>Ga0307509_10002447_pt1 | contig 30047 bp, 26 predicted proteins | sample 10_EM_MG_FD_202245 | JGI IMG/M metagenome (GOLD analysis project Ga0307509, IMG submission 202245) | Populus trichocarpa ectomycorrhiza microbial communities from riparian zone in the Pacific Northwest, United States - 10_EM | ecosystem: Host-associated > Plants > Roots > Unclassified | place...
AATCCCCGTAATTGCTTGATGTTCTGAGGTAATGGCTAATTTTTGATAGCTTGTAGCTTCTCTAGATCTGTAGCCACTCCTGTCTTAGAAATAACATGGCCTAGGTACTCCATCTTGTCATCACCAAAGACGCATTTGCTCTTCTTTGCCACCAACTTGTGTGTCCTAAGCAAAGCAAAAATGACTTGTAGATGTTCTAAGTGCTCTTTGTAGGACTAGTTGTAAATTAAAATGTCATCAAAAAAACACTAGAACAAACCTCCTCAAATGAGCTCTAAACACCTCATTCATTAGGCTTTGAAAGGTAGCGGGCGCATTGGTGAGACCAAAAGGCATTACTAGGAACTCGTAGTGACCATTGTGTGTTCTGAATGTTGTTTTGTGTATGTCTCCTGAGATCATCCGGATCTGGGGGTAACTGGAGCATAAATCAGTTTTTGAGAACACCGATACCCCTGTTAATTCTTCTCGTAGCTCCTCAATCAAAGGTATGGGGAATTTGTTTTTGATCGTCAACTTATTGAGGGCTCTATAATCGACACACAATCGCTAAGAAAGGTCTTTTTTCTTTACAATCACGACAGGTGATGCAACAGGGTTGTGGCTTGGTTGGATTGTGCCAGCACCCACCATTTTGGAGATCAGTCTCTCCATCGTATCCTTCTGTAAACTATAGTACCTGTATGGCCAAAGGTTAACAGGTTGAGCTCCCTCCTTCAAGGGAATAATGTGATCTTCAGGTCTGTTAAGGGGTAACTCCGCCAAAGGGGTGAACACATCCTGGTAGAGGTGAAGCAAATTTTGTAGGGATTCCTTTTCTTTATCGTCAAGATTTTTCCTCATTGTTAATGCATTTGCCACACTCGTTTCCTGAACCAACATCAAGCTGCAAAGAGTAATACCTGCTATACTACTTCTACTACCCAGCAGACCACTCATCTGTCCAAACTAGACTGATTGTAATTTCACAAGTTCTTCTCCTCTTAGTGTTACTCTTTTTCCTTGCCAGTTGAAGCTCATCCATATACTCTTATAATTGCATACAATATCTCCAAGGGTAGACAACCATTGAACACCTAAGATCATATTGCATGCATCAAGTTCCATCACAAATACATTGGCCACGAAATGTATTTTATCCATCTTCCATCTGAAATCTTTGCAAATTAAAAAGCACAACATTTTTCCCCCAGTGGCAGCCTTAACTATTACTAGATTAATAGGAGTTAGTTCACACTGTAACTTGTTAGAAACCCAAGTATTCATAAAACTATGTGTGCTACCGGAGTCTGCTAGTATAAAGATAGGTAGCCTAACCACCCGTCTTGTAACCTTGAGGGTGTAGCACCCTGGAACCCCTTCCAATGCATTCATAGAAATGTGTGGATCGGTGACTTCTAAACCATCCTTCTCCCTAACAGGCTCTAACTCACTGTTTTCATCCCCCTCCTCCTCATCTCCTACTAAACATATGGAATAAAGCCTTTTTGTTCTGCATTTGTGTCCCGGAGTGAATTTGTCATCATACCAAAAACACAAACCCTTTGCTCTTCATTCTTCCATGCTTCTAAGAGTTCGGGTAGGTCTTTTAGTAGGCTGAGTACCAAATTGAGTTTAAGGGATGGGTAATAATCCAGGTAGTCTAGAGGGTTGTGAAGGTAGATTGTGAAAGTTATTATATTTGTAAAAAGGTTGTTGTTGGGGTGTTCAGTTGTTGCTAAAAGGTATGGTCGAGTGTTTGATTGGTTGTTTTTAGAATTTCTTATAGAGGTTAGTATTTTCTTGTAGACAGGAACAAATCAAAACATACCTTTCATCAATTTCTACACGATTCCACAGAATGTCGAAGTCTCTGATGTAAGTCTCTAAGTCACCTTCTTGTTTCAGATCCTTTAACTTCTCTAAGGGGTCCTTATGGCCACCAAACCTTCCACAGATGGCTTCCACATATTCCTTCCAGGACACTAACCTACCACCATTGCTACGCATGAAATTTTGATGCCAATACAGTGCCATGCCATCAAAATAATAGGATGTTAACTTGAGTTTTTCAGCTTCTTGGACCTTTTTTTATCTCAAAGTATTGGTTGTATTTATACAGTCATTTATGGACGTCTTCCCCTTTGAAGGATGGAAAATCACGCCTAGGCTTATGGAACTTGTAATGTTCACCATACTGCCAATCACTTCTTATGGCCAGTCCTTCCTAACTAGAGTGTGGTTGATCACGGTTAGAACCAGTCTCCCCTGTAGGTAACTATAGTTTCTGCAACAATGTCTTCTGTTGAAGGGAAGTGCCAGAGATGAGCTCTTCCAGCCTCAAGGGTCTGATGTCGCCGGCCAACTATTGTTGTCCTTGTTGTTCCAGCATTCTTGCCATTTTATCATTCCACTTAGCTTGTTCCCTATCACCCCTTCTAATTTCTTAATATCTTGGGACCTAGTGTCAGGAGCCATTGTTTAGGTCTGAAGATACTAGCTTTAATACCATTTGGTGTGGGAATAATGGATTTGAGAAAAGAATGACTAATAGACAATTGGAGAATGGAATAAAACAAGGAAATAAGAAAAGCATATGAACTGTAGAGAGAGAGACATAATTATATTTCTTTTTTTTTTATGTTCCATGTTCTGTTACAACTGACTTCATATATAGGGATAAGTAAAAGGTGGGAGTAAGTTCTCGTGCCTTCTTAATTACAATTATTAAAATGATACGTATTAAAGATAAGTCAAATGGTGCATGTTGCTTGCAACGGTAACTTCTACTTTAATTGATTTCCCTCTGTTGAAACCTTCAAACAGAGCTCGCTTGTAACAGTGTGGAGGTCGGACGAACTTCTTTAATATCATAGTTTTTAGACCAATCCCGATCTAAGGCCCGGGTTCTGGGTTTTGAGTGGGTCGCCCGGGTCAATTCTTTTTTTTAAAAAAAAAATCAACACGACATCGTTTTAGTAAAAAAAACAAAAGTCAACGGGTTGCAACCGGGTTTTGCGGGGTCAACCCGTCGGGTCAGCCGGGTCACATCGGGTTTTTCCTTCCCCTGTTTTTTCTTCAACCCGGCCAGGTTCTAGTCCTGGGTCGACCGGGTCCCGGGTCGACCCGTCTGGCCGGGGCTAGTTTTAAAACTATGATACGTTGCTCATGCTGTTATTGTTTCTCAATTTTATTTCTTTATTTTTGTTATCCTTCTATTCATGTTAAACATTCATGTTATATGAAAAAAAAAAATCGAATCAATCTTGTTTTTGAGATGGCTATTAGAGTTGTCTAAATAAATAACATGTTATAAATTCTTAGAACTTTGATGGTGTTCTACAGAGAACATACAAAAATATTCTAATTTGTTTTTCTTGATTGATAAAAAAATATAAGGGAAATCATTGTTTATTAGCCATCAATATCCTTGTATAGATAGATGGAGAATCATAAGCTTATTAGAACTTTCTCAAATAACAGTCATAGATTAAGTTAGCTCTCCAAACTAAATCCTGATGAAACTATACTCTTTCCCCAAAATAGAATACATATATGAACATTTATTTACATCTCTTACTTATACATATTAGACATTCTAAGTCATAACCTCATCCTTATAATGAGATATCTTTTTTGTTCTCCTCTTCATATGATAAATGGAACGTGTAACCAAAAGACATGGAATAGGTGTGAAATATTATGTTAAGCCACTATCAAAACTAACATAACATAACAACTTGATATCTCATTTATACCCCAAACAAAATAATCATATTAGATCTAACATCTATAATCCCTCTTAGATAATATTAGGAACTATGCATGATTTCTCACTATATGTATTTTGTACTTATGATTATGTCAAATATATTTATCTAACATGATCGCCCGAGCAATAAGTTACAAATCATTAGTGTGATTCAAATAGTTTTTCCTTAACCTTCATGTCCATTAATTTTGACTTAATTGCTTTCCTAGACATGTTATGCTGGACTATATGGTTCATAACCCTTAAATAACATGTTAAAGTATCATAACATAGTTTTAAGTTTTAGAGGGTACAATTAGGGATCAATAAAAGAATCATAGGACTCACACAATGATAAAGAAGGGATCAATTCTATCATTTTCTTTTACGATCGACTTAGCACATACAGTATGATATTGTATGTTATGCTATAGTAGAGCTCCCACTACAAGGAATGTCATGCTTATACACCATGATTTTATATGTTATGAACCTTGGTTTGAAAGCTACAAAAAGCTTCTAACTTGAGTATCTCAAGACAATCACTCTTTTAGTACCTTCTTGAAATTCTCACATTTAACTATCTAATAGGCTTTATAAATCTCATCTTAACTCTAACTAAGGCGACATAAAATAACAAAAAAAATATTTCCTTACAAGCTCACTAAGTGCTAAGCATTATAAAATGCATCTTATGATAGGAATATGTCTCATCCCGCTCACTTTCTCAATGACATGGTGATTTCTCGTGTAAGTGAGACAATCATTGATCGGTGATATTTACATTTAATATGATATTGTGCAGTAATTTAAATTAACAATAATTATGCAACAAGTATACTTATAATCCATTAATGCATAAAAAGATCCAAAATGTCCAATCATATAAAATACAAACTTATCAAATCCTACATAATCATAAACCTCTAACATGCATAAGAAAGATGTCTCTTAGAAGAGGTTTTGTAAATAAATCAGCAGCCATCTCATGAGTAGAGATATGCTTAAGGAAAATTTGATCATGTACAATGATTTTTTTGAATAAAATGGTATTTGGTATCAATATGCTTTGATCTGTCATGATGTTTGGGATCCTTTGCATAAGCTAATGCAGAAGTATTGTCATAATAATAATAATAACATCATCTATATGTATTATAACATTTAAGCTTTACAAGAATCGCATAAGCTGGATTGCCTCTTGAACAACAATTGTGTAAGCAATGTATTCTGACTCCATCATAAACATGAAACGGCTTCCCTTCTAAAATAAAAGAGTATCCTGAGGTAGGTTTCCCCTCATCTCTATAAGTAAATCCATCAACATCAAGTAGGTTTCCCCTCATCTCTATCAGTAAATCCATCAACATCAATGTATCCGATCAGTCTAAGATTGTCATCATAGTAACATAAGGAAAGATTTATTATTCCTTTTAGATATTAAAAAATCCTTTTAATTGTTTTCTAATGCGAAATACCAGGATTACTTTGATATTTATTAACCATGCCAACAACAAAACATATATCAAATCAAGTACACATTATTGCATACAACAGACTACCAATTGCACTTGAATAAGGAACATTTATCATTAGTTTCTTCTCTTCCTCTATCTTGTGATATTGTTCAACACTAAGAATATGACTCTTTATAATTGGAGTATCAATGGATTTAGAATTATACATACAAAAGTGTTTTAAGATTCTTTTAATGTAAGTCTTTTGAGATAAACTTAAAAGTCTCTTAGATCGATCCTTTTGGATCTTAACTCCCAATATATAATATGCATCACCTATATCCTTCATCTTAAATGCAAAGGACAACCATTTTTGAGTGGCTATAATCAACTCCAAATCATTTCCAGTTAATAAAATATCGTTCATATTTAAAGAAAGGATAATAACTTTTTTCTTAACCTTTTGTACATACATATAATGATCTTCCTCGGTCATCATAAAACCAATCAAAATAATAACTTGGTGAAACCAGTGATACCATTATCTAGATGATTGTTTTAAGCCAAAGATTAAATGTTTGAGGCGACAAACTTTGTGCTTTTGTTCTTTTACCATAAAACCATTTGGTTGATCAATATAGATCTCCTTGTCTAGTTCTCTATTGAGAAATGCAGTCTTTACATCCATTTAGATTAACTCTCAATCCAAATGGGCGATAATGGCTAGAATAAGGCGAATAGAAGCAAATCTCACCATAGGGGAGAATATCTCCTCGTAATTTATTCCCTTTTTTATATCTTTTTCATCAAACGAGCCTTGCATTTATCTATTGATCCATTTACCTTGCTTTTAATCTTAAAGACCCATTTAATTCCTATAAATTTATATCCAAGTGGAAGATCAATTAACTCTCATATATTATTCTTAGCCATTGAACTCATGTCACCCCTCATGACTACCATCCATTTTTTTGATGCAGGTGAAGTTATGACTTCCTTATAAGAAGATGGTCCATCCTTCTCCAAAGAAACACACATGAAAGACTCCTCTTTAATCTCAAAACGATGCCAAGGAATAGTTTTATATGTACTTCTACGTACATCTAGACTTTGAGAATGTACCTCTTATAGTATACTTCCACTGAGAAAAGGATCACTCCCACCATCTATAACAACTATAGGATAAGGTTCAAAAACCTCATTCTAGTTATAAGATTGTACATAACCTTTATAAGGTTCTTGTAACTTATAAAATTGACTCATTTTTAATTTCACCTATATTTAGAAAATTCTTTTCTAGGAAATTTATATCATGAGACTTTATCTCAATCATTCCTTCATTAGAATGTTCACCATACATAACATAGCCCTTAAAGTAAAAGTATCTAATAAAGATTTGTTTACTCATTCTAGGACCCAATTTCCCATATTTATAAAAAGAATTGTCTATATATTCTGCTCATCCCTATAGGCGTAAGCCTTTTAAGTTAGATTTTTTACCATTCTATAGTTTATAAGGAGTGGAATGAATAAATTTTAAGGATACTCATTTAAGTATATAAGTAACAGATAATAATGCATCCCCTAAAAAGCTAATTGGAAGGTTAACTTACGTCATCATAGACCTAACCATGTTTAAAAATGTATAATTCCTTCTCTCTACAACACTTTTTTGTTGTGAAGTGTAAGGAATCATCAATTGCCTATGTATCCTTTTTTTCACATAGTTCCTTAAACTGTTCTAATAAATACTCTCGACCTCTATCAATGCAGGGAACCTTTAAATTCCTATCTTTTTTATTCTTGACCTTTATCAGAAAGCATTGGAAATAATTTAAGGCTTTTGATCGATGAGATAATAGATATACAACATTGTATTTTAAGTAGTCATTTATAAAAGTTAGGAATTAAAAAACGTCATGACATGCCCTCATATTTATAGGTCCATAAATATCTGAATGGATTAGCTTTAATGTGTAAATAACCCTTTTATCCTTACCAAAAGGCTTTCTGTAAGCTTTTCATGCTAAACAAGGTTTATGTATAGGTAGGCTTATTTTAACGAGTGGGCCCAACAATAAATATCTAGGGCACACAACACATAATATAAAACTAGGTCACGTCCAGTGCTTATCCTCAAGCGATATGTGCCAACTTCAAGAACATTAACTTGAACACCATTACCCATAGTAATATAATGGTTATTTGCTAGGAGACACTAGTAATTTATGTGTCTAGCTCGATCTCTAACTATATATTTTGTTGCTCTTGTATCTATAATCTAACCAAAGAGAATATAAGCAACTAACACATGTGAACATATATATACAATAAAAGAGTTTGGATAGAGTTTTACCTTCTTCAACTCAGAACAATTTTGAGTGAAGTGACCTATATTTCCTTAGTTATAACACTTGACCTTGGTCATGTTCTTTTTTCCACACTTGCCTTTATGACATTTGGTTACTCTAACTTTTTGTGCTAAATTTATAGCATTACCTTGTGCAACACCCTTTTGAACTAAATACCCTACACTGTTTAGCTTGGGTTGTAAAACCTGTAGTACAATTTACCACTAGTTCAAGATGTTGCTCAATGTCACTGAAGGTTTTAATACCCTTATTATGTGTTAGTATCATCTTTATATGCCCCCAAGAGGATTTAGGTAAGGATCTAATTACAACTTGAACTTGCTACTCATTAGTGAGATTATTTCCATTTACATGTAACTCTCTAATCATGGCATACATCACTCAAATATGTTCCATCATGGAGTGATCTAGGTTCATCATATATTTGTTAAACTTAAACTTAAGTGATCTAGGTTCATCTACAGTAGAAAAATAATTTATAAATTATTTTGGAACATCAAGATAATAAATAATAAAAATAACACAAAAACAATCTCATGAATGCAAAATAATATCCAATGTTAATTTCTCCATTCCTTTTACAAACAACACACATTGGTCAATTAGAATGGTTCAAAGTCACACTCATCTCTTGAGGAAGTGGATAAAGGCTCTCATTCTAGAGTTGTATAATTTGTGATAATTTCGCATCACACATTAAGCAAAAAAAAAATATTCATGATGAATATACCAATGTTATATTGCAATTAGAAGGAGGTGGAATAGTCTCACAACATGTCTTGTTGCAGCTAAAAAGAGATGTTAACAATTAAGTCTAATATAATGGAGAATATTAATGGTGTTAGAATTAGATTGATGGCAACTAAATGCAAAATCATATAAAGAGAGAGTGATTTAGAACAAACTGAGTGGTAGTTGTCAATAAAAAAACAGAGGTGAAATAAAAAAAGAGAATTAAAACGGAATGTAAAATGGCATTGCAAGAATTATGTGATTCTACACCATATTTAATAATTGTATTATTACGAAGTAATAATAGGAAAACATGAAAGAATGATTTAAAAATATTGAAAGGAAACAAATTTAATAGAGGCAACATCATTTTGTGCAGAGAAAAAGAGTGATAAAAAGTGTGGATCACATTAATAATTGTATTGATCATATCAAAACCAATATATAAAGGTTGTTATTGGTTCAATACAACTCAAAACAATTAACATAATTGATTGCCTAATGCGAAATTCCTTCCTGGAAATCATTTTATCATGGAACACCTTAGTCTTTTCCTTATAAATTATAGAATTCTCATAGGCATCATTCCTTATCTCCTCCAGCTATTAAAACTGCAATTTTCTATAATTTCCAGCCTTGTCTAAATCCAAGTTACAATGTTTTTTGCCCTAAAATATGTGATGCTTGAGTTTCATAAAAAGATGACATGATTCACCATATTATATAGAGACATTCTTATATGGTTACCATATAAGACATGATTTGCAAGCTGTTTTAAAGGCCTAAAAACATCATTCCATCTTAAGCTCTAATCCTTCATATTTGGCTGTATAATTTTTTCAATGATGGATTTGATCTCACGATTACAAATTTTAACTTGGCCACTTGTTTAAGGATGATAAGTAGTGGAAGTACGGTGAGTAACGTTATACTTAAAGTAAAGACTCTATTGATCAATTACAGAGGTCATGCCACGATCACTAATGATTGCTTTGGGAATTTTTACTCTATTAAAGTTGTAAGTTTTGACAAAATCTACAACAACCTTAGCATTATCAATATCTATAGCTTTAGCTTTAACACATTTAAATATATAATCAATAGCAAGAAGCACATAAACATTACTAAAAGAAGATGGAAATCATAATGATTATGACGAATATGGTAGTGGATAGGGAAGCCACCAAGACTAGGTTTTTGAATAGGTTGAATTGTGAAATTGTATACATTGTAAAGTTACAACATTATAGAGGATACAATGCAAATGGCTACCAAAATGATGAGACAGTTTAAGCAAAAGAGCAGCTCATGGTTAAGACAATCTTTAGGTCTTTCGTCATTATAGAGACCTAATTGGAAGGCGGATATGAGGGTTGCCCAATCTCAACTGAAAATAGGGAGCAGGTCTAACCCTCATAAAGACACGAAAGATATCTCCATTGATAGTAGAGGTAAAATAGAAACTCTTACATCCCGTAACAGTGATATAATGTTTTTGTTATTTAGAAGTAGGTTATGTTGCTTCCCAATGTTCAAACAAGCTAGTAATGGTTATAAAGGCTCATAGAGAGGTTATGATTGATAATAAAGGTAGTGATAAGGAGGATATACCACCAATTGAAGATGTGATGCAATCCAAACAACACCAAAAGATCTGTTAGAGGTTCTAATTGGTCTAATGACAAGACTTATGGCTAAGAAGTTCAAAGAGGCTTTCAATGAACATCTTCAAGACACATGGGACAAGGTGGATTTTAAAAAGATATTAAATAATAAAGAACAAGCTTTGATTAGTTTGATTCATATTCAAGAAGGGATTATTAGTGGGCATTCAAACATTACAAAAAAAAATTGAAATAAGAAGATTCAAATCTGCTAGTTTTGACCTTTATCTAATGTTTTGGTCATAACTAGAGCTAAAAAATGAATTATCATACTATTCTTATTGCATTGAAAATTAGACATTCATATATTTATAGTGATATATGACACGTATTCTAATTCATTAAGACAAGAGAGAACCATATATTTGAATTTGGGCTTCAATTTTGCCAGCAGATTACAAAAATCACTTTAGTCTTATTTAAATTAGTTAGACTATTGCTTTATTTATCTTTTAGTTACTATTAAGCCTTTTAGAGATATTAGAGCCTTTATTTAAATTCAGGTTTATTGGATTATTATTATTTATTATGTTTATTCAAATTTATTAGGGATATCCTATTAGATTTAGGATTCTTTCTAGTATAAATACTATTTTGTAGAGACTTTTAGAGGTTAGACTATTAAATTATTTTTTTAATAAATAAATTGGCATTCTTGTTATCTCTTATGATTAAGTAATTCTCATACTAAGTTCTTGATTGAACTTGCAAACTCTTCAAAGCGTTGATCAACTTCATTATGATTTTACACTACTCGTTTGAGTCTATTTAAAGGTGCAGGTGGGGGTGATCATTGCGTATAATTTTGTTTCTTTAAGGCAGGTTCTTGTTGGGTCAAGTTTCAAACCATTCAAATCTAATTTTAGTATATCTTGGGAGTTTTCCGCATTAAGATGCAAGTGATGATGGTGTTGAGTATTTGATTAAGAGAGAGACATTTATGGTTAGAAGAGCATTGAAAGTGCAGGTTAAGGTGGCTGATTTAGAGAAGCAAAAAGAGAACATCTTCCATACGAGATGCCATGTTCAGAATAAGATATATAGTATGATCATAAATAGTGGAAGTTGCACTAATATAACTAGTACTACTATAGTGGATAAACTAAATTTGCATACTTCAAAACATTTTATGCCTTATAAACTTTAGTGGTTGAATGATTGTGGTGTAGTGAAGGTGATAAAGCAAGTTTTAGTTTCATTCTATATTGAAAAATATTATGATGAGGTGTTATATGATGTTATTCCTATGCATGCGAGTCATTTATTGTTGGGTAGATAATGGTAGTTTGATTGGAAGGTTATGCATGGCGAATTCCATAGTAGACATTCATTTGTGAAAGATGGTAAATCTATAATTATTATATCTTTAACACCTAAATAAGTGTATAAGGATCAAATCAAACTTAGAAGAGAGAGTATAACTGAAAAAAGATAATGAATTGGCCATGAGTCGAGTAAAAAAATGAGAAAATTAAGAGAAAATCAAAGAAGAAAGAAAGTTTGTTTGTGTGAGAGAGATTCATTCAAAACATCTTTTCTACTAACAAATTTATGTAAAGTAGTTGTGGTGATTCCTTACTACAACATGATGATAATGAATTGCTCCTAGAAGAAGTTTCTCATATTACAGATTTGAGGACAAATCTTTTTTAATAGGAGGAGGATGATACAGTCCAAATTGAAGCTCTATTTGGCCTAACCAAGTTGATGATGTTCTCAGCCTAATCAAGTCAATATAGGTTTGATATGGTTCAAGGCTCATCAGGGTTGCATAGTGGCAGTATGTGAGACATGTTTGGGCCTTATCTTATGTTGGTTAGGGGGCTTAATAATTTGTATGGGTTTTGATTGTAGAAGTTTCTAGTTTGGTAAGGAGTAATTAATGTTTCAAAATCCTTTTATCACAAGGATTTCTTACATATCTTAATTACACAGGGAAAACGGGCTGGTAGCAATATTTGTATACTTATTTTTAGGAAGTTTTCATGTGGTAAAAAGAGAGCACTAAAGGTGGCAGCAAAGAGAAACATTCTTTGTTATTGTATTTCCATGTTTTGCAAGGATTTCATGTTATTCAAGGAAGCTAAAAGGGGCAACAACTAAGAGATTTAATTCAGAAATTAAAACACAAGTTTTCCTAACTTATTTGGGACATCAAGGGTTACTACAACAATCCTAGACCTTTTAAAATACTAATTTCTGCTATAAAAGGGTTTTTAAGCAAGAAAGACATTTATTTTAGGCTATTTAAGTTGTTTCATATTGAACTAAGTTATTATTTGGGTTTTGATTTTTTTTTATTAATTTCAAACTTTTTTAGTTTTAATTTGGGATTTATTTTCTTAATATGAAACATGGTTGCCCATTAGTCATTATTTAGGGCTTATTAAGTATTTTGGGTTTTAATTTTAGTTGGGTTTTGTTTTGGCCCTTTTGTTTATGATCCAAAAGGAGTTTATTACGGTTATCTAATGAGACTATTTAAGTGTTTGTATGTTGCAAATTTTAAAAGTCTTGTTATTTGAATAAAATTAGTGTGTTGAAGAAATTACAGTTATTTTGGAAAAATTATATATAAAAAAAATTAAAATTGTCATGAAATTACGGGTCATTACAACTTTGTTCGTTTCTAAACTTTGAATTTTGACTGTACCATATTTAAAGATGTTAGTGACAATAAAGGGTTCAATTCAATGAAAACACAACTTACTAGGAAAGAGCTTCAAACATAAATGAAAAAGAAGAACTTTATGACCAAACATGAAATTCATATCTTTTGCTAACAATTTGCATTGGGTCAATACTATTTTTGAAAAGTCATTGATAAATATCTGATAGAAACCTGAGAACGAACTTCCCGCACACTCACAAGATAACACAAGGAAAAGATAATATCTATCTTAGCTTTATTAACTTCCAAACCTTTGAAAAGAACTACATGCCCTAAAATTATCTCCTATTCAACCAAAAAAATGACACTTTTCAAAATTCAAAATAAGGTTAGTTTTCGTGCATCTTTTCAAAATACAATATTAAGTTTTCAAGACATGCATCATGCATTTTTAAAAAGTAGCAAATGCATTGCATAGATCAAAAGGCATTCCATTTTATGCTAAAATACCAAGTAAGCTAAACTAAACTAAACAAAAATAGAAGTTTGATTCAAGTAAACAAGGACTGGAATCCCAGGAAACAATGCTAAAAATTTGACGAGTATTGAAGTCGAGAAAATTCAAACCTTTATAGTATAGGAATTAAAGGCATCGTCCCCTAGAGATACAAATATTAGAACTAAATTACTCAATCAAGACAAGATATTTCAATTTAAATTAAAATAAACCAAGTAAAGATGTACTAAATATACTAATCTAACTAAATTAACTAAAATGCAATTTAAATTATAAGTAATTAAAAGTGGGCCTTGTTTATGATCTAAAAGAACTCAAACAACTTAGAAAGATAATAAAACAAAAGAAATCAATTTTGAAAAATAAAAGGCAAATCAACAGAATGTAAAAAAATAAAAAGAAAAATATTTTTTTATATAAGAAGTATAACTCAAGGATAATTAAACATTAATCATTGAATTTTAATATGTTTTCTAATTTGATTTGGGATGATAAATAAATCAACCATGAAAAACACGTTTTTCTACCTATCCTTACTTTTAGTTAACTTAACATCCGTGCATTAATTAATACTAATCACGTAATAGCCTTCATTATGAATGCAAGATTTAATTATATTACAACATTTATATCAAGATCAATGCAATTGATTATGAAACTTAAACACACATGAGAATTTAATTTAATCAAGACTTGTGTTTTTCAAGTAACAAATAATCAAATATGGGTTTAAAAAGTAGATATCTTTTCTATTTAAGTTAATTAGTTATGCATTCGACATAAACTAATCAATAACAATAGATTTAAAACCAAAAACATATGTTGCTCATTATAAAGAATTTATATCATCAATTATTAAATTTAATCATATAAAAAAATAAGATATTCATGTATCACAATCATATATAGAATAATTTTAAACACAAATCTTCATGATAATTTAAGATTCAAGAGTATTAACCTTTTGAAATTAACAACTAAACTCGTCATAAATTTAAAAAAGAAAAAATATTAAAAAAATAATTCTAAAAATAATATAATCCCTCATTCTCCTTTTTTATGTTATGAACATGAACCTTTTCTTTAGAGGTTAGGATTTGTTATATATGGAGCTGGGAAGGTGAAGAAGTTTCATAGTTAATAACTAGTTCATAATCTTATTACTTTGAGGCTTCCTTATAGTAATCTAACTATAATGACTTTTACATTGACTTTGACCTTTTAAAGTTTTCTTGGTCATTTGGGGCCTTTGTCATGTCATTAATGAGCTGCCATGTCATCATCCCAACATGGAAAGATGGGCTAAACTCACACTAATTTGTTGACAGATTTCAAACCTGACTTTAAATATGTTGTTCTCTCTCGTCTTGATGAGTTACAAAGCCTACCATATATGTATTGAAATCTTGTTATTTCTAGTTTTTAGCTCAACTTGAATAGTAGCAAAATTCCATCTGTAGCTTTAGATATGGTCTAAAGAGTACACAATGGTCCAATCTGGCAAATTTGCTCTGACCAATCTTAACCCCACTAGGATTCCTTGTTCAAGTTGGGTTACTAATACAATTATTATTTGCACTTCTTAGCTCCAATGACTCATCCCAATGTTATGTTTCTATTTTTTTGCTTGAAATTGTGCTAAAAATACTTTATTTAGCTCATATTTACACTTTATGTCTCCATAGTGCTGTTAAACACAAAACAGGTAAAGTAAGCTACTATAAAACTTAAAATATGTATAAAAAATTAGAATAAAATATTAAAAAGATAGAATAATATGAGTGTATTAATGGTTAAATTCAACTTGCGGTAATTAACAAATATTCTCCACCCATTTTTGATGCATGTAGGGACAAGTTCAGCATCTTTATTTTGCACCACTATAATCCCTAATTTCTTAGGAACTATATGGATTGAACTTACTCACTTGCTATAAAACAAATACGGTATATTACTCTAGAACCCAAAAGCTTTAAACTTTTATCTTTCACCACCTCCATCATAAACAGATTCAAACTCCTTTGCATCTCCCTTATTGGCTTTGAGTTCTCTTCCAAAAGTATATGATGTATATAAATGGAAGGGATAATTCCTTTAATGTCAACCAAGGTCTATCCCATTTGTGGTTTTATTGTTACAAAGCACACACATAAGTCTCTCATCTTGCACACCTGTCAAGTTCTTTACAATAATCACATGTAAAATATCATTATTACCTAAGAAAGTATACCTTAAGTGATTAAGCAAAGGTTTCATTCAAGTTCAGAGTGCTTGTAAAATAGAAGGTAAAAGCCTTTTGTGGGAGATAATTAAATCATGAGAAACCTTATTATACCTGGCATGGTTTGGAAAACCTGCAATGTCATAACCGAATCAACTAAGTCATTATATACAACTTGCCCTCCTTTTGTAGAAGGCTTATCATCACATTCAATTTATCATCACTACTTAAATCAAACATTTGTTACATAAAATAATATATAATATCCAAGCATATAACAAAATATACATCATTAGGAAATTGTATGACATTGAAAATATTAAATTCAACTATTTCACCATCAAACTCCATAGTTAATATTCTTGTATGCACATCAATCTTAGTTCTAGATGTCCTAAGTAAAAGTCTTCCTAAAAGAATGGGTGATGAATTAGATGAGTTATCATCTTCAATATTAAACATGTAAAAATCATTAGGAAATACCAGACTAACATATCCTTAAACATACCAATAGGATAAAAAAAGGAACAATGAAAAAGTTGAATAATAATACTAGTTTTGGTTAAAGGACCAAGGCTAAGAGTTTCATAAATAGATTTTGGCATTACACTAATTGAAGTTCCTGAATCTTATGACATGATCAAATGATTGATGTCTTTTTCCAAGTGTAAGAGTGTCAAAGTAATATATAATCCTACAAGATTAGGGTCGATCCACAAAGATGTTAATTATACAAAACCATAAAAAATAAAAGCAATAGAGTTGAAGAGAACTTTGAAATGTGATATTAATGTAAAGATTAAACAAAGATAAAAAAAAATTGCCAAGGTTAAACAATCCACTAATGATATTTAAAATAAGTATAGTATTTTAGGACTATGTCTTAGCTTTCCATTAAGCTAAACCACAACTAAATCCAAGGTCTACAACTCTAGTTATGACCTAAAAATCAAATGGTGTTCCAATTTGAATTGAATCAGCCCAACTAGAACTCTCTAAGCCTAGCCCTCTATTTGTTTCCTCAACTTCAATAGTTAAACACATCAATCAACCCTCTGAATTTTGAGATATGCATATTTTGCAAACTTGTATTGAAAACGAGTATTTACCATAAATTAAAGATATCTTATATTATCAGACTTGTTATTATAAAACATGCTTAAGTTAGAAAATTTAATGATACTTCAAGTGCAATATGATGATATAAAACCTTAATAAAAATGCACTTTTAAGTACTTATCAATGGTAGATATGATAATTGATCATGATAAAAAAAAAGGACATTCATTGTTAGATCATGGAGCTACACACTCTTTTGTAGCATATAAATTTGTTAATATACTAAATATGCCTAAGTGTAAATTAAAAAAAAAAAGAACTAGTTGTTAGCACTCCTTTGAGGGAAGTGGTAGAAGTAGATGATGTGTAATGTACAATTAAAGGTTATAGTTTGATGGTAGTTTTAGTGCCTTTAGAAGTATATGATTTTGATGTAATTCTACAAATAGATTGGTTAAGCATACATGATGCTAAGATGAATTGGTATGCCAAGATAATGACTTTTAAAGTACCAAATGAAGATGAAGTGGAGTTTAGGGGTGAAAGAAATGTTGTGCCTAATTATATAATATCAACAATGATAACTAGGAGATTGATAAGAAGATGGTGGCATGCCTATTTAACATACGTTGTGGATTTTAAGAAAACAAGTAAGGAATTGGTTGATATCCCCATAGTAAAGTAATTTCCAGATGTGTTTCCTGATGAGTGGCTATGATTACACCCTTTAGAAAAAGATTAAAGTTTCTATAAAAGTCTTATCGGGCACAATACCTATATTGTAGTCTTTCTATATGATGGTCCGATAGAGATGGAATAATTGAAAGTACAACTGCAAGAATTTCTAGATAATGAGTTCATTTGACCAAGCAATTCATCTTAGAGAGCTTTTGTTTTATTTGTGAAGAAGAAGGATGGTACCCTTGGGCTCTGTATAGATTACAAATAACTGAATAGGGTGATTGTAAAAAACAAGTATTTGCTTCTTTGAATTGATAATCTATTTGATTAGTTAAGAGGCATGCAAGTGTGTTCAAATATAGACTTGAGGTTTGGGTATCATCAACTAAGGATAAAAGAGCAAAATGTGCAAAATACTGCGTTTAGGACTTGTTATAGGTATTATGAGTTTCTGATGATGCCTTTTAGGTTGAGAAATGCCATTGATGTTTATAGACGTCATGAATCAAATCTTCTGACCTTATTTTGATAGGTTTATGATGGTGTTTATTGATGATATATTGGTGTGTTCCAACTCTCAAGAAGAATATGAACAACACTTGAGAATAGTGCTAAGGGTTTGGAGGCAAAATAAGTTGTGTATAAAATTGGGTAAATGTGAATTTTGGCTGAATGAGGTGGTGTTCTCAGGGCATGTAATATCTAAGAAAGGTATATATGTGGATACTAAGAAGAAATAAATGGTGTTGGAGTGGGAGAGGTCTATTATAAAAAATTTATAGAAGGATTCTCTATTATAGCCTCTCCAATGACTTAATTTACTAGAAATAAAGTCAAGTTTAAATAGTCTAATAAGTCCGAAGAAAGTTTTCTAGAGTTAAAAAGAAGGTTGACATCAGCTCTGGTGTTAACCTTTCTAGAGAGACAAGAAGAGTTTATGGTTTATGGTGATGCTTCTAGTAAAGGTTTTGGTTATACTAATACAACATGACAAATTAATTGCTTATACCTCAAGATAACTACAAAAATGAGGTGAATTATCTAGTACATGATTTAGAATTGGCAACTTAGAATTACCTATATGGGGCTCAAATGCAGGTCTTCATGTATCATAAGAGCGTAAAATACTTGATGTCATAAAAAGAGTTAAACATACACTAAAATATATGTGTGGAATTGATAAAAACATTATGACTGCATCATTGATTATCATCTTAGAAGGCGAATATTATAATAGATGCCCTAAATCAAAAGAACAAGGCAATGGTTGGTGGCTTATCAGAATGAACTTATGAAATTAGCTAAAATAGGAGCACAACTATTCGTGGGTTTGAGAGGATCTTTATTGGCAAGACTTTCAATACAACCAATTTTATAAAGGCCTAATAGAAGGATATATAAGTAGAGATGATAAAGAATGAATTCAGAACCTGAGATGTCTTTTCAAACTTTAGGAAATAAAATCTTGGCAATGGGAAAAGAAGTTTATTTGCCAAATAACGGATGAAGTTTTGAGATGGGCTTATAAATCTAGATTTGTAGTTCATCCAAAAGGTACCAAATTGTACAAAGATTTGAAAAAGTACTATTGGTGGTGGAGATGAAAAGGAAAATAACATAATTTATGAAAAAATATGTTGTATGTTAGCAAGTAAAAGTGGAATACCAAAGGCCTGTGGGATAATTATAGCCTATTCTAATTTCAAAATGGAAATGGGAAGATATTACTATAGATTTTTTGTGTGGATTACCTAGAGGTAGAAAGGGTAATGATGTAGTTTGGGTAATTGTAGATTGATTGACTAAGTTTGCTATGTTCATGCCTATAAAGATGATTGATTCTGTGGATAAATTAGCCAAATTATATGTAAATGAAGTGGTTAGACTTCATGTGGTCCTAATATAAATAGTTTATGATAAGAACCTTTAATTCACTTCAAGATTATGGCCAAATTTATAGCGTGCCATGGGAACTAATTTGAACTTAAGTATGACTTTCCATCTACAATTGATAACCAATCAGAGAGGACAATTCATATATTGAAAGATCTATTAAGATCTTGTGTATTGGAGTTTGGAAAACATTGAGAGGATCATTTGTCGATAAGATGAAGATGATTAGAGAAATGATGAAAATGCCTAAGATAGGCATAAAAGTTATATAGATAATTAGAGGAGTGTTGGGTTTCACAAAATACATACACATAGTAGAAACAATAAATTTAATTTGTTTTGGGAGTTAAAAAATCTCATTAGATAGATCTAGAGCTGTTTAGGGTTTATATGAAGATTACCTAAAGATTAGAAGTTATTTTTTACTATAAGTAATTGCTTCAAGGCTGTGTTGTTGCAAACCACAAGTCGTATAAGTGTCTGGCCTCTAAAGATAATCCATACGAACCACCAGTGAGAAATTTCATAAACCTTTTTAGGAGAGAGGGATTGTTATGCCTTTGAGAGCTAGCTTTTTCCTTTTGTGTTTTTTAAGGGGTTTTGAGTTGTTTAGTGTACTGTACAGAAAATAAGAGGCATAACATTCTATTTATAGGGAAATCTAAAAACTTTATAAATGGCAAAGTATAAATTTGCCCATTGAATACTATGATATATGTTATTTTAGGATAATTTTAAAAATTTATTCAATTAAGTCCTTACTTGATTTTCTCTAGGTCTAGAATTGTAATTCCTTGTATTAATTACATTCTAGTCCTTAATTTCTAAAATTTATTTACATTCAAGCCAAATTTGATCAATCATTTTATTTTAATTCTTGACCAATGGTTCTTATGTGTGACCCATTAAGTTTTTTTACTAAGTTGACCCAAATATAAATCACAATCCTAGATAAAATAAGATAAAATAAATTAGTTTATTATGAATTCAACAATTAATTGATTTATATTTGTCAATCAAGTACAATTTCTAGCAACATGTCATGATCCCCAAATATTAAAAAAAGTTTAAAGTGATTTGACTTAACATTTTAGTGACCAATTTCTCAATGTAATTATTATTTAATAATAACAATGTTCTAATTTAGGCATTATAGCATGAAGTATGTCTACTTTATTAAATAATATTTGTTCTCAATATCATAGTTATTAATTCTTTGAATAAGATTTGAAACTTTTTACAAATCTCATTACACCTTGCGCAAGGATTTACAATCAATACTATTTGAGAACAAATGAAATATTTTTTTTTAATTCACCTATGATGATAAATCCTGTTTTAATTATTTAAATTGATTCATATAGTTCATGTTATACTTAATATTGGTCTGATTGTTACCCTTGATTAGGACAACAGATATCAAGATCAAAACATAACATTCATTATATAAGATAATTTAGTAATTTCAAGTCCAAGGATCACTTACGCAACTATCATGCAAGTCTTTCCATAGATACAAATAATCTCTCCATATGGAATTCTTACATGGGTCAGTTTGGTATACATGTCATCTAATAAGCACATACATATTAGTTCCAAGTATCCCTCATATCTTAATTTATAAGAATAACTGCTTCCTTTCATAAACAAAATAACATAATATATACCAAGAACATTTATGAATAATGCTTTGACGCAATAAGGATCCTATAATTATAACAACTTTATAATTTTCATTGCAAAATATTTTTGTAACATCCCAACGTTCTGCACAGTTTCACACATACATGATAAGTATACAAGGACATTATGTTTAATGTTTTTTTATATATAAATTCATCTATATAAGTGGTATTAAAGATTCTGTCAAAATTTCAGCAGAATTTCCCGTATACATGAATACATGAAGGGTACCAAGTTATCAACATCTTCAATCACAACCCATATAACACCACAAACATGGTCTAATCATCTTGGAGCTTACCCCACCTTAACACAACTTAAGATTGGCATACAATAAACTTTCTTCTATGAAATATGAATAATAAAGCTTAGAAATCAAAGGGATAAGAATATGGAATATGTAACAAGAAAAATAAATACATGGTATTACATCTATAGAGTTAGCAAAATAATTAATGTATATAATTGAGTTAAGGATTCTACTAATTATACATAAAAAGTGTGTGAGTATAAATATACCTAATATAACAAAAACTACCTTTAATATCTATATCAACCATGCCTTGCAATGTGCAATGACACTGGAAATTACAATAATAAATAATTAAATTTACAAGTGCGTACTAGCATTTACATAAATTTTAATAATTCTTGACACACTAATTATCATTTCCTTAATATAACACATTTTCTCTTTCAATCTAAAATTTCCTTTTCTTACAATCATAATTTCATCTCCACCTCAAAATTTAAATTCAATATTCACAACACTTCATCTCATTGGTTTCCTTTTAACAATGAAGACAATATATTATTGGCTTTCATTCAACTATGAAAGCAATAGATAGTGACTTCCACTCAACGATAGAAACTACATACATTAACTTTTATTTTATTATGAAAGCAATATAATAATAGCTCTTATTCATCAATGGAAGCAATAAACATTAGCTTTCATTTTAAAGCAACATAACATTGGCTTCCACTCAGCGATGAAAACTATAGATATTGACTTTCATTTAATTATAAAAGCAGCATAACAATGGCTCTCATTCATCAGTTAAAGCAATAAACATTGGCTTTCATCTAAAAGAAACATAACATGGGCTTCCACTCACATTGGCTTTTATATAATTATGAGAGCAACATAACAATGATTTCTTTTCTTTTCTTTTCTTTTTTATTTTGGTCACCTTTGCATAATTTCTTTCCCATTTCAGGTTAATCCTTTTTCGGTATACAATTTATCAAGAATGGTAAATTGAAAGAAATAAACTATAATAATTAAAAAGATTAGGGTGCATAAGCATTTACCTGCACCTCCAACTATATACACTCCTCCGGCTACGGAAGATGCCACTCCCGGTATCTCTTTTGAATCCAGAGAAGGTAATCTTATCAATATTTCTTTCATCTCATAACATATCATCATTCTTCGTTAATTACATCTTACATCTTATTACACTTCTTTTTCACTACTTCAATTCTTCTAAGTACACTTCTCATACAATTAATCTATTTATTCCCTTATTATATTAACTCTCACTTACATCAAAACAATATCACATCGATATCCATTTTACTCCTCAACTATATAAAATCCAGCCACAAGGTCCTTTTTTTTTTCTTTAATTCTTTTATTTAATTCGATCATGATTTAAGTTAAAAATTCTTCATTCATGACATATATCATTTAAGCAAAATACACTCCTTTTATGGATCTTTACTAACAATTCATTTCAAACAAACTATATTACATAATATTCACATGTGCTAAGTAAATTTGATAACATGCTCTAATTCCTTCAAAATAATTTTCTAATATAACACTTTACATTAATTTCTTAAAATTCCTACACATATACATTAACATACCACTTTCTCCTTTTTTTCCTACTCTTGGCCGACCATTAACCTTAATTTTTCTCCATGATTTCTTCTTTATAACATAAATTTTTACCTCCACTACAATCCTTTTCACATAATATAACATTCCTAACAACTAATTTAACATAACACTAATTTTTCCATTAAGAACCCTAATCTACCATAAGTGCAATTTTGTTCAAAATTGAGTTAAACTTCCATTGAACTTGATGATTAGTACTTAAAAGTGCATTTTTATCAAGGTTTTATATCATCATATTGCACTTAAAGTATCATTAAATTCCCTAACTTAAGCATGTTTTATAATAACAAGTTTGATAATATAAGATATATTTAATTGGTAAATGGTCATTTCAAATGCAGACATATTTCATAATTCAAAGGATTGATTGATTTGTTTAACTATTGAAATTGAGAAGACAAAGAGAAGGCTAAGCTTGGAGAAGAGATGTTGGTTCAATTCAAACTAGAACACCATTCGGTTATTGGATCATAACTGAAGCTGTAGAACTTGGATTTAGGTCTGGTTTATATGGATGGAAAGCTAAGACATAGGTCTAAAACTTTTATGCGGAGTCCAAGATTCAAAAGGGTTGTTTTCAAGTTCACATTGTAGCAACAACAGAGAAGTCAGAATCTGTCTTGCAGCCCAGACACTGTTCAATGTTTAGCCCATATCTCGAGTTCTAGAAGTCCAAATGAGCTCATTCTTATTTTGTTGGAAATTTGAGACAATTTCCCAGAACTTTCATGTGGACTATTTGTTCAAATTCTAACGTTACCAATGACATTTTGTTCAGACAAGAAGATAAGGATTGTCACCAAGTCAAGTGGTGGCCACCGACTCAATAATTAGTCATCAAATCAATAGTTCTGAATGTTAGCCTATAAAAGAAGGCATTTGTCATACATTTAGACATCTTGGTTTTCAGATCAACATCATTTCCTTACTTGCTTTCTTTCTTTGTAATTTTAATGTTCTAGTTTTATTTCATGTTATAGTTTCATTAATATCTTGTTTATGCCTTTCATTTCCTTTATTATACTTATATAATTATGTTCCTATCTTGTTTATTTATGTTTCTCTTCTTCATAATGTTTAGCTAAGTTTAATATGTCAAGGTGAAAAGGTTTCACTAATGGTGTTAGGATATGTATAATATAAACTCAATATAGACTTCAATGCTTACATCCAAGAAAGTTTGTTATTAACATGTCTTATTATTTTTATCTTATTAATTCTTAATACCTTACTTGTTAAATGGTTAATCTAGATTTGTGTTGTCTAACACTTGGTACAATAAATGCTTGATCCTTCATAGCCAAACTGAACCGACACTTGTGCTATGAAAGGAACTTGATTTGTTGTTAACATAAGTTAACATCATGAATTCCTGACAATATTTAAAAGTATTGGTGTTACTTAAATAAGATAACTAATATGATCATGTTAATAATTTATAATGAGCTATTAATGACAAATCATCTGATTGGAACCTCCTTTGTATGTGGTTTCCAATTGAGTAATAAAAAGAGTTTATATTATACTTATTTGAAATACCGTTAGTGAATCATCTAACCTTGACATTTGTTTTTATCATTGTTTAATAACATCCATTTGGTTCGACTCCGATTTTGTCGGGTTATTTATTACTTCGACACTCTTGCACTTAGGATAAGACATCAATCTTTTGATCATGTCACTTGATAAATCAAGTGTAGAGTTACTTACCAAACAAGAATACAAACTCCAATGGCTAACCAAATGAAAGTTTCTCAAGTTTTCTCCTTCTTTCTTCACTTTCCTTCCTTCTCTCACTAAAATCTTTCTTTCCCTCACTTGATTCAAGTGTTTTAGGTGTTTAAACTTATAAAATCTCACAAGTTCTTCTCTCAAATTTGTAGTTTCCCTCAATTTATCCTAAATCAAGCTTAAAAAATGAAGAAATGTCATTCCATTTTCTTTTATAATGGTTGGCCACTTACACCCATATATATATATAGGCATAAAATGTGTTAATATCCATTATATCCTTTATTTCATACCTTTTATGTTTCATGGGTAATATTTTTCAGGTCCTAACGCCGATTTATACCAGACTTAAAACAGGTGAATTCAAATTTCATTAAACTTTATGTCACAAAAATGTTTTTCCTGAAAAAATTATTTTCATTTAGTTTTTATCCGTGTTTTTGTATTTTTTTTCTTTTTTAGCTATTATTCATAAATTATTTTTTTATATCCATACCTAAACATTTTATTTTAATTTATTCCATTTTTCATCATCCTCATGAGTTAATTATTCCTTATACTCACTTTTCATAGTAGTCTTATTATTAATTTTATGAGTTTCTTTTTAAAGGTTTATAATTTTTGTCCTAAGAACTTTATCTTTACTCTAGATTCATTAATCTAATATTTGATGAATATTAAAAATAAATAAAACCTTTATTAAAATTAAATATATTGACATGAACAAAGTCAATGCCATGTATAACCAACTAATTAGCTACAAATCATATATACTAACAATCCTTCACTTGTACTAAAGCTAATAACTCATATATCAAATACTATATCGTTATACTTGACGATAATGTTTTTACTAGGATAGTTGCTTAGTAAAAGGATCTATAAGATCCTCTTCAGTAGGTACTTGCTTTATATTAATATCTTTCATTTTTATGATTCTCTAATAAAATGGAATTATCTAAATATATGTTTAGATTATTGATGAGACCTTAGTTCTTTTGCTTATACAATAACTCTATAATATTATCACAATATAAAGCAATTGGATCAACAATGCTAGAAATCACACCTTCAATGATGAGCTTATTGATCCAAACAACCTCTTTAGTCCCCTCAAACTTAGAGGTGTACTTAACTTTAGTTGTAGAATCTACTTTGGTCTCTTACTTGGAACTCTTCCAACCTAACACCATTATTTAGAGTGAAATATAACTACATTAGACCTTTTATTTTAACATCTGACTGAGAACTGGTATCCAAATAACCATAAACTACTAGTTCATCTCTTCCATAGACCAACAAAACAATCTTAATTCTTCTCAAGTACTACAAAAATATTTTTAACTATCTTTTAGTGACCTTCACCTAGATTAAATCGGTATCTACTATTTTGGATTCTTCTATGCTAAATCGTTTTAGCATATTATCTATATATAAGGATTAAGATAATCCAAACAACATTTTAAATCTATCTCTATGGAACTTTATTCCTACTATATAGGTTGTTTCTCTCATATCTTTCATAGAGAAATTCTTGAACAACCAAATCTTTACTAACTAGAGTAAACAAATATTGTTTTCTATTAATAATATGTCATCTACAGCCAAATATTATAATCATAGTATGCAGTTATAACAAACAAAATTCTTATGGATTTTAACATAGTTTACTGACAAAAAAGTTTCATCAAAATCAACCTAATTGTCTTTGTCTGTAACATTTGGTAACTAGTCTAAGTTTGTATGTTTGTATATTGTTATTCATATTAGTCTTTCTCTTAAGGACCCACTTATATCCAATATATTTTATTCCTTCAGGTGGATCAACCAAGGTCCATTCCTTGTTAGTGTACATGAAATCCATTTCAGATTTTATATATTTAAGCCATTTTTTAGAATCAATATTGGATGTTAATTCCATGTAATTGGTAGGCTCATCAAGTATAAGCAACTCATTATTTTTAGCTTTCATGAGAAGTCCATATCTCATTGGTGTAAGACGTGTCTTACTAGATATATAGATTTCTTATGTTTCTTAAGTTTCATGCTAAATATCTAATGTTATAGCCTTAGGCTCAGGTTCTTTTTAGATGTTAGTTTGTGGTTCTTGAAATTCTTCAAGTTTTATTTTTCTCCCGCTACTCTTTTCAAGAAAAAATTCTTTCTTTACAAAGGTAACATATTTTGAGACAAATATTTTTGCTCAATAGGGTGGTATAAATAATATCCAATAGTTTTTTTTGAATATCCCACAAACTTACATTCATCTAACTTAGCTCCTAACTTTTCAGATACAATACACTTCATTTAAGCATTACATCTCAAATATTTAAGTATGATAAGATTGGTCTCCTACCATTCCATATCTCATATGGAGTCTTATCAATAGATTTTAATGAAACCCTGAAAAAATATTTTTCAAAATTTAATAGGAAAATCAATCATATTAAAATTCTTATTAACATACTAAACTATTTTAGGAACAATTAAATATACTGTTTTGGCTTAAAAACTCTTTTTATTTAGAAAAAAAAACCATTTTTCTAAAATATTTACAAAACAATTTAATTAAATCCTAATTCAATTAGGATAAAACAAAAATAAAAGTCATCAATTAAATACTTTAATTCAATCATAATCCAATTAGAAAAAATTAATTCTACAATTAATTTAGTTTGGATTGTAATTTTTAAAATATAAAATCAACATTTTATATATGTGAAGAGATAGAATTATAATTCTATCTAAATACCTAGCTTGTAATTACATATATGACATAGGAGTAACATAGTAATTGTATACCCTGAAACCCTAATGTTATTAGGTATCAGGTGTAGCGAGTAAAATTATAATTATATCCCTAAAACCCCCTAAATAAAGCTTTAGGGGTAAAATTGTAATTTTGTCCCTCATCTCTTTTTTTCCCTGATTGTTGCCAAAAGTGGGCACATTGTCGCCCATTGTCAGAGCATCAACAATAATGGCAGCAATTATTGTTATTGCACTTCCTAGAAGATGTAGTGACAACCATAGCTGTTGTTGCGCTGCGCAACCACCATGTGTGAGGCAGTAGCCTTGCACATGGCTGCCCAGTGACGCCAAGAGTGCTTAGCGCTGTTGTGGTTGCTTCCTGCGATGACTGGCTATGCTCTTAGCACATCTAGGCGCACCAACAATGATGGTGTCGCTGTTGGTAGTTGTTGCAACCATCTAAAAGCATTTTTTTTTAAATTTTCGGCTAGATCTGCATATTCTAGCCATATTTGACTGGAACAATAGCTAAATTTTTTTTTTTTGAAAAATCATAAGATAGATTGAGAGTTATTTAGGGTTTATATGAAGATTACTTGAAGATCATATGTTCTTCTTAGCTTTGAGTATTTTTTAAAATAAAAAAATTATTTTCAGATAATATTTTTAATATGTGTAGTCTTGCATGATTTTTTTCCCTTTTTATTTTGTATTGTTTTAAGGCTAGTTTATCACAAATCACAGGTCGTCCAAGTATCTCACTTCTAACAATAAGTCACATGAACCACAAGTGAGAAATCTCTTAAATCCTTTTAAGAAAGAGAGATTTCTATGCCTTTGAGTGCTAACTCTTTTCTTTTTTAGTTTTCAGGTGTTTTGTATTGTTTTATGCGTTGTATATAAAATAAGAGGCATACCATTCTATTTATAGGAAATCCTAAAAATCTTATAAATGACAGAATATCAATTTAACCCCTGAATAATATCACAAATATTATTTCAGGATAATTTTAGAAACTTATTCAATCAAGTCTCAACTTGATTTTTTGTAGGTCTAGAATTGTAATTCCCTGTGTTAATTCCATTCTATTCCTCAATTTCTAAAAAATTTGCATAATCAAATCATCTTTATTATTATGTAGGTAACCCATTATGTTCTCTTATAAGTTGGGCAAAATATAAATCACAATTCTAAATAAAATATAATTAAAAAAATTAAAAAATTACTTTATTATCAATTCAATAATTAATTAATATATATTTGAAGATCAAATACAATATCTACTAACGTGTCATGATCCATCAAATATTAGAAAAGTCATAATTGATTTGATTTAACCTTTTAGTGACCAGTTTCTTAATTTAATTTTATCCCTTCATCAATAATGTTCCAATTTAAACATTATAGCATGAAGTATGTCTGCCATGTTAAATCATGTTTGTTCTCTATATAATAGTCATTAATCATTTGAATAAAATTTGAAACTCTTTTTAAATCTCATTCCATCTTGTCCAAGGATTTCTCAGTCAATACTATTTAAGAATAGATGAAATATTTTTTATAATTCACCTAGGGTGATGAATCCTCTCTTGATCACTTAATTACCTTCATATAGTTCATGTTACACCCAATGTCTGCCCATTCCTTACCTCGATTAAAATAATACGTAATAGGATCAGAGCATAATATTCTTTATATAAGATGACTTAGTGATCTAAAGTCTAAGGATTACTTACAGAACTATCATGCGAGCCTTTCTATAGACATAAGTAATCTCTCCATATAAAATTCTTATGTGGGTCAGTTCAATGTACATGTTTTATAACAAGCACCGACATATTAATTTTAGGTATCCCTTATACCTTAGCTTATGAGAACAATTGCTTCTTTTCATAAAGAAAAGAACATAATATGTATCAGTTTCTACGACTCTAATGAATGTCTAGTATTTAAGCGAGCATCGACCAGGAACATTTTAGGAACAATGCTTTGATGCAATATGAATCCCAAAATTATAACAACTTTATAATTTTCTTTGCAAAGTATTTTTGTCTCATGAACTTTATCTTTACTCTAGATTCATTAATTCAATATTTTATGAATATTAAAGATATATTAAGCCTTTATTAATAATAAATATGTATTTACATGAATATAATAATACCAAGTGTAACTAATCAATTAACTACAAGACATATTAAATTAACAATTATACCATTTTTGTTCCTATATACTAGCTATAATTTTAAATACTACTTTTCAATCTCTACTTATTTTTAATTTATACACATTCACACATCAATCAACCATCATTCGTGCATATTACAAAAAAAAAAACCCCCATCATCCACACATAATTGGTTGAGCAATACCTAATAAAAAAAAGGGAAAAAACGGAAAGATTCGAGAAAAAACCAAAAAAGAGTAAAAGAAAGAAAAAAAAGAAAGGAAAGATTAATAACATAACTAATGAGGAAAAGGAAAATCTTGATGATGATTGATGCTTAGTAAAGAAGAAAAGATATTATGCTACCAAGGATTTTTGGGAGGAAAGAAAGAGGCGTGTGAGAGAGACCGGAAAAAAAAAAGAATTTGTGTTAACTTATGGATATTTTTATTGTTTTTAATGTTAATTTCTAAAGAGATTATTGTAGCAAATAAGAGGGTTTCTCTCTTATTTACTTTTGTACCTTTTAAAAAATTGAATTCCATTTGAAATTCAAATTAAAACCATAAAAAAGTTTCAAATATAAAAATTCATTTAAGTTTCTGAATTGAATTCAATTTACAAGGTTCTAAATAAGCTGTAAAAAAAAATTAATTTAGCAAAAATTTTAATATTAAATTTGAAATTCATAATGCTCAATTATACATATCTCATAATATTATAACATCAATGCAATATACATTAGTATATTCACACTAACAAATGTTTCAATGTAATTGTTACGAGATGAACATCCAAATTAGTGTGCTAAGAAACATATTGATATCACAATATTAAAAAAAATATTAAACCCATTAGTGTTTTACTA
>Ga0307509_10002448_pt1 | contig 30042 bp, 37 predicted proteins | sample 10_EM_MG_FD_202245 | JGI IMG/M metagenome (GOLD analysis project Ga0307509, IMG submission 202245) | Populus trichocarpa ectomycorrhiza microbial communities from riparian zone in the Pacific Northwest, United States - 10_EM | ecosystem: Host-associated > Plants > Roots > Unclassified | place...
TTACCATCTTCCACTGTGGGTCATTGGTTTCTGTGGAAATATCTAATACTGATTCGCACTCCTTAGATACCGAAAGAGACATCCCTTTACCTGTTGCACGTTTCCCAGAGTTCTGTATTCACGTCCACAAAGTTGTGATCCCTTCTACAGTTCCGGAAACGGAAGAGCACGTACTATACATAGGCCTCGCAAAGTCTGGTAAACTATATGAGTCGAAATCGGATGACGAATCGCGGACAATGTCCAAGAACGCAACCTCATTTGCCGTCGCCTCGGGTTTCATCATCTTCACAACAACCCTGCATGAAGCTGTCTTTGCACCTATCGGCTTACTTTCCAAACTCTTTGAGCAAACCGGTGAAGCGGCTCCGAAAGAGATCCCACCTGACTGGCCAACTCGTAAGGTAGAGAGAGGGTCAAGGATTGTAGTGGCCGTCCCGAGTTCAATGAGCCTGGTTCTACAAATGCCGAGAGGAAACCTCGAGACGATCAACCCACGGCCTTTGGTAATGGAAGTGGTCAAGCAAGATCTGGACGCGTATGTTTTTCTCTCACCATTTTCTGCGTTATGACCATTTCAGCATTTTTTTGGGCAGTGGAAATTACCGCAAAGCGTTCTTTGCTTGCCGCAAGCACCGTATCGACCTCAATGTCATCGTTGACCACGATCCTGAGGCATTCCTTGAGAGGATTCCGACGTTTGTGGAACAGGTTCCTGAAGTTGAACATTTAAATCTCTTCCTTGCCCTGGTTGGGTAAGTCCATTACCACAGGAACCTTTTGGACTCATCTGGAATTTTTATTTTTACAGGCGTGGGCCTCGTTCTTCAGAGTTCATCTCAAAATGTTGCGACGCATTCCAGGTGGAACTGGAAAAGAGAGACTTGGTAAAATATGTCAATTCAATATTAACAGCACATGTCGTCAAGACTCCGCCGGATCATGAGGCTGGATTAGCGCTTCTGCTCCGTCTCCGAGGTGAGGCTTTTTTTATTAATGGATCACCCCCAGCTCCTGATCCATGACCAACCAAAGAAACCGACCCAAGTATCGTCGAAGAAGCCGTCAAATATATCATCTTTCTCGTCGATGCCAATCAACTCTTCGACACGGCTCTCGGGATGTACGATTTCTCTCTCGTAATCATGATCGCACAACATGCACAGAAGGTGGGCCTAATTCTATTCTTGAGATACCCCGGGCTCTCCCAATTTATGACCATGTTTGCAAGCATGGGGTTTGCTGGATTGTGACTGAGAAGGCAAAACGCCATCAGAAAGCCGTTACTTACGTTTTGTTTATTATATTATTAGGATCCGCGAGAGTATCTTCCGTTCCTCCGGGAACTCCGTGCGTTGGACAAATTTTACCAACGGTTCCGCATCGATGATCATTTGAAACGGTACGAAAAGGCCCTCAGGAACCTCAGCTTCGCAGGTTAGATTTTCTTGTGCGCATGCGCTGATATGCTTATGCTGACAAGCTATCTCTGAATAGGTCCTGAACGGTTTGAAGAAGCTGTTTCCTACGTCGAGAGCCACCAGCTGTATGAATCGGCCCTTGCAATCTGGAAAGGCACGGAACAATATGAGGTAGCCGCCTAACCTTTTGTAATGTCTGCTTTTATTGACTGCACTCATCCTCCCCAGGAGGTTCTAAATTCATATGGTGATTGGTTGTATGAACGGAGGGAATTCCGACAGGCAGCCTTAGGTCCGTCACCGACTGTGATCGGCCTTTATCGGATTCTGAAATAATATGCTCTTCTCAGTTTTCGTCGAGGCAAAGAGGACAACTAAGGCAATGTATTCACATGAAAAATCCCTCGCGTGGCAGGAACTATTTGATGTTGCCGTTCTTGATGGCATGCCGGAAGACGACATCATTACAATGGGATATCGTGTCGCAGGTAAGTGCCTATTTCCAGTGTTCGGCAGGGGTAATCAAACTTTTATCCCACACATAAAGAGGATCTATCGTCGAAAAAAAGACACGCAGAGGCAGGACGGGTTTTGCTGGACTACTGTAAAGATATCCGGGAGGCTGTCATCGCTCTGGTGCAAGGAAATGCACTCTCCGAGGCTCGCAGAATTGTATGTTCCTTTTGGTTGGCTGAACTTTCATTGATGTGCTATATTTAGATCAGCTTGAACGGGACACCTGAGTTGTTACAAGACGTGGTTCACCCTGCGTTGTTGGAGAGCCGAACCCAGATATCAGAAGATATCGGAGAGATGCGAGAACAAATCAGAAAGCAAGTCGCCAGGCTTCGAGAGCTCAGGATTAAAAAAGTTGAAGAGCCTGGTGAAACCCATTTTTCATCGTTTTATCCCCAGCTGACTTACCGAGGATGATTTCACATCTAGACGCGTTTTATGGCGTAGACGATGATGCCGCTCTCCATAACGTGGATGTTATGACTGATGTATCTATGCCGGCGACTGCATTCACCCGTTATACGGTCGCGCCCACCTCCGCATCTCGATCGTCCAGGTGGGAATTTTGATCTTGATGTTTCGCTTGATTTACATCGTTTACGCGTTTCTGTCTCCGGAATAGGCGTACATCCCGATCGAAACGAAAGATGGAAAGAAAAATTGGGTCAGGGCGGAAGGGCACAGTGGATGAAGAAGAGTATCTGCTACAATCTCTCACCAAGCTAGTGGAGAAATTTGCAGCTACCAAAGGTGTGTTCCTCCGCGGCCATCGTGTTTTTCTGGGAGGTCTGATTATATTTTCTCCGATGTGCCAAGGCGAAGTTCGCAGTCTGCTGCCGCACCTGTTTCAATTCACGGACGAACACCGCGAAGAAGGGTTAAATCTGCAACAGGAGGTGGGCGACTTTGAGCAGGAGATACAGGATGCCCTGGATGAGATCTGGGCGCGAACACCTGCCGAGGGTGATGAGCCTGAGCAGATAGGATGGGCAACGCGGATGGCAGAGATCGAAAAAAGCAAGGCTGTCAACCCTTTGGACAAAGTGCCGAAACCCGACCTTTCCCAGACCAAGGACTGGCGATTGAAGCTCATGGATCACTTTGATCACAAACAAGTTCTAGATGGTGCGGGACGAGTATCTTTTGGGGGTGCAAATGGCTCCGTGTCGTAACTGCATGCGATGATCCCCCTGAGCGCGATGAGAATTCTATATTCTTGATTGATAAGGTAGGTCGTCGGGAATAAGTGGGACTTTATAAGCACCACGAAGATTGTGTTGTAAGATTGATTATTTGAATATTGTCGGAGTACTGGACCGTTTTGAAAGCTTGCGGAGTAACCTCCGTGGGATTCCCATCGCGACAGAAATTTCACATGTGCGCAGCGTTTGTTGGCAGTTGAGTTGAATGGCTAGGCTGAGACATATGGCGGACCATTGTCCCCGGAATGGGGTCTGGGAGATTTAGACCAGATTGGACTTTGCCGAAATCAATCCGCCTCTTGCACACTTATTAACTTTTCTTCCATTTTCTTGTCAGATCAAATTCATCATCTCATACCTTTCTCTTTTTCGTCGTTGTTGTGACTGATAATGGCCGCTCGGGCGCCGCAACACTCAGCGACCTCCCTCGCTCGCTATGCGACTGCAAGGCAGCCTGATGTCGATGTATTCAATGGAAGCAAATCAAGAGACTACTGTAATTCGTTCTGGGGGGTGGGCGACGCGGGTCCGAACATCATGTTTGCACGGATGCGGGGTGCATCCAAGACGACAGACGAGTTGCGGAACTATTGGAATGAGAGGTTGGTGCAGTTCATATGGTTTCCATACGCACACGATTGACCATCGCCCTAAAGATGTATTATTGAGGAGGAATATGCGACGCGACTTGCAAAGCTGGCGAAAGCTCCCATTGGAGGTGATGAGATTGGGTGAGCTTGAGATGCCCTTTGTTGCTTGTCCCAATGTTGATGATAGTCCGCGGCAGCGAACTCCGTAACTCACTGGATACCCTCCGGATCGAAACCGAGAAGCAGGCCGAGAATCATCTGGAACTGGCGAACCAAATTCGTCTAGACCTCGAGGGCCCAACTGCTCAATTTCATCAAAAACAAATCAATCATCGACGAAATATCCAAGCTCCCCTGGAGCGAAAATTCAAAGAGAAACAGTCCCAGGAATCCTACGTGAAGAAATCGCGCGAGAAGTACGAGGGTGATTGTCTGCGGATCAACTCTTATACTCAGCAAGCGACCTATATGCAAGGCAGTGACCTGCAGAAAGTACAACAAAAGCTTCTGAGGACACGACAAACGATGGAGGGAAATGAAAAGGATTTTGCTAAATTTACTCGGGATCTGTTGGAAACGCTGCAAGTATGGGAGAAGGAATGGAAGGATTTTTGCGATTCTTGCCAGGATCTAGAAGAAGAACGGGTGGATTTCATGAAAGACATTCTATGGTCATATGCAAACGACGTATCTACGATATGTGTCGCCGATGATCAGGTACTGTTCGCAACCAGTCTTCCTCAAGCAACTTGCTAACTCTTTGACTTTAGTCTTGTGAACGGATACGCACTGCACTGGACCAGCTCGAGCCAGAGAAGGATGTCGAGAACTTTGTTAATGAATATGGAACTGGAAACACAATAGCACGACCGCCAGAAATCTCACACTCAACCGGATTACTCGAACCTCAACTCCCCGGATCGCCACTTACTCGAACAGCTGACCATCAACGAGTCTCTCGCCGCCCAGCGCCTGTATACCACTCGGAGGCGGCAACTCTCACTCATAGCCGGCAGCAGTCCGTGGACGATGGTAGTGGGCAAAAACCAACTACCCATGTCAACGGCGACTCGCATTCGTACGAGGAACCTATCTCGCGGGAGGGTGACGCCAGCTACAATAGCCGTGGAACAACGTCACAGCCGCAGACCTGTCCGCCTAGTCACCCCCCACCACCTGTGCCTGAGGTGGCGCAACCAAGTCTGGCTCCTGCAGCTGCACCTGTTGCGCGTACGCCATCACCTGCTGCCAGACCTTACAGGGAGTCACAGCCTCTTCCAATGCTTCCTTCAGGTGGTTCATTCCAGGCGCATGGCCGATCGCAAACACCACCTCCGCCTCTCCCACAACAGGGCAATCGCATCTTATTCTACGGTATGTGGAGCAATCCAAATCCAAACAAAGTGTCATGATTCTAACCAATTCATACTTTTTATTTATTTCTACAACAACAGTAAAAGCACTTTACGATTATACAGCTACCATAGAAGAAGAATTCGATTTCCAAGCTGGAGATGTCATCGCGGTCACGGCCACACCAGATGATGGGTGGTGGAGCGGAGAGTTGCTTGATGAAGCCAGGAGGGTTGAAGGGAGGAGCGTGTTCCCAAGCAACTTTGTCTGCTTATTCTAGGATGTTACCCACGAAAACCTACACCCACAACACACTATCATCACTTCTGGTGCATTCTCTGGTTTATGTGGATGTGTGCTAACTCACCGCCGATGCCCACATTCTTACCTACTTTTCCATTTATCCCACATCTGTCATGCCATAATTCGACACCAACAATCATGTGTCCCCCTTTAACCATCTAATTATCTGACGGACATAACGTTTTTAGGTTAAACCACTCCGCTTCCTCCCTTCTCTTCTCTCTGCTTGTGTAGTTTCTAACAAAGTGGTTGTATTAAAGTTGCTTTAATTTCTTGGTCACCGCACATCTTTGTTCTTTCCACTTTCCCTCGGCTCTCTTTAAAATGACTGAGAATGTAGATACACCCATGTAGGCTTGCTCCGTCAAGAGAAATGGCTATGCAGTAAGTGCATATGCGGTGCTAGAGGAAGCCAAGATATTTTCAGACTGGCGATCCATTCGGAACGAGAAGATTAATTATAGAATATATTATATTCAGCGCTCAAATGAACGCTCGTTGACAGGTCCTATCATATACACATATATAAGGACTGGTCACTAGTAGTCTATAGAGTTGGCTGCTCCGGTTAAGTTTCCTCCAGATGCTTGAATTTTCGGGGCCTAGTACCCCAGTTGGGAATCCTCTTTCCGTGAGTCCTCTCATGGGGAACTTTCATGCTTTGGTTGGTTAGGCGCCTCAGTGTGGTAGCGCTAGCCGCACCTTTACTACTAGCTTAGTATTTCACAACTTTGAGCACTGAAATGGACACTGAAATAACGGGCAGTGCACTGTGGAACCCACGGACGGGAGGGAGTCTCAGTGGTGTAGAGAAGAGCATTTATTGCGTGTTACATGCATGGCAAGGATTCCAGTGCTAAGCAGTGCATATAGATCTGGAATTGTTGCGGGCCGTTAGTCTTTCTTCAAGTCATCACTTCGACCCCCAATACTCCCGTATATGCTTTTGTACATCTAAATTTAAAGTGAATCGGATCATTCGTCTTTCAGAGTTAGTTCCGTGAAAATAACTTGGAAAGGTCGGCTTTGATTCTCGGTTAGCGTTGATGTATCGACCGTTCCCAGGAGGGTGGACTTAGAGTATTACTTAATAACTCGTACATCGGACAGACCAGCATCATAATTTCAAACTGCAGTTGTAAAATTTGACTTGTTTATTCTTAGGCGTACTTATGATATGATACTACTTCAACTTGTTTTCTTTGATAAAACTATCCCTATTAATGAACCAAAACATTGGTGGAATCTCACCTTACTTGTTGACTGTCCGAAAGACGGATATCCCCGATGTACGGGTTGGAGTTACAGTCACTGGTGGTTTTCCTATGTGAAGTCTTCGGCGTTGTCAGCGAGGAAGGATACCCCCTGAAATTTCTCAGGTTACCGGATATTTTCTTTGAGGAATTTATTTGAGTCCTCCCAGTTAAAAAAGCGATACCCAAATAGATGCGACTTGAGAAATTTCTCTTCCCCAATGCCGCCAAGAATGGTCGCCTCCACAGTCATGTCTCTCTTTGTCTGCATTGCTACTGTGCTGGGTTCGCCCTCTCTCGAAAATCGCAGTGGGTAGCTTCAATTGAAAAGAAGCCTTCTGGAATTTCATCCCCTTTACTATAGATGCGTTGTCTGACCAAGTTGTCACTCTGCACAACCAATATCGTGCGCAATATGGTGCTCCACCAGTTACTTGGAGCAAGGCGCGATACTCGGGCGCTCTATCCCTGGCAAAGAAATGTGACTTCAATCACAGGTATGTGTGATTCAATTTTTTCCCATATGGATTAGAGGTGAATACTTAATTTTTTAGTGATCCGCAAGGTCAATACGGAGAAAATTTGGTAGGCCATCGGCTCTTCTGGAAAATTCGGAGGTGTTTTATGGCCAAATAGTATGCGGCGAGTGGTCAAGCGACAATCGCTGATGCGTTGGGGGACTGGATGAGTGAAGCATGTAAGCGGTTTTTTCTCCGAGCTGCAATATCATGACCAACTGATGGCGTAAAAATTAGCGGAGTACGACTGTGAGTTCAAAGGGGATCAGTTGATATATTGTTCTGATTTAAAACAGATAATAACCCTGGATACTCTGACGCGGCTGGCCACTTCACCCAAGTCGGTCTTCAACATTTTAATTCGGGTTTGAAGTGACCTTCGTATTATTAGGTGGTCTGGAAGAATACAAAGCAGGTTGCTTGCGCCATAGCAGATTGTCCTGCTGGTACCATATTTCCAGATGTAACCTCCCAGTTCGTTGTCTGTCAATACACTCCTCCTGGAAACTATGATGGGGAATTTCCGTGAGTACCGTCATGTATGCCGTTTGCGCGCCTAAATCTATTTACAGACAAAATGTGGGTAAACATAATTAGTGATCGCGACTTTTAAATTATCACGTGCTGCGAAATAAATTAATGACTGACTGCTTGACGTTGATGTGTATCAACCCCGTCTTTTCATTTAATGGTCGCTGTGCTTGATGGAGTATGGCCATAATGGGTCTTAGCTCCCATCCTCTAATCAGCTTCCCACTTTCTGATTAACAGAGCTTCCCGAACTAGAAGGCAGTCACAGTGTTGTCTACGAATAAACACCATCAGAGCGGTACGTGCTTTCAAATTCCCATCACGCCGATCTGGTCGAATTATCGGTTCTCTCCCAGGTTCTTCGTCTCCCCATTCATCTTCTCCAATGACCGCCATGACGTCGATTTCTATAAGCCAATCCTCTCACAGGTTTCCTGGAATAAAGCACAAATGCCTCAGGCGCAAGTCGCGGAGGACATACGAGTTGCTGGATCCGAAGAGGCCAGGGGAAACCATCTCCTTTGACATTGGACAAGTCAGAGAGATAGTGCTAATGGACAAGCGTCTGCGTGAGGAAGGGGTCGTTCGATCTGTTCCTGCTGGCTACACCGAGTTTGCACAACGCTTCAACCAGTACACCGCCGGGCGCGAGCGATTTGCAACTTATTCCTTTGTTAATGGCAGATACGTGATCTACAAAGATGGGAACCCAATTGCATGGGAAGATTTCTTGATTGATGAACCCTTGGTCGCCCCGAATGCGGATTTTGTGGAAAGCCCATCCTCCGAAACTTCGTCATCACAGGCTGCTCAGAAGGATGGGAAATCGACCTCTGGAGTTGACATTAACTCTATTCCGCTTCAGCAGCTTTCTGCTCGAATGAAAGAGGCGATGAAGACAACGGACGAGCTTGGTAAATTCTGGCTGAGAAGGTAATCCATGTTAATTTTTCCTACATCCCCAAACCTTACGTCGTTGATATTGTAGAGGTGCTATTGAGCATGAATATGCTTCTCGACTTGCCAGGTTATCCGAGACCCAATTCGGTGCCAACGAGCCTGCGTACGCAATTCATCTTCTGGAAATCAGACCTGACTCGATTGATATTTTTTAGGGAATATCGCGGTGCTATCGATGCCCTGAGAATGGAAACGGCGAAACAAGCTATGAATCGCCACGAGCTTGCGAAGCAATTTGCTGTTGACCTAGAGTCTAAATGTGTTGATCTACTGCTGAAACAGGGCGCACACTGGAACCAAGTTTACGAACCCACGTCGATAAAGTTGCAGAAATTCCTCTGTCCTGAGTCACCTCAAACCGATGGAGTGTCTGTGGAGTGGAAGACAGAATACAACAACATGCGACACCCGATTGATGCTCTTCGCAGAGAGGCCATTCAACAAAGCGAGCATGCAACAGGTCTATCGAGGCACGACCCCTTTGATGACCTATTGGCCAGGCCTTCAATAAATCCGTCGAAACCAGCTCCAGGGTGGACGAAAGACTGGGCTGCCCTTCGCATTTCTTGTGAACGGCTGGAAACAGAGCGCTCGGAGGTTATGAAAAGGCTCCTTACTGCGTATGCCGATGCATTGTCCACCATCCGTTTGGCCGAAAATGAGGTGGGGTTCCTCTTGATATCAACTTGCTTATAGTTGATGTCTTTCATAACTAGTCCTTTGAAGCTATCAACTTATCTGTCGACCTGTTCAGGCCACAAGACGTTGTTGATGACTTCATTCAAAAGTTTGGAGGAAACGAAACTATTGTTGACGACGTTGGCATGCAGGCAGCCCCACCCCTTCGCATGAAAGAGAAGATTACAACACCATTTACCTCTCCTTCTTCCAAGGTTCCTGTGCCGACTACCAGCAGGAGGAGCGAATCAGTCAGGCGATCGCGAGGTACGTTATTACCGTTCGGCTTTCTATGATTAAATTTAGATAACTTCCTCAGTGAAAATATCAGCGATCGCTGAAGACGGACCACAACCCAGTTTTAACAATGAAGGGGTTACAATCATCAACGATAATCCACCAATCAACAACATCAGACTCGAAAAGGGTTTAAGTTTGAGAATGCAGGGCGAACGTCAATATCCGCGAAATAGTTCAGGCTTTCAAAATGTTGGGTCACGAGATTCATCGTCTCCCGTTACGACACGTTTGCGACCAGCCAGTTTTTATTCTAAAATCAACACATTCTGGCGGCCTAATACACCCCAATCTCAAAGCTCATCGACAAACACGGATTCTCAACGGCGTGGGCGACCTGTTTTGGTGGGTAATATGTTGGTGGTTTCCTAGTTTTGTTTGTTGATTGGACCTTCAGGAAATTAAGACTGCGTTTCAAAGAGGACGTCTCAGCTAAAATATTTCATCACGAGCGTGGTTGCGATTGGGGCTGCAAAAATTATCTTATTCGCTCTGCAAGCTTTGAACATTGGATGGCAGGATTTTGCCTGGGATACTAGGCCGCAGTTTCTCTTTGTAAAAGCATCTGGACTGGGACAATGTGTTTATTAAACTTACTGATACTTCATCAACTTACCTACCCCATGCATATGTACCACCATCACCCCAGTCACCGTACTGCTATAATCGATATATGCCATAAATTCCACAAAGCAAATGTTCTTTGCACCATTACTGCTCAAATGACTACATCGTGCGATCATGAAGATGGAATTAAAGTATTTTCCTCAACAACTGTGTAAGTACATATTTGACTCCCCCCCACATCCGAGTCAAGGTCTGTCAGGGTTCTTTACTCGTTCTTGAAGCTTGAAGCCTCGTTCTTGAGGGTCTACTGGAATCCGAGCTCCCGAGTCATCTTGCGATTATTACCTATAATCCTCACGACCAAAAATTTACTCAGTCCCGCAGTGGAGTGTTGGTATATAAGTTTTTCGGCCGTTGCATCTTGTGCAAGTTGCTAGCGACATGGCGACCAGCAAACGACATCTGACAATCGCTGGGCCAGATCTCCACATACTCACTAATCAGGCATCTTGTCGTGCTCTGCCTCCCGGCCTGCACACCCCCACGTTATTACAATTGGCCCTTGGACCGCAGATGATTTCCCGCTTTGTGCTCGGAGTCTGACTTGATTGTTCAAGCCATTCTCTTTTTCCCTTGCCCTTATTCTTCTTTCACAACCGTACTCTTTTCCAACGGCAATGTCTGTCGTCGTTGAAATCCCAGCTTTGGATGGACCCTGTCCAGAGCCAGTGGCTCCCAAGGAGGGTACCCAAGTACCGTGGAAAGGAAAGTCAACCTACAAACGACGCAGCCCAACACCACAGCATTTAAAGCGACATAAACGGTTCTATATGTCTGAAGGGAACATCATCATACAGGTTTGACATCTTGACAACCCCTTCCATGATTCGTCGGGTTTAAACCTCGTGTTTGTGTTCAGGTGGAAAACACCCTCTTCCGCGTATTACTCTCGGTCTTGCACGAGAATTCGCCCATTTTGCGGAGCACGATACCTCCCATACAATCTGGAAGCTTGCCCCTTATAGGCTTCAATGACAGATGTCCTCTCATCCTCCGTGAAGTAGTAGAAGTGGATTTCGTGCGACTCCTCTCCATCCTATTTCCATCGTTAGTGGCTCTTTCGGCTTTCATGATCGTCACTAACTCGAGACATTTTTATATATAGAAGTCAACCCGAATTACCCAACAAACCCGCGACCATCCACGAACTTCTTTCCGTCCTTAAACTCGCGACCAGATTCGAGATGGAACGGGTGCGCGCCATGGCAATGCAGGAACTACATCAACTCCCAATTGACCCCGTACGTAAGATAGCGATTTGGGAGGGATTCCGCCTGGACCCCAACCTTTTATTTCCCTCATTCGTGGAGCTCTGTCAGCGTTCTGAACCTCTGACGCTACCGATGACGATGAGCCTGGGTATACGTAATTTCACGAAGGTCGCTGCCTCGAGAGATTACTATAGGCAGCGAGTGGGATGTGTTGAGTGTCGCCGGACAATGCTGAGCGTGGAGGAGAGCCAGAAAATCGCGGAAGACATTGTTGCGCTGGTATTTGCAAAGAAGCCGATGGCGAATGAGAAACCGCTGTTGTGATCAGCTTGCATTTGGGTCTGGTGGTTTTGGATAATGATGTCTATAATAATTCGTATGAATGAATGATAGATCTACTGCCTAGGATGGTTGGTCTAGAGCTGGGATGATGAAAGAGTTGGTGGGGTACGCTCAACCTCGTCGTAAGTGGGATAGTAAGGCAAGAAGACCGCTCGACTTTTGGAAAGGTTCTATTTTCTCTTCTTTCAAAAATTGGCTGACGTTGATTGGTTCTCCTGTGGAAGGTGTTGACCACCTTTCTACGGTGTTTACCAAGCGGCGTTCCATCCAGCGCATAAGCATATTTTCACGTTGCCAAACTCCTGTGGTCCAAATGGCAAGAGGGCCCGCCGGGATTTCTGGGTTGGAAGCTTCCAGTGATATTTCTTTCTCTGCATCCTGGCTGGGCCCCGGAGAAGCGAGGAGCTTTTGTCGTTGGCGGTTAGATTGCATTCCCATCCGATTGGCAATAACGACATCCGTAAAAACACGGTCGCCCACGATAATAAGCTCGTGGTCAAGAATCGGGGATTGTAATGAAGAGAAGTATCTCCGAATGGCAGTTATGCATGAATAGGCAGGCTTGAACGCTTTGTGGCAGAGAACCGGCACTTTGAGGTGATAGGTAACTGATTCCGACTTTAGAAGAGATAGAAGAGGTGAGGTTTCGTGATATGACAATGGCGCAAAATGGACTGACTTGGATACCCCCTGCATCGAGCTTCGTGCCGGCGGAGTTGCTCACAATGAGGACGTTTCCTTTCCCAAAAGTTTCACGGCAGATTTCCCATGATTTCTGAATGCATCGATGTTAATGTCGTTCTCAAAGGATGAGAGCAAGAAATGAACCTGGAGTTCAGGAACAACGGTGTCTTCGTGTGGCAAAGTCTGTTGTAGGTTGTAAGGTATAGATCACGAGCATAAAATAGAAATCTCAAGTACCAAACAATTGTCCTTGTCGAAGACTGCCCCGCGATATCCTGCTCTCTTCAAGGCAGAAAAGTCAATTTGACGAATATCTTCCTGTGCCGTCATGGTCAAAATTGCACTGGAAAAAAATCATTACAGCTACCTTTGACCACCAATGCTGGCACAACTAGTCTCGGGTATATCAGCAGTTGGAAGGGAACGAGAAGGCCTGGGACGTTCAACGGCATTCCGATTCTGAGCAAAAGGCTGAATGTGGGTGACCGCCAAAATAGGCATCGCTATTTGTTCAACGAGACAGGCGGCCCGGCCCTACAAGTTGTTGACTTCAAGTTCAACTGTCACCCCTATTGCCGCTGGTAGCGGAAAGGACTTTCGGGAAACAGCCTTTGGGTTATTTTAAAACAAAACGTGTACGCCCACTATATTTTATAGCGCGCGCCAATTTTCCTTATCAGGTCTAAATTGATTTTGTTCTCCAAGGCGTAAAAATGCTCCAAGCTCTCTGGTTCAACTTGGAACAGGCTCTCCAATTCATCGGCTTCTGCTGCAACATTGGGACATACCCGCCACCTCAGTCGCTACATGGGGCTCTGAGGTTGGCAGGTTGTAGTGGTTCAGGGACCTGATTGGGATCTTATCAATCTGTTGAACCCATTCTCATCCTATTCACCCATTGGTAAATTGGCCCTGCATCTGCACTGTCCAGAAACGAGTCTTCGTGTCCTTGGAATTATAAATGGCCGTAATATGGAAGGTGTCACGAATCCAAAGTGGGTGCCCACACTTCTAGTTTATTCTAGACCAACCTCTCGCCGTATATAATCCTTTCCCCTTCATCCATACCACCACCAACCCCTTGCCTTACCCTCGGCCTAAGAAACGATCTTCCAGGCTACCCATCTCGTCATGCATGCCCCTACACCTCGACCAAACATCTGGACAATATTCGAGTGCCTTGATTTCTCTCTTTTGTGATCATGTTCCATGCTAATCAAGGTCCTCTAGTCATTTATCTAAACTAGGCTCACGCCCGAGATGACGTCCAGTTGCAAAACGCCATACCGCGGTGATAATCTGCGAACTGTGTGTTATTGCCTTCTTTTTATATCTTCATAATTTCAAATGCATATTTCCACCTAGTATTGTTATTTCACCGCCATTTTTCAACTTGATGGTGTTCTGTGTGGCAGTGTATTATCTACAACATTGCGTGAAGAATATATTTGTCAATTGCACCCACTTATATAAGGGTGGAGACGTTCTCTTGAACTTTGAACTTTGCGCAAGTGGCCAAAGGGATGTACTTAACTGAAGGTCTACCTGGGAGACAACTCACGATGCCGTATCAAACGCCCACTCTAAGATTATCGTGATGAACTTAGTACAAGATCGAGGCTTCGTAAGTAAGAAAAAATACAAAACACTTTGCATACCTAGGTATCTCTTGCAACCATTTCAAGTTTTCTATGTCTGTTCCCCCCAGGTAAATAGCAGGCATCTAAAAGGGGGAAATTATTCGCACGGCAGGTTGGACGTCGACGACAACACCAACACTACAAAACTTTAACACTCAATTCTACTCACGATGAGCGACATCTTTGGCGGCGAATTCTCATCTTCATTCCACAGTACCAGCAGCGACGAAATTGACTTTGACCGCGCCGCGTCAGCTTTCCCTGACATCTCACTGGACGGAAATACTGAATTCCCAAGCGCAACATCTCTTGCCGCGGGGAGAACGAACAGTGGGTTCTCGTTCGAGGAATTTGACGTCGCAACACCTCAGAACAATACCGCGGTCAAGGTCACTGGAGACGACGAGATTGATAAATTCGAGAGCGAGTTTCCTGACATTGATGTTCCCAGTGTGAGTTGGCTCGCTCCGTTTGCCTTGTTCGTGAATTGGCACTGCGAGATGTGCAGCGTCAAATTTTCGCTGTTTGGGATCCCCTGCATTCCTCCGCGATGGTGTTTCAACCGTACTTGGCTCGGTGGTGTGATTAAATAGATTCGTTAACTCGTATCCTTCATCTCGCAGTATTCTGCCCCGCAGCAACCCGCATTCGCCGCGACATTTGCACCTCAACCTCAACCCTCTGCATTTTCGTCAACTCCTATCCTGAACCAAACAATCGAAGACGAGCCTCAGGTCATCAAGTACGTGTTACACCCACCTCTCACAAAATCTCTCACTTAATGACGACGACTGCAGAGACTGGCGTGAAAAGCAGCAAGAAGAGATCAAAGCACGCGACGCCGAATCGAAAATTCGTCGGGGGGAGACTATCGACAAAGCCGAGCGGGCGATAGAGGAGTTCTACGAAAACTACGCCAAGAAGAAGGAAAGGAGCATCCGTGATAACAAGTTCGCTCCGACCTTCTATGAGATTTTTCTAGGATTTATGACTCTTTCTTCTCTTTTGTAGAAACTCGGAAGCTGAGTACCTTGATGACCTCCAAGCGTCACTCTCAACTGGAACAACGTGGGAGCGCATCTGCAGCCTCGTCGAACTCCAAAATTCGCAAAGCAAGAGTATTGCACGAACAGGCGCGGGTGCGACTGATTTGTCGCGGTTCAAGGAGGTGCTGTTGAGACTGAAACGAGAGGGAGACGCTGCTCCGGGAGCGGCTGGTTATTAGTTGCTGGGTCGCACTTCTCTATTCCTTAATTTCCTGTATCCCCTTGATTTGCGTGGTTGTGGTCATAGCGTACTCTTGTCCTGCAGAAAGTGAAATGAACCAGACTTTCCCTTTCGAACATGTTCCAATCTCCTTGAAAATTATAAATATTAATTCCTATCTATTAGAATAGCTGTCTATACAATAACCCCAACAGCAACCGTACCCACCCCCGCACCTAGAAAGTTCATGACCAATTCAAACAAAGAGTCCCAGACAGACAAGAAGCTCCCAGACCAGCCGTTTACATCTTTGCTTTTGCTACGTCGACCCCTGTTGCTTCGGCTGTGTCTTTGGCACCCTCGGCCTCTGGGACAGCTGGGGTCAATATAGCTGCTGGTTTCGAGGTACACTCCTCGATAAAAGAGATAGTCTCTTGGGCAAGCTTGTCCTTGACACCATCCGGCTCGTTCTGGAGTTCATGGAAACCACCCTTTGCAAGGGATTAGAAAGTGTGAATAAACAGAAGGGAGCAGGAAACTTACACTGAAGAGAGAGAGTTTCTTGTTCGTCGCAGAAACTTTGTCATAGAAAGCTTGTGAGGCCTTGTGGGATGTCACCTGAATGGAACAAGTCAGAAACAATACGGCGAGTGGAATTTTGTTAACGGACTTTGTCTCCAGTGCCGTGTACCAAAAACAACTAGTACCAGTGAATTAGAGTTGTTGTCATAAATTTGAAGCATTGAGCTTACAGGCAAATCTTTTGGCCAATGAGCTGGGCGAGAATGCAAAATCGTTTCGCCCTAGTTTCAGCAATATTGATAAGTCTCTCCTTATTGTAACATTGGACCACATACCCAAGTCAGCATGTCACTGACACCCCTCAAAGAACCCGACTGTTTGATCAACGGGTCTTTGAGATAGGCGGCGTTAGCCTCAGCATCGTGCGATAGTTCCTGGGAGTTACCTGTTTAGCATACCATAATTACAAGATGAGCAAAATGGGTGACTTACCTCCGCTTTCAATGCAACAGGAACCAGCGTGTAGGGCATGACAGTGGATAGCTTTCCGCCAATCCATTTTGCAAGTTTGGGTGCTGGCGTCGTTTGCTCCAAGAGAGGGCTCGTTGCAATAACACCAGCAATAGAGTCAACAGCGGACTTCTGTTCGCCCCTATCTCCCTGTGTTGCGAACCCAAGGACCTCTCCACCACCCTATGGAGAATTGAATAAACTTGTCCGCTGACAGGTAGGTCATATACGTACCATCGAGTGTCCCATGAGGAAAATAGGGACACCTTCGAACAGCTTCTGAGCATGCCTTATAGCCCATTCGATATCCCTCATCTGGTCCTGCCAACACGTCTTTCCATACGTGCTGTCCTTGCTCTTGTTTCCTTTCTTGTCTTGACTGGTCAACCCAAACCCACGTTGGTCGAAGGCAAATACAGCAACGCCGCGCGCAGCCAGCAAAGGATGGAAGTGCGTGTATCGGCCAATATGTTCCGCAAAACCGTGAATGAACACAACAGCGGCCCTGGTGGGGTTTGGTGTGGGCTCGTATGTCCGGGTATAAAACTTTGTGGAGTTGGGCCCGGCAAGCCAGGCTTCGGAGTAAGTTTGGGAAGACATGCTTTTTATATTTTTCTGAAAGGCTGGGAAGAATGAAGTAAAGGGTCTACGGGCGGGAATGAATGGTGAGCGGAGGGTCCAAAGATGGAAGAACATTTGATTCCGTAAAAAGCAATAGGCCCAATATTTCAGGGGCTCACAATACATGCATAATTTTTTGTAGAAACTAAAACTTGGAATAATCTTCAAGTTTTGAAATATAGTCTAATGTTGGTCTAATATATAATGTCTTCCTCTTTCTTAGATAAGATAAGATGAATAAAATCACGTGCATGGTAAAGTTCACATTGATCGGCGCTGGCTTACACGGCTTCGAACCTCGAACTTTTCACAGGCAGCAGTCTGTAGAGAAGGTCGATATTACCAGAAAGCCTTGACGGCAGGGCGGGATATCACAAGGAATGCTGGGTGTCTGGAGTCGGTCATGTCTGCGACCACAATTTTCCACCCTCGCGGTCCGCGACGGAACCTTCCACTTTGGAAGCGCTAGGAATCACCATACTTTGCTTACCATCAGTCTGGGACTACGGAATTTCAGATGCAAATCCGAAGCTAGCATTCCCTCTACCTCGACAACCCTTAAATGCTGGCCGACGCCGAGATTTACCTCAACTCATACTCAGAAACAATCGCTTCTGTCACGGCTCCTCCCCGCAAAAATAATCACAAAGGCTCCAGAAAGTGCGTCGTCTGTCCGAAAGATTGTCGCCCTAGCGAAACCGGAGTGGAAACCACTAACTATTGCAATTGGATTGTTGCTCACTTCGTCTGCGGTTTCCATGAGTGTTCCCTTCACTATTGGCAAATTGATCGACTTTTTCTCTACTGAAAACCCTGTGAGTATCATCTTTCTGGCGTATTGGACCCAATCTTATTCTTATTCACTAGCAAATACCTCTTGGCCTTTCGGTTTGGCAGGCCTCTGCCGCCCTTCTCCTCCTTTTCACCCTCGGAGCAGTGGCAAACGCTGGTCGTTCCATGCTTATGAGACTTTCCGGTTAGTTTCAAGATTGACACTTTGGGGAGCCTGATATTATTTCGTACCTAGGACAACGCATTGTTGCTCGTCTGCGTGAAAGGACATACTCGGCATCACTGAAGCAGGAAGTAGAATTCGTGGAAAGAGGAGAAGGTGATGTGCTGAGCCGGCTGAGTGTTGACACAAGTATTGTCGGTGAAAGGTTGGCGTTCCCATTTTAGGTGCTTCATTGGCTAAAAACATGCATAGCGTAACGCAGAACCTCTCAGACGGCCTTCGAGCAGTCGTTATGTCCACGGTCGGACGTAAGCAAAACCAAACTCCTGAGCACAAACCGAGAGCTCATTTCAACATTATTTTAGTTGGCGCAATGTTCTACGTCTCACCAACTCTGACGATGCTGATGCTTGCAGTGGTTCCTCCTGTATCCCTGGGTGCCGTATGTCCAAATTCAAATTTCATATACCCACATATTGACGATCCAAAAATATAGGTATTTTACGGTCGTTATTTGAAAAAGCTTTCAAATAGAACCCAGGAGGCCATGGGTGAAATGACAAAGGTATGTCCTGTGAAACATCGCGACTGGATGGCCACAAAAACTCTTCAACTAGGTTGCTTCAGAATCACTCTCCGCACTCCGCACGGTTCAGTCTTACAATGCCGTCCCTCAAGAGGAGAAAAAGTTCCACGAGAGAGTGGGAACAGTTCTGGTCCTTGCAAGGAAAGAAGCGATCGCGAGTGGAATCTTCTTTGGTAGTACGGGCTGGAGCGGGAATGTGACCCTTCTTGGTCTCCTTGCATATGGTACGCATCTTATCCTCGACAAATATAAATTCCATTCTCATACGGTCAAAAGGTGGCACTCTAGTATCTCATGGTGATATTTCAATTGGAGACCTCACCAGCCTCTTACTATATACCGTCTATGTTGGAAGCGGTTTGCAAATGCTCACGTGGGTTACTTTCGATGCGGATTGCTGAACAATTTTTAATCAACATTTCCTTCAGTTCATTCTTCGTACGTTACTATTTTGGTTTCGATATGCCAGGACCTTATTATTGGCGAATTAGTCCTCGATTATGCGTGGAATCGGCGCTGGTGTTCGCGTTTTCGAGGTTCTCGACAGAACCCCTGCGATCCCTTATGGAGTGGGCGATGAAGCGCCGAGGAATAGTCTCGGTGCTATCAAGTTCGAGGGTGTGCACTTTGAATATCCCAGTCGGAGGGGTGTTGAAATCTTAAGGGATTTCAACTTGGAATTATCCGCTGGAGAAAGTGTGGCAATTGTGTAAGTCAAATGTCCCATCGTCATACTCGCCCTTGACAAATGGCTTCAGAGGTGAAAGTGGAGGCGGAAAGTCCTCCGTACACTCCCTCCTACTCCGCTTTTACGATCCTGTTAAGGGAAAAATTACCTGTGATGGAAAGGGTGAGCTCATGCTTGGAAATATGTTAGCGACACGGTTTGACAGTCATTTTTGTATTCAAGATATCCGTGAATTTTCGACCACATCTTGGCGACAGAGTATTGGGTTTGTTCCTCAAGACCCTGTCCTCTTTACTGGTACAATAGCATCGAATATCGCCTTTGGTAACCCAAGTGCGACCCGTGAAGAGATAGAAAACGCAGCGAGAGAGGCCAACTGCGAATTCGTTTGGGGAATGCCAAATGGGTTTGACACTGAAAGTGAGTCAGAGAATATCTAACCGCGTTTTAATATTCTGACGTGTTATGCAGTTGGTCGACTCAGTTTGAGTGGTGGACAACGACAACGTCTAGCGATAGCCCGAGCATTGTTGAAAAAGCCTGTGATACTTGCATTGGACGAGGCCACAAGTTCATTGGATGCCACCTCTGAACGCAGGGTATGTGACATACTTCTCTTCGGATGGTTAATCGCTAACTTGGCAGTCTGAAGGTAAATGATGCTGTCGACAAAATTCTTCGCGCAAGGCAAACGACGGTATTGATCGTTGCTCACCGGTTGTCTACAATCGCTCGTGCAGAGCGGATCGTTGTCCTCGAAGGTGGTAGGATCACTGAAACTGGGACCTATCGCGAACTTGTAAGCTGTCAAAAAGAAATTGGAGCACACCTAACAACTTGTCAATTGAAAGGTTGGACGTCGAGATTCGAGATTTCGAGCTCTCATGGCTGCCCAGTTAAATGCAGCAGCTGGAGAACGACTGTATTTAGACAAACACGATCAGGTACAAGAACACGAGAGTGGCGAAGCAGTCGCACCAGCGACTCATCCAGAACTCAAAGAAGAGCACCGCTCAGCACCGCACCTTTAATCGTGTCCCCCTTCGCCTGGCGTGTATGGTATGTACGTGTACCTATAATAGACGAGCATTTCCACCACTCCACACTTGTATTGATTAGACTTACACATCTTTTTGGCATCTATTATAGTATAAAAATGCGTCCAACTTGGCGATCTAAAACTTATCTTTCCGATGTCAACGAAGTGTCCCGGAGGCTGTGCAACATTTTGAGGGCAACTTTGATCACACGTTTCAACCTCGTGGTAGTCCTGACCCAGCCCTCATGTCCAAAATGACATAACTCGAAAGTTGTATTGGGCTCTCCTGCTTGCGATATCCTCAAGCTTGCTATGGAACCTCTTACGCCCAGTAGTACTGAGAGAGCCCTCTCTCCCGTTCGGGACCTAACCGCGATTGAACTTGAAGCCCAAAAGACGCGTTATCTCATCAACGAATCCAAGAAACCACTTGATGAGTTGGCGGTAAGCGCCTGTCGCCTTGAAACTTTGATCTCAAGCTGAGCAATGGCTATGGTTAGGCTACCTTTTCTGCTTTACATACGCAGACGATGCAGATCACTACCTCCGGGGCAGATGGCACCGGGAAGCAGAAAATCTCCGAGTTAGTAGATCTGTTCTCATGATCCACCGAACAGATTGAAAATAATAGCGCAGCCTCCTTCAAGAAATGGATGCCCAGGATCACAAACACAAGTCCGGTTTGACAGAAATACAAAGCGAGTGTTCTGTCGTACCGCCTTCTGATGCCGTGCTAACCACTGCCCTTGCAGGAATCCTTGACGAATTGCTTGAGAAAAAAATCGTTGAAGAGATGAGGAAACAGGGTGATTGTCCATCAACCGGCCTCAAATAATTCAATGATGATTCCAACCGATATCTAAGTGGAACAGGAAATTGCAATTCAAATAGACGAACTTGTCAAAGAACAAGTCGAAGAGTGTCTAAAGACCCATATTCCAAAGGAACTTCAGGATGAACTTGCCATTAGTAAGCGCGAACTGGAAGAGCTCAATCTGAGGCTCCACAATTCGTGAGTTGTGCTTGGGTGGTTAAATCAGTGTTGATACTTCACTCGCCAGGGAGGGTCGTCGTGCCAATGCGAAACTCCGAATCGACAAACCCGACGAACATCTGGCGACCATGTTCATGGCAAATGGAAATGTCAGTACCCGATTTCCAAAAGACCTGACTAGTCTTTTCAGCCTTGATGGTGAGTCCCCTGCCCCTATAATGATTCGAAATGTCACAGGGAATCCCAGCTGAGAACACAGATGCTCTCATGGTCGACTATGGAATCCCTGAACCTTCAGGATCTCGAGACCATAACCTCAATAGGTTTATGCAATTTTGCGGTGTTCGATACCAATTGGTGGAATGAATATATTTATTGTTCCTCATTGCTCGGGAACTAACGATGTTGAGTGTGATCAGGTCCGACGCAGAGGTGCTTAGGAAAAGCACTGAAGGAGATCATGTTACGAATTTGAGCCCGGACCCGTTATCGAGCCTCGCCGCGAATGAGTTTCCAGGCTGTTGGTTTGGTCAATGAAATAATTTCACACTAATGTTGATATTTGGTACTTGGGACCTTCAGTACAGGGAACCCAGTGTCAGGCCACTAGATGCCTTTCAGGTATGTAAGTAAGCAATTCCCACTACCTTTGAGTAAATCGTCACTTGATAAAAACCAAATACTAAACATAACGTCTCCACCACAAAGTCTCCAGGAACAAAAATCCTTCGAATCGGGATCGAACCGATGGCCTCGGGATGATTACGTAACCGTTACAGGGAAATTGCATCAAGACCTCGTCTCCGGGAACAAAAAATCCTTCGAACCGGGCTCGAACCAGTGGCCTCGGGATATTTAGATTTCCGTTACAGTCCCACGCTCTTCCAAGCTGAGCTATCGAAGGCATACCAGAGTCCTTGCAAATCATGTAGTGAGCCCCGGCCACAAGGATTCCCAAAATTTGGTCGAGCGACTTTCTTACAGAAAAATTAGTCGAATGACTCCGGATCACGTTACAGACTTGATTGGTTCGAATACATGCCATACTGCCCACTTTTTCGCAAAGCTTTTCCAGCGCACCAAATCACGAACTGCCCAACAAATGTCCATATCCTCCAAATCTGGTTTTTCGATCCCGCCCCAGTCGCTGACGGGCATGCCGAGATCGACAAGAATCTCCGTATGCTTTGCGACACCAGCGGCGTTGGAGTACTCGGCGGCAAAGGCGGCCATACAAGCTCTGATGTCAATTGCATTAGCCGACTCTGCAGGGGTGGCGGTGGTGTCCAGTGACGCGGGAATGGAAGAGGTGGAGGTGGAAGGGAGGTGGGTAGCGATGGTGGGGGCGGTGATCGACGTGGAGTCGGATACTTCTGCTGCGTCCGACTCGTCGGTGCTGGGAGCCATTTCAGCAATTTTTCTTGCCTGCGTTCGTTGGAGGTTTATTCGGCGGAATTCACGTAGGTTGGTAGTTGGAAGGAGTGTCCCGTTGAGCTCGTGCATCAACTTGGCGGCGGTGACATAGTAGAAATCGGTTTCAGGGAGCTCAAAGCATTGTGGAGTATGCTCGTGAGTATTTAACTCATAGCGATTCCCCATAAAACAACCCCACAAAACGAAGATTCCAAAAACCCCTCCATCATATTGCCATGTACTTTATTTTTGTCGGTAATCACAATCTTGTCTATATCTTATCACTGTCAGCCTCCAAGTAATGACCATAAACTTAAAGTCAATACGTCAGAGCGGTCCAAATCTTATCAGCTTGATGATGGGATCCGGAAAAAAGTTCGAGTGTTCAACGTTCATTACCTAAGTTCAAGGCTGTTAAGTTACACTGCTTTTTTTACTCTCTAATATTGCACCGCTACTCCAAATACCACTACAGACTGTAATGGGTGACAAACGTGTGCAGTGCGGCTCAGCCTTTCTCCGCCATTGATTGGAAAGAAGGACCTATAATTCAAGCAGTCCGGGCTTTTCTTCACCTTGACTTTTTACTTGCATTAAGCCAACACCTTGTTGTAACATGTCTTGCCGCCCGTCGTCTATTAGCATCTTCTTCATGATGACATTTCACGAAGCCGAACCAGCTTTCCGGCCCACCAACGACCCGGAAGGAAACCGTCCCACCCCGGATCCTCCAGCAAATTTCTCCAGCTGCAGATCACTTCCACATTCCACTTCCCGGGGATCACCTCCCCATGATGATGCCAAGGAAAATCACATTGAACCCCCTCAATCACCCATTGCATCAAATTCCCCTACTTCACCCTCGGAAACCCACCCAGCGGGATTCAGATCCAAAGTCACAACCAGGGCCGCTATTGAGGCAAGTGAATTGCGAAGAAAGTTCCCTGCCAAGTATTTTTGCAAATATTGCGAACGAGGTTTTACACGAAAATCCAATCTTGATCGTGAGCCGTGCCTTCAAGTTTTGATTTATTTCCTCATGCTGAAGCTTATTGCAGAGCACCATCAATCTCACTTGGGAGTGCCCAACAAATTATGCAATTTCTGTGGGCAAATGTTCATGAGCTCTATCAGCCGACACAAAAGGTCGTGCAAACAGAATCCGGAACGTCAGGGAACAAACAGACAATTAGAGGCAGAACCAGAGGAGAACCAAGTGACCACAAGTTCTAATTTTATTCAAAGTTTTTGAATATTTTTGACTCTTTTTCTTACAAGATTCTTCACTAGATCTATACTACATACCCTTGCCTTGATTAATTGCCCCTTTCTGTAAAATACAGATCCCGTAAATAAACAACAGAGATTCAATAGGAACAAAGAATCAACACATTCAATGAGGACCAGATGCAAGCCCAAAGCCGGTGGGAACCATCCTAGGCCAGTTGCTTAACATAGAGAGGACTGTAACTTGAAATTTGCCACAGAAAATCTACAAGTTACCCCGTACTATTGTATCCTCAATTGGAATACTGATCTTCTTCTCTGCCCAATCCCGGATGAGAACACCTGCAATAGCGCTAGTGGGTGGAAGGCGGAAGGGCAAATCATCCCATGATGGCCTGCGTTCAGTGAGTCTCGGTTGAGGCGTTGGCGTTGTGTCAGCGGGCGCTAAAGCCTCTAGGCTGGACTTTTGCTCGGCGTTGCTGTGACCCTCGGTAATCTCCGTCATCTTCTTGTAATCTGCTTTTCCAAATCTCGTGCCAAATTTGTGATTGAGGATCGCCAGGATCTCTTCACGTGTAAACCACCGTGCATCTGAAGAGACACTTTCAGGAATGGCTTCCATTTTATGAATCGTACTGACCGACAAGTTCATTGTCCAAATCTGTACGAATGGGTTTTGAGGAATCGGCCCTAGCATAAAATCCCACCATGAGGTTTGATGGATATGGCTGATAAATGGGTTAGTCGACTGAAGTCTTGTCCTGAGCTGGCGGTCCCTCTTACCCATGGTTGGCCGGAGTGGTATTTGACATTCCAGACACGAACGCCGGCTTCCTCCCACATCTCTCTAGCGACAGCATCTTCAAATGACTCACCAGGTTCGATGAAACCTGCCAGAGCGGAGTAGAATTTTCCAGGAAACCTCCTCTGCATATCATATTTTAATAACAGACATTCATCGGAAAGTTCACGGAATGTACCCCTCTTCCAAGTAAGATTTTGTCACCAGTTTCATCAATCGCTATCATAATGACTACCGCGTCTGTTCGTGGGTGTGTAAAATTATGGACACCTTTACTTTGGAAAGGTCAGTATGATGCCGAGATACAAATACGTGGACTTACGAAGTCGGACAGGGCTTTTTATTGGTATTATCCGCCCATGGAAGTAGCGACCGGCAGGCAAGTTTCCAGCCACCCCACATTGAATAGGTCGGCGAACCGCAACCAGCACAAAACTAAGGGATGGATAGGCTGAGATCCTCGATAAAGGTCAATACAAAGAGGCCGACCTTATTGCGCTGATTCCAGTCCAGAATACTTCTTGCCGATGCAAAGACAGCAGCGTCGAAGGCATCGAGAGCGGACATGAGAACGCGAGGTTCAGACCACGTCAAGGTCTTGCCTTCTCGCCCTGGAGTGGTTTCTTTCAACATCATTTCCAGTGTGTAATCTAGATCTCCGACATCCATGGCGAAGTATGGAATCCCATTGAGTTTCTTGATGGCTGTATCTGGGTCACTGAAGTCGGAGGTCAGAACCGCAGTACTGTTATCTTGAGCGTCGGTTTCATGCAACCCGAGGAAAACAATAGGAACACCGAGATGCCTCGCGGTCTCTGTAGCAGAGTGTTGGGCATGGTCATGGCTTTCTCTGCCCCTCTCCACCACAAGTTCTCCGGGTTCTTTTCCCTGGCCAAAATACGGAGTTGGACCAAGAAATTGTTGGACATCTGCAGTGCCTAGATACATTGGGGAAGGTTTGGTCGATCTATCGTTGCTTAAAACATTGAGGGGTTGCCCAGCATTGAAGAGTAACCATTTCGTCTCGGGAACAACTGCGATGGCATTCAAAAATGACTGAGATGGGCGAAGCCAAGAAAGGCGATTTAGGGGCGAACCGCCATAAAAATTGACGTGTCTAGAGCCTCTGATATTAGTATTTCCGTGGCATTGACTATGGTTGAGCTGCCTACGTTGCGGGCATCTCTGAACTTGGGGCACTGTTCAATGCTGATGCAGCAGGATAGATAATCCCGGCAACATAAGCCAATCGGCCCGAGGTAGCGTCATTCTAGCTGGATCCCCTTTGAGTGCAAGCTGGTCATAAGAACAGAAGTGAAGAGGATAAGTTTTGGGTTCCAGCGGAGATGAACTTTCGGAACCGTCGGCCTCTTTTTGCACCCACCTCCTCCAACAAAGCCATAATGCCTCGTGTTTGCATGCAGGTAGATTCGCCGCATCTGTTAACCTTTTCTCTCTTGATAGGTTTCGCGGACGCTTGCGGCCAAAATAGAGGCGTAGTATCGGCTGATACGGCCCTCTTTTTTTGCTCGAAACTACCGGACGACCTCCACAGGGCCGACAGAATCGTCCAAAGAAGGGATCGAAGGCGTGAGTCTCCCTTACTCATTGTGATACTTCTACCAATCCATCATGTTCCATAGGTCCTTTTGTTTTTGGTCATGCCAATCGTTTGGGATGTTTTCGATCAACATATCGGCCTTACCAACGCCCTTCTAACCGAGGATGAAATCCGTGTTGTGAAAGCGCGTTATCACTCAAGGAGAAGACAGATTGGAGAAATCGACCGTCTTTATCGAGTTGCGGAGGACCGTACACAGCTCTGGGAGGATCGCATTCAGCTCGTCTCCCTTTTGAAGCGCTATCGCCTTGCCCTTTCTTCACACAAACGATTGCCAATGGAGATACTCCAACATATATTTCTGTACGCGTCTGCAGGATATGATCAGTATCTTCCTCGTCCAAGTAACCCCCCTTGGCTACTGTGCGGAATATGTTTATCATGGAGGCACATCGCTATAAGCACACCGGATCTCTGGAAGTCCCTTCATTTTCCCAGCCATTCCCATCTAACACGAGCACAGAAACTACATATTTCCCTGATATGGCTCGCTCGTGCTGGAAGGTCGGGTTTTTCGTTGACATTAATCGATGATCCAGACGACACCTCTTCCCCAGCGAATTTCGTCAAGGAAATAATAGCCCCTTACGCCAATAAATTCAGATATCTTCGTCTCAACTTGACACCTTCTGACATTCATGCTTTATTTTCCCTCCCTGTGGGATCCTTGGACAGTTTGGAAGAGTTTCATCTCGTTTACCACACTGGGGACAGGCCTCCACCATTCGTACCTTCGACAAAATCCCCGATCCTTCTTTTCAGTCCCAGGGCACAGATCCGAAGAATACGCATTAACCTTACTCCCTACATAGTTCCTAGCATTTTCTGCTTTCCATGGCATAACCTCGAATCCTTTCGATGTGATTCCAGTATAGAAGCCTCGGACTGCCACTTGATGTTGCTTTCTTGTCAAGCGCTGAGGAAAATTCACGTGCGCGTTTTCGGTATCAAGAGTGCTCGTCCTCCGGACGTAGAAATAGTTTTGCCAAATCTTGTTACATTTGCCGTCAATCTCTGCGACGAAGAAGATTACGATCCATTTTTTCTCCCTTTGGTTACTCCCTCTCTCCGATCACTTTTAATTTTTCAATATAGCGGACGACCATGGTCCCCAGGAATGTATAACGCCCTCGTCGAGCGTTCTAAATGCGACTTGGAGGAGCTTTACCTTGGAACATTGGACGCCGAAACGCCCGACGTCTTGAGGCTCTTCGAATGTACCCCAAGTTTAACATCAGTCACTTTCTCACACAAGACTACCATAACCCCGGAAATACTGGAAAAGATTGGCCAATGCGACATTGGCGTAAACCTTACTCAACTTTTCCTGAAAGGAACACACGAATTGGACCCAATCCTCAACATGCTCGAGTTACGCGAAAACAACTTTTCCTGCGTTCAAGGTCCACATGGAGAACTGTTTTCGACCTCACCTCTGAAATTCGTAGAAACGCACTGCCGCCAGGAAGAGGTTGATCTGTATGAGGATCGGATATCGAATCTACGAGCTCGTGGATTGGAAATCAGTTTATTACGAGAACCTGAGGATTATTATCAACTTTAGCGAGACGTATACAAAAATAAACTCCCGTGATAAACTTCTGTTATGTATAGCGAAGAAAGATTTGTAGTGGCGATGAATTAAAATGGAGGGGGCCCAGCGACAGTGGCAAGTTCCTGAAAGACCTGCGAAAAGTCCCCATCCAAATCAACGCGTGAGGCACGCTGGTTCTGAGTACAAGAGAGACTTAGTTCTGCCCCGTTTAAATTATCCAAGTATGTCATACCTCGGGAGATTTATGCCATGTAGCGACGTATTTCATTGACTGCTGCAGTCCATTCTTGAATTGATAGGTAACCCAGAGTTCAACAGAAATCTGTCTAGCAGAGACTTGGACTGCAGGATAAGGGACGTGGTTAAGCAACACCGAAGCTGAACAACTATTCGATACTCACTGTCCTGGATGCTTATCCAGGTAGATAAAAGCGGCGTTAAAATCTTCTTTCGCAGGACGGTATGGAGTACTTACATGTGGTTGATTCCCGCACAGGCGCCGTACTCCCAGAGAAATAACCGTTCCAGAGCGACTCTCCCCGTCAAGGACTGGGCGCCTGACAGGTTGAGAACAGCGTTGTCGTCCAAGAAAGTTGAGACTATGCGGATATCGTTAGAGTCCGCCATCCTGTACATCTAGAAAGGGGCTCAACGTTAATGAATCCTTTATCACTTGGAAGCCAAGTCACCTCCTGCACCCAGGCTTTGGCTTTCCCGATGTCGGTTTGAGTCAGTTGTCTCGGCCGTGTGGGCATTTCAAGTATTGAAATTGGTTTAAGCCATCCTCACCTTTAAGTACTCAAGGCATTGATCTTCTGTTCGATTCTTCCTGCGTCAGCAACAGCGGATGGCGCAATACCTTCTCTTATTTTCATGAGCGGGTATCGATCTTGTCTAAGGAGATTTTTATTCGAAGGCTGCAACGGATAAGGATCCCGTTGGCAGGCATTCGTAAACTCAAAGTTTGGACTGGCGGTGGCACACACCTTGGCAACTAATACGTGTTCCTTCACACATAGTCAACGGGGGTCGTTATTATTATTACACTGTAAATGGGTATTCCAAAAGGACGTCAGGAATCCGAAACCTGTGGGGACAGTGAGTTGCGATAAGGCGCAGTGTGAAGAAAATAAGTGTGTTGCAAGCTATCTGAGCTTGTTAACCTGTGCTGGGGATTGAAAACCAAGAGTTCCTCCATAAGCTGAATGAGAGAAGTTGGGACAGCAGCTGAAAAGAAAGAGGAAAGAGGCTGCCGCAGGACCTAGTAACGCCGAAAATTTCAGAGATGCGATTGAAAATTATTAACTAAAAACTTCACTTCTGGAAATTCGAAACCAACCGAACGAGCCAGTGCAAGGCCCTCGGGCCAGGCGCCTCCATTGATAAGTCGCCCTGTGGCATCGACGCGAGACTGGCTAGATGGATTGCCAAGTATATCACATATTCTGGCAATTTGATTCAAATTATCCGTTCCAGGAAATAGTGCAAGGAGGTTTAACATCTCAGCAATGATTGTTCCGAATGCCCACATATCGATGGCGCTCGTATAACGTGGGCTGAGGAGAAGGACTTCCGGAGCGCGATACCAGCGAGTTGTAACATACTCTGTATATGGATGCCCGCGACGCGCGTCGCGAGCAAGACCAAAGTCAGCCAGCTTGATGATAACCACGATATCTTTTTCTCTCGGGTTCTCCAGTGCAATGGATGTCGCCACAAGAGGTAGGGGAAGGATAGGGTAATCAAATAATCCAGTCGTAGTGACTAGGACATTCTCTGGGAGTAAATCACGGTGGAAATAATGGTGTGAATGGACATGATCCAAGGCAAGGTTCAGTTGATAAAATATGGAGGATAACAGTGCTCCAGCAAAAGGTCGACCCCTCCGCGCTTTGATGAGATGGTAGAGGTTACCCTCCATGACTCCGAAAGCAAGATGGAGGTGTCGATCTGAGAAAGTATAAAAGTAGTCATACAGGAACACAACATTTGGGTGAGGTGGGAGGTTGCGCAATACCTGGACAAAAATTGAAGCAATCAGAGACGTCGCCGAGTGTATCACCCACAAACCTCGAGCTCTTTCAGTTTATTTGGATCTTTTCCGCTGTCGATAGGAATGATTTTTAAGGCAATAAGATCTCTTCTAACCCCATATCGTGCAATGGTTGGAAGCGGCG
>Ga0307509_10002449_pt1 | contig 30035 bp, 27 predicted proteins | sample 10_EM_MG_FD_202245 | JGI IMG/M metagenome (GOLD analysis project Ga0307509, IMG submission 202245) | Populus trichocarpa ectomycorrhiza microbial communities from riparian zone in the Pacific Northwest, United States - 10_EM | ecosystem: Host-associated > Plants > Roots > Unclassified | place...
TTGTTGAGCTTTGTTAAGTGTAAAGTTATGTGAAGAAGAAGCCGGACGAGTGACCTCCTGGTATTGGGCCACCATAATACAAGTGCAGTCAACCACCATTGGCGACTCGAATATGTGATCGAACGATGCAAAAAACTAGGAAAGATAACTGTATCAGACAGGATATACGAAAAAGAAAATAAATAAATACGAGAATAAGGAAGGACTAAATTCCCAAGTCTTTCGATATGTTTCTATCCAGCTGACAGGGCACCTTCAGCTCACCAACCCGGTCGAGGGGGTTATATCCAAGCGATAGAGTGAGTGGAGTTTCACTTGTCCAGGGGCCGAGTACGATGTTGGTATCTTACTTGAGAATTATATTTGATTGGTGTTTTGGCGGCCGCTTTATCTTGCGGGGTAATTCTGAAGTTCTGGCTATTGGGGTAGGAGCTCTGGCACTGCGCGTGTATAACTGCTCTCAGAAAGACGGGTTTGCAGTGTCTTCCTCTTTTTTCTTTCTTTTTTCTGTCTTAGAGATCGTGTGTACTCGTACAGTACTGCGTTGTGTTTGGAGAGGTACTGTGCCGTATAGCATAGATTGGTCGAATGGTTTTTGTGGTCCAGGATATAATGCGCAATCAATTGACTGCTGTCACTATTTTAGAAAGTCTTGATGGTCAATGAGAGGTTGGAGGATAGTAAAAGTATATATAAAAAGAAATAAAAAAAGAAAATCCTACAGCCTCGTACATGTTAGATCTGGTTTTAAACTGGTTTATCATAGTAACTTTACGGTAGGTCTCTAGAAATATTTGTTGGGGTTTTTGATTAAGGCCTACACTGCAGTGTGTTGAGCGGTACCTTGGACTTGAGTGCTGCGTTTGTCCTAGGCGCGTACTGTAAGGCCCCCAGCGCGCGGGATATGTTTTTTCCTGCTTTTGGAGGATACCGGTAGTACAAGTACGGTACAGCTGCGAGTTATCGCATGTATGCGGCAGTGGTAGGATAGCCGCAGGGAGAGGGGGTGCTAACTTATGGCTTGTAGGCACGAGTAGCTTACCGGCGCAGCAGTCTGCGGACTTAGGCGCGATAGGGTGTTTGATGCCTCCTGCTGTCGGTGCCGGTAGCCCCATCCTTGCGAGTATCACGGTTGCACACGGGAGGGGACAAGGATCTCCCTCTCCGAGAGGCACCAGCATGCACCGATGCAGTGTGACTGCCTTCCTGCTGCGTCCCCGATATGGCCTCAATCGTAGCGGTAAAGCCAAACCAATCAATAAGCACATCCCGTTCAATCCAAGCAAATATGGTTGGCCTTAAAGTTGTCTCCCACACAAACGGGAAGGGGGGAACACACATCTTGCTTCACTTGTACTCGAGTATAGTTACCGTCCGGGTTGTGAGGGAACAAAGGTCCCGCTCTTTTTCTGCTTCCGCCTTCCCCCTCTCTCCGTGTGTATTTAAGCCCTGGCTGAATGACTTATGACCCATAGCTTGGAGCATTCAAGCACACTGTACCCGATCAACTGCCCTCTGCAATGACAAAGAAAATTGTTGACGGAGTGGGGAAAGAAGAGGAACAGAGAGAAATGGATCAGAACGTCACCAAGGGAGAAGAGGAGATAAAAGAGGCAAAGGAAATTATAAAGGGAGTGGGAAAAGAAGAGGAACAGAAAGAAATGGATCAGAGCGTCGCCAAAGGAGAAGAGGAGATAAAAGAGGCAAAGGAGGTTATCAAGGGAGAGGGAAAAGAAGAGGAACAGCGAGAGATGGATAAGAACATCACCGAGAGAGAAGAGGAGATAAAAGGGGATATGAGTGGGGTTGGCAAAGGTGATGGGTTTGAGAATGTAAAGAGGTATGTTTGGCTTAGTTTCGTGGGTGCAGATGATGGATGAAACTGATGTTTTTTTAAGTAGTGGCGGCGATCTTGCGGAGCCACAGCCTCTACCTCCGGCATATACCTATAGAAGTCCTGTCACCCACGGAAGGATGGGAGGGGAAAGGTTGTACCCCCCGGGGGATGATTGTACCCACTCCGGCTCGCCCTCGCCGGTATCTGATGAGGGGTCAGACACCGAGGGCCACGGGTACTTTAGCAAAGGGAAGGGAATGGCGGGGAAGTTCGGCTCGGCAGTTCGCAATAAGACGAACGATTTGCGCTATCGGGTGAAGCCTCCGCCGCCTGTACTGATCGCAGTTATGGGGAAGACGGGGACAGGGAAGACGAGCTTTGTCAATGCCCTTACAGATAGGGGGCTTACTGTGGGCCATGGCCTTGAAGCCTGTGAGTATTCCCTCTCCACAGATTTCCCCTTCATTTACTTGAAAGATTCTCCTTCTAACGAGGCCGCAGGTACTCAAGATATCCAAACTGCAATTACAACTATCAATGGTCGGGAAGTGTGGCTTATCGACACACCCGGCTTTGACGACACCCACCGATCTGACGTCGATATACTATCCACCATCGCCAACTGGGTCCAGCATGCCAGCCATGAACGCAAGCGTCTCTCGGGAATCATATATCTCCACCGAATAGCCGACACACGCATGGAAGGCTCACACATGAAGAATCTGCGAATGTTCCGAGAACTCTGCGGCGAGAAGAACTTCGGCAATGTCGTACTCTGCACAACAATGTGGGGAAAGGTCAGCGAAGAGGAAGGTCAAAGACGCGAAGCAGAGCTGAGAAGTAAGGAGACTTTCTGGGGCAGTCTAATCTCTCGTGGGGCACAAGTCGTGCGGCACCAAGGCTCTGACCTCACGGCCTCTGCAAAGAAGATAGCAGAGTCGCTCATTCAGAAGGATACGATTGTCCTGCAGCTCCAGCAAGAACTGGACAGGAATGGCAGCCTGTCGAATACCTCTGCCGGGAGAGTCCTGACTAGCGAAATAGAAGATATGAAGAAGAAACATCAGGAGGAGATGGCAGCACTTAGGGATGAGATGAAGGCTAGTAGTGATAAGGCGGAGCTTGAGATCTTGAAGGAGTATTACCAAAAGGAGATTGAGGGGCTGAGGAAGCTGACAGAGGATTTGGAGAAGTTGAGGGCCGAGGATACGAGACGCTTCCAGGAAAGCTTGCAAGCTATGCAAAAACAGCTGGACAGCCGCCCCAAATGCATTGTCTGCTGATCGTGGGCGCCTACGGTAGATTGTGAAGGCTCGATTCTTCAATTTTGGCCATAGTGTTTTTTTTTGTTCTGTTTGAGACGGTGGAATTGATTTATGCCAGGCTTTTTGTCTGTGGAATCACTTGAGATACAGTATCCCTAATGCCTTAACCGCACGATTTTGGAAATTTTGCCTATTTTAGTTCCCGAACATGATATACCTGCGGCATGTCCTGAGACGGTTTGACTGGTTGATTAACAGATAACGACCCAACGAGTGACCTCCTATGATCTGGTGACAGCAAACCAGAGTCCAAGAATATCACACCAACAGCACTGTTCTCATTGTCGAAGGGATATCATCTCACCCAGCCTAGCCTGGTCCTTGCAGTGCCGCGCAGCGGCCAACAACAGCAAACCAAGCCCGCAATAAGAAGATTCCCCACGTGATACAGTAGATAACTTATCATAATCTTTACCCTGCGGAAAAACCTCCATACTGACACCATCACAGGTGCTGACTCTTGCCCAGATTTAGACAGAACTCACCCTACAGTACCCCAGCAACTGTAGTGGCAAGGCCAGCACCGCTGATACGAGCCTTCTGTGAGGGGGACCTTCCAGTGTTCCTGAAGTACAGTGCGATGCGCTGTCCCGAGCCGGGTAGTGGTGACGGTGTATAATGAACGTTCTCCACGTAGCCCCGCAGCTCGCGGCCCCCTTCTCTATGCTGTGCATTGTGCGTATACTTTTTTTTGTCGAAAGCCCTGCTAGGAGGAGGCAGGTACCGCTAGTTAAACGTATCATACTGTAGCAATGCCTTGGCCGCAAAAAGGTACTAGGACAAGGCACCACCAAAGATCTGTAGTTCAAATTGCATGCAAAATCTCGTACCAGTATCACCGTTTTTGCTAAGACATTGGTATAGCACCTGCCTTTCTGCGAAGGATTTGCCAATGGAAGTGTACCGATATTCGAGTGGGGTATGCCTGCCTACCTGCTGCACCACCAATATGGCCCCAACCGTAGCAGCCAATAAGGACATGCCGATCAATCCTCACATCTCATTTAATCAAAGCAAATACTCGAGCATGGTTGGTCTTAAAGTTCTCTCCCACACAAATGTTAAGGGGGGGGAAGAAACGCACCTCGCTCCACTTGTATCGTTACCATCTGGGTTGTGAGGGGGCGGGAGCCTCCCTTTTTCTTCTTTCTCTTTTTCTCCTCTTTTCTGTGTATTTAAGCCCTAGCGGAATGACTCGCAGCCCATAGCTTGGGGCATTCAACCACTCTGCTCGATCTGTAGCCTTCTTCAATGCCGAGGAAAAGTTTTAAGGGAGTGCGAAAAGGAGGGGGCCAGCGAGAAATGGGTCGGAAACTCACAGGGATGGAAGAGGGGGTAAAAGAGGATATGAGTGGGGTTGGCAAAGGTGATGGGTTTAAGAATGTAAAGAGGTATGTTTGGCTTAGTTTCGTGGGCGCAGATTATGGATGAGACTGATGTTTTTTCGTAGTGGTGATGGTCTCCCGGAGCCACAGACTCTACCACCGGCATATACTAGCTATAGGAGTCCTGTCGTAGAAGAATGGCCGGACGCCCCAGAGGATGACTCTATCTACTCAGGCTCGCCTTCGCCGCCTGATGGGGGGTCGGAGACCCGGGGCGGCGGGATCTTTGGGAGGGGGATGAAATTTGTAGGAATGGTTGGCTCCGCAGTCGTCAATGGAACAAACGTTTTGCTCGATCGGCCGAAGACCCCGCCGCCGCCTGTACTGATCGCAGTTATGGGGAGGACGGGGACAGGGAAGACGAGCTTCGTCAATGCCGTTACAGGGAGGGGGCTTACAGTGGGCCATGGCCTTGAAGCTTGTGAGTATTCCCTCTCTACAAACTTCCCCTTTATTTATTTGAGAGACCCTCTTTCTAACGAGGCCGTAGGTACCCAAGATATCCAAACTGCAAGTACAACTATCAATGGTCGGGAAGTGTTGCTTATCGACACACCCGGCTTTGATGATACCAACCGATCTGACGTTGAAATACTATCCACCATAGCTGACTGGGTCCAAGGAGCCAACTACCTGCGCAAGCATCTCTCTGGGATCATATATCTCCACCGGATAACCGACAAACGCATGGAAGGCTCAAACATGAAGAGTCTGCGAATGTTCCGAGAGCTTTGCGGCGAGAAGAACTTCGGCAATGTCATACTCTGCACAACAATGTGGGAAGATGTCGGCGAAGAAGAAGGTCAAAGACGCGAGGGGGAGCTGAGGGATAAGGAGAAATTCTGGGGTAGTCTAGTCTCTCATGGAGCACAAGTCATGCGGCACCGAGGCCCTGACTTGACGGCCTCGGCGATGAAGATAGCGGAGTCGCTCACTCAGAAGGACACAATTGTCCTACAGCTCCAGGAGGAACTAGGCCAGAATGGTAGCCTGTCAAATACCTCTGCCGGGAGAGTCCTGGTTAGCGAGATAGAAGATATCAAGAAGAAACATCAGAAGGAGATGGCAGAAATTAGGGCTGAGATGCGGGCCAATAGCAGCGATAAGAGGGAGCTTGAGCTCTTGAAGGAGTATTACGAGGAGGAGATTGAAGGGCTTCGGAAGGCGACACAGGCTTTGGAGGAGTTGAGGGCCGAGGATGCAAGACGCTACAACAAAAGATTGGATGATCTGCAACGCAAGTTGGACAACTCCGGATGCATTGTCTGCTGATCGTGGGTGCCTATGGTAGATTATGAAGGCTGAATTCTTCTTTGTTCTGTTTGTATTTTGAGAAGGTGGAATTGATTTATGCCAGGTTTTTGTCTGTGGAATCACTTGAGATACAGTATTCTTAATGCCTCAACCACACGATCTTGGAAAATTTGCCTATTTTAGTTCCCGAACATGATATACTTACGGCATGTCTTGAGACGGTTTGATAGATTGATTAGTAGATGACGATCCGACGAGTGACCTCCCATGATCCCGAAATAGTAAACTAGCTTCCAATACCGGTAATCACACCAACAGCACTGTTCTCAGGGCATTTTCGAGGAGATATCATCCCGCCCAGCCTAGCCTGCCCCTTACAGTGCCGCATAGTGGTCAACAGCAACAAAACAAGCCCACGATAAGAAGAGGATTCCCCACGTGATACAATACATAACTTATCGTAATATTTACCCTGCAGAAAAACCTCTATACTAATACCATCACAGATATTCACTTTCGCCTAGATCCAGACAGAACTCTCCCTACCGTATCCCAACAATTGCGGCGGCAAAGGCGGCACCGCTAGTGCAGGTCTTTAGTGAGGGGAACCTTTCAGCCTTCCTGAAGTACAGTGCCTCACAAAGCCCTGGGCCAGGTGGTGGGGGCTCATAACGAACGCTCTCCACGTAGCCCTGCAGCCCGCGGCTCGTTCACTGTACTGTGCACTGTGCGTATACTTTTTTTGTTGAAAGCCCTGCTAGGAGGTGGCAGGTACTGTAGCAATGTCTTGGCCGCAACAAAGGCGCCGGTGCAAGGCTCCGCCAAAGATTTGTAGTTTAAGTAATATGTGCAAAATCTCGTGCCAGTACCACCGTTTTTGCTAAGACATTGGTATAGCACCTGCCTTTCCGCGAAGGGTTTGCCAATGGAAGTGTACCGATACTCGAGTGAGGTATGCCTGCCTACCTGCTGCACCACCAATATGGCCCCAACCGTAGCAGCCAATAAGGACATGAGGACATGCCGGGCAATCAGCACATCTCATTTAATCCAAGCAAATACTCGGGTATGGTTGGTCTTAAAGCTGTCTTCCATACAAATGTTAAGGGGGAAAACTCCTCGCTCTACTTGTATCCTTACGGTCCGGGCTGTGAGGGAGCGGGAGCCCCGCTTTTTTCTTCCTCTTTTTCCCCCCCCTATGCATTTAAACCCTAGCGGAGTGATTCACATCCCATAGCTTAGGGTATTCAAGCACACTGTGCCCGATCAACTGCCCTCTGCAATGACAAAGAAAATTATTAAGGGAGTGGGGAAAGAAGAAGAACAGAAAGAAAGGGATCAGAACATCACCGAGAGAGAAGAGGAGGAAAAAGAGGTAAAGAAGATGGTTAAGGGAGTGGGAAAAGAAGAGGACCAGCGAGAAATGGATCAGGAACTCACCGAGAGGGGAGAGGGGGTAAAAGAGGATGTGAGTGGGGTCGGCAAAGGCGATGGGTTTGAGAATGTAAAGAGGTATGTTTGGCTTAGTTTCGCTGGTGCAGATTATGGGTGAGACTGATGATTTTTCGAGTAGTGGCGACGATCTTGCGGAACCACAGACTCTACCACCGGCATATACTAGCAATGGAAGTCCTGTCCCCCACGGAAGGAGGGAGGGAGAATTGTCATACTCCCCAGAGGATGGCTCTATCTACTCCGGCTCGCCTTCACAGGGACCTGGTGAGGGATCGGGGATCCAGGGCGGCGGATTATTTGGACAGGGGGGTCTCGCAGAGGTGTTTGGGGCCGCAATGCGTAGTGGGGCGAAAGATTTCAGCGGTCGGCCGAAAACCCCGCAGCCTGTACTGATCGCAGTTATGGGGAAGACGGGGACAGGGAAGACGAGCTTCGTCAATGCCGTTACAGGGAGGGGGCTTACAGTGGGCCATGGCCTTGAAGCTTGTGAGTATTCCCTCTCGACAGCATTCCCCTTCATGTGCTTGGAAGACCTTCCTTCTAATGAGGCCGTAGGTACCCAAGATATCCAAACTGCAAGTACAACTATCAATGGTCGGGAAGTGCAGCTTATCGAAACACCCGGCTTTGACGACACCGACCGATCTGACGTTGATATACTAGCCAATATCGCAAAATGGGTCCAACGGGCCAGCTACCTGCGCAAGCATCTCTCGGGAATCATATATCTCCACCGAATAGTTGACATACGCATGGAAGGCTCAAGCGTAAAGAATCTGCGAATGCTCCGAGAACTCTGCGGCGAGAAGAACTTCAGCAATGTCATACTCTGCACAACAATGTGGGATAAAGTAGACGAAGAGGAAGGCCGGAGGCGCGAAGAGGAGCTGAAAAGTAAGGAGACTTTCTGGGGCAATCTAGTCTCTCGTGGGGCACAAGTCATGCGGCACCGAGGCCCTGACTTCACGGCCTCGGCGAGGAAGATAGCAGAGTCGTTCATTCAGAAGGACACGATTGTCCTACAGCTCCAGGAGGAACTAGGCCTGAATGGTAGCCTGTCAGATACATCGGCCGGGAGAGTCCTGACTAGCGAGATAGAAGATATGAAGAGGAAACATCAGGAGGAGATGGAAGCACTTGGGGAGGAGATGAAGGCCAGTAGCGATAAGGTGGAGATCGAGCTCTTGAAGGAGTATCACGAGAAGGAGATTGAGGGGCTTCGGAAGGCGACAGAGGATTTGGAGAAGTTGAGGGCCGAGGTTAGTAGCGATAAGAGGGAGGTCGAGCTCTTGAAGGAGTATTACGAGAAGGAGATTGAGGGGCTGAAGAGGGTGAATGATGATTTGGAGAAGTCGAGGGCCGAGGATGCAAGACGCTTTCACGAAAGATTAGAAGATTTGGAGAAGTTGAGGGCCGAGGATGCGAAACGCTTCAACGACCGATTGGGGGGTATAGGACTCCAGCTGTGCAATCTTGAAGGAGTATTTCGAGAAGGGGATGAGGGGCTGAGGAGGGCAACTGATGACTTGGAGAGGTTGAGGGCTGAGAATGCGAGGCGCTTCCGTGAAGAATTGCAAAATATGCAACACCAGCTGGGCGACCATCCTAAATGCATTGTCTGTTGATCGTGGGCGCCTACGGTAGATTGTGAATGCTTGATTCTCCAATTTTGGGCCCAGTGTTTGTTTTTTTGTTCTGTTTGTGTTCAGAGACCATGAAATTGATTTGTTACAGACTTTTTGTCTGTGGAATCACTCGAGATACAGTGTCCTTAATGCCTCAACCGCACTATCTTGGAAATTTTGCCTCCTCTAGTTCCCGAACATGATATACCTGCGTGATATACCTGCGGCATGTCATGAGACGGTTTGATGGGTTGATTAGTAGATAACGATCCAACGAGTGACCTACCATGATCTGGAAGTAGCAAACCAGCTTCCAACAATCACACCAACAGCACTGTTCTCAAGGCATTATCGAAGGGATATCTCACCCAGCCTAGCCTACCCCTTACAGTGCCCCATAGTGGTCAACAGCAACAAAACAAGCCCATGATAAGAAGAAGATTCCCCACATGATACAATAGATAACTTATCGTAATATTTACCCTGCAGAAAAACCTCTATACTAATACCATCACAAATACTCACTCTTTCTGAGCTGCAGACAGAACTCACCCTATCGCACACTAGCAATTGTGATGGCAAAGCCAGCACCACTGATACAGGCCTTTAGTGAGGGGAACCCGCAAGCGTTCCTGAAGCATAGAGCCGCACCATGCGTTGAGCCGGGCGGCGGTAGTGGTGCATACAAATGCTCTCCATGCAGCCCCGCAGCTCACGGCCTGTTAGTTATACTATACACAATGCGTACACTTTTTTTGCCGAAAGCCCTCCCGGGAGGCGGTGGGGGCTTATGCCAGTAGTAACTGCTATCCCATCTTGGGAAATGAACGCTTAAGCTACCGCTATTTCAGAGTGCTCACTTGGTACAATTTATCTATCTATTTGAGCTCTTTTATTGTATTTTGCTACTGCCACTGCTGCAGAGTTGCGTGTACAGATGATGGCCTATGAGACGTTTTTGGCTTTCGGGGGGTGGGGGGGGGGGGGGTTTGTTGGGACTTGGTGAGTGGTGAGTGGACGTCGCTCGAGGAAGCGGGACGAGTGACCTCCAATGTTATGCACTAGGCTATAGTCAACCGCTATTGGTGGCCCGTATGTGATATAATTTTCAAGTAAGGTACTGTACTAGCATCGTATTCGGCCCCTGAGGAAGTGAAAATATCTGCCCTTAGAAAGATGGGGCTGCAGTACCTTTCTCTTTCTTTTCTTTTCATTTCATTTCAGAGATAGTGCACACTGCATTGTGCTCGGAAAGGTACTGTGCATACAACACGGCTTGGTCGAATGGTTTTTATGGCCCAGGGTATAACACAGCACACTATCAATTAACTGCTATTCATATCACTATTTTAGAAAGCCCTGACGATCCATGAAAATTTGGGGGATGGAGGGTAGGGCGGGAAAAAGAAAATCCCACACCCTCCTACATATTGGATCTGGGATTTAACCCGGTTTATCGTAGTAAATTTAGATCTCTAGAGATTAAGGCCTACAATGCAGTGTGATGAACAGTGCCTTGCATTTGAGTGTTAGATTTTCCCGAGGTGGGGTACTTTAAGGCCCCCAGCGCCCGGGGTATATTTTTCTGCTTGAGGGGATGGTGCGGCTGCGGGATCGCACGTATGCGGTAGGCTAGCGGCAGTGAGAGGGGGTTATGGCTTGTAGGCACAAGTAACTTATCCACACAGCAGGCTGCGTACTTAGGCATGGTGAGGTGTTTGATGCCTGCTAGTATTAGCAGCCTCTTCCCGCCCGGTATCACAGCTCCTCGCCGGAAGAGACAAGGGTCTCCCTCTCTGAGAGGGAGCCCCCTCATTTGGCTCAACTAGCATGTACTTGTATAATGCCCCTTGCCTACCTATCTGCTATGTCCTTAATACGGCCTCAATAGCTACCGATGTAGCAGCCAACGAAGCCAAACTGATCGGTTGGCAGGTCTCATTTCACCCAAGCAAATACGGTGGGCCTTAAAGTTCTGCCGCACAATCGATAAGAAGCGGGAGGGATAAGCGCCTTGCTTCGGTCGTATAGTTGCCGTCCGGATAGCGGGGGAACAAGAACTACACTCTTTCCTTTTTCTCCTACTTTGGTGTATATTTAAGCCTTGATGGAATGACTTATAGCCCATACCGGTAGCTTGGGGTGCCTAAGTACAGAGCTTGAGAAGCAGCGACCTTTTGAATTCACGGAAAACGTTATTAAGAGTTTGGAAGGAGAGGAGAAGCAGCAAGAAATAGATCAGAACAGCACCAAGAGAGAGAACGAGGAGAGAAAGGAGAAATAAAAGAAGATATGGGTGGAATTTACTCCGGTGATTGGCTTGAGGATGCAGAGAAGTATGTTTGGCTTAGTTTTGTGGACGTAGACTATGGATGAGACTGATTTTTTTTCGAATAGTGGCGACCATCTGGTGAACCCCCAGCCGCCTGTACTGATTGCAGTTATGGGGAAGACGGGGACAGGGAAGACGAGCTTCGTCAATGCCGTTACTGGGAAGGGGCTTACTGTGGGCCATGGCCTTGAAGCTTGTGAGTATTCCCTCACGACAGCATTCCCCTTCATGTGCTTGGAAGACCCTCTTTCTAACGGGACCGTAGGTACCCAAGATATCCAAACTGCAATTACAAATATCAATGGTAGGGAAGTGCAGCTTATCGACACACCCGGCTTTGACGACACCCATCGATCTGACACTGACATACTATCCACCATCGCCAACTGGGTTCAACAAACCAACAATGAACGCAAGCATCTCTCTGGGATTGTATATTTCCACCGAATAGTCGACACACGCATGGAAGGCTCAAACATGAAGAATTTGCGAATGTTCCGAGAACTCTGCGGCCAGAAGAACTTCAAAAATGTCATACTCTGCACAACAATGTGGGATAAAGTAGGCGAGGAGGAAGGTCGAAGACGCGAAGAGGAGCTGAAAAGTAAGGAGACTTTCTGGGGCAGTCTAGTCTCTCGTGGAGCGCAAGTCATGCGACACCGAGGCCCTGACTTCACGGCCTCGGCGAGGAAGATAGCGGAGTCGTTCATTCAGAAGGACACGATTGTCCTACAGCTCCAGGAGGAACTGGATCAGAATGGTAGCCTGTCAAATACCTCTGCCGGGAGATTCCTTACGAGAGAGATAGAAGATATCAAGAAGAAACAACAGGAGGAGATGGAAGCACTTAGGGCTGAGAAGGAGGCCAATGACCGCAGGAGAGAGATTGAGCGCAGGAGAGAGATTGAGCGCGTGAGAGAGCAAAAAGAGAGGGAGGTGGCAGCGCTTAGGAGGGCGGCCGAAGAGGCGGAGAGGTTGAGGCGGGAGGCTGAGCACCGTTTCCATCAACAAGCGCAACATATACAACATCAAATCGAGCACCGCCCCGAACCTTGCGTTATATTATGATTGTAGGCCCCTATTATACATTTGGAAGGATCTAGATTCTTCAATTTTGGGCTCCGTGTTTTTTGTTTTGCGAAGTTGATTTGTGCCAGATTTTTGTCTCTAGAACCATTTGAGAGAAACAGTATCTCAGGGCCTTGACTAGAATTGATTTTGGAAAATTTTCCTACTTTACTTCTCGGGTATGATATGCCTGCGGCATGTTCCAAAACATCCGGAAGCCTTGAGAAGGTTTCGGCTTACGAAATCCCAACACCGGATAGCTTTTTAGAACACGTAGGTACACTGCATCAGAGTAGGGTATGGCCGGTTGATTGGCAGATAACGACTCCAACGAGTGACCCCCCATGATCCGGAAACAGCAAACTAGCTTTCAACGATCACACCAACAGCACTGTTCTCAAGGCATTGTCGAAGAGATATCACCCCATACAGTCCAGCCCACCCTTTAGTACCCCACAGCGGTCAACAACGGACCAGGCCCACGATAAGGAGACTGCTCAATTGATACAGTATGATAGATGACTCATTGTAATCTTTTCCCTGCAGAAAAACCCTAGATCAATACCATCACAGACACTCACTCTTGCTGAGCTCTAGACCGAACCCACCCTACCGCACACCAGCAGTTGTGATGGCAATGACAGCACCACTGATACAGCCCATCGGCGAGGGGGACCTGTCAGCGGTCTTGAAGTATCGAGCCGCACGCGGTCCAGAGCCTGGTGGCGCTGGCGTATAACAAACGCTCTCCACCTAGCCCCGCAGCCCACCACCCGTTTGCTGTACTATACACTATGCGTACACTTTTTTGTTGAAAGCCCCGCTGTATAGTCCCTTGCATTTCGGTGTTGCACTTGGCCTAGGCTGGTACTGTAAGGCCCCCGGCCCGTGGACTATATTTTTTGTTTGAAAGGGTAGTACGGCTGCCAGTTACCGCGGGTGTACGGTAGGGTAGCCACAGTGGGGGGGTATTGCTTGTAGGCACAACTCACCGGCCCAGCAGACTACGCGCTTAGGCACGATACGATTCTTGGCGCCTCCCGCTATCAGTAGTCCCCTCCCGGATGGTATTGCACTTGCGCGCCGGAAGGGACAAAGATCTCCCTCCCTGAGAGGAAGCCCCCCGATTTAGTGCAACTAGCAGGTACCCGTGCTCCTTGCCTACTTACCTACTGCGTTCCTAATGCGGCCTCAATTGTCACCACTGTAGCGGCCAACCAAGATAAACTGATCGGTCAGCAGATCTCACTCCACCCAAGTAAATATGGTCAGCCTTAAAGCTGTCTCCCACACAATTCATAAGAGGCGGGAACAAGCGCCTTGCTTCGGTACTTGTAGTATTACCGCCCGGACCGTGAGGCAGCAAGGGCTACACTATTTTCTTTTTCTCCTACTTTGGTGTATATTTAAGCCTTGGTGGAGTGATTTACAGCCCATAGCTTGGGGCGCCTAAGTATAGCGCTTGAGAAGCAGCAACCTTTCGCAATGACAAAAAAAGCTATTAAGAGTGGTGTGGAAGGGGAGGAAGAACAGCAAGAAATAGATCAGGAAATCACCAAGAGAGAGAACGAGGGAGGAGAGAGAAAAGGAAAAGAAGAAGAGGATATGAGCGGGACCAACGGAAGTGATGGGGTTGAGAATGTAGAGAGGTATGTCCGGCCTAGTTTCGTGGGTGCAGATTATCGATGAGACTGAGGTTTTCCCGAGCAGTAGCGACTATCTCACGGAACCACAGACTCCACTATCGGCGCATTCTAGCCATGGAAGCCTTGCTACCTATGAATGGAGAGAAGGCGGAAGGCCGAACTCCCCGGAGGATGATTTTATACGCTCAGGCTTACCTTCGCCGGCACCTGATGAGGGGTCGGGCACCGAGGGCAGCGGGTATCTAAGCCAAGAGAAAGAAATGGTAGAGGAGCTTAGCCTGTCACTCGGCAGTGGAACGAACGATCTGTGCCCCCCGGTGAAATCCCAGCCGCCTGTACTAATCGCAGTTATGGGGAAGACTGGGACAGGGAAGACGAGCTTCGTCAATGCCGTTACAGGGAGGGGGCTTACTGTGGGCCATGGCCTTGAAGCTTGTAAGTATTCCTCTCCACAACATTCCCCTTCATCTACTTGAAAGACTCTTCTTCTAACGGGACTGTAGGTACACAAGATATCCAAACTGCAATTACAAATATCAATGGTCGGGAAGTGCGACTTATCGACACACCCGGCTTTGACGACACCCATCGATCTGACACTGACATACTATCCACCATCGCCAACTGGGTCCAACAAACCAACAATGAACGCAAGCATCTCTCTGGAATTGTATATTTCCACCGAATAGTCGACACACGCATGGAAGGCTCAAACATGAAGAATTTGCGAATGTTTCGGGAACTCTGCGGCGAGAAGAACTTCAGCAATGTCATACTCTGCACAACAATGTGGGATAAAGTAGACGAAGAGGAAGGTCGAAGACGCGAAGAGGAGCTGAAAAGTAAGGAGACTTTCTGGGGCAGTCTAGTCTCTCGTGGGGCACAGGTCATACGACACCGAGGCCCTGACTTCACGACCTCGGCGAGGAAGATAGCGGAGTCGTTCATTCAGAAGGACACGATTGTCCTACAGCTCCAGGAGGAACTGGATCAGAATGGTAGCCTGTCAAATACCTCTGCCGGGAGATTCCTTACGAGCGAGATAGAAGATATCAAGAAGAAAAATCAAGAGGAGGTGGCAGCGCTTAGGACTGAAATGAAGGCCAACGACAGTAAGAAGGAGATGGAGCTCTTGAAGAAGCAACACAAGAAGGAGGTTGAAGGGCTTAAGAAGGCGACTAACGATTTGGAGAAGTTGAGGAGGGAGGATACCAAGCGTTTCAATAAGAAAGTGCAACAGAAGCAACGTCAGTTGAAAAATCGCCGCCGCCAACCCGCATGCATTGTCTGCTAATTGTGGGTGTCTTATGGTACATTGGGAAGACTGGGTTCTTCAATTTTGGGCCCCGTGTTTGTTTTTTGTTTTGTGGAGCTGATTTGTACCTGGGTTTTGTTTCTAGAAGTACTTGAAAGACATAGTATCTTTAGTGCGTTTACCAGAATTGATCTTAAAGGATTTTCCTACATTAGCTCCCTAGTATGATATTCCTGCAGAATATTCCAAAGCATCTGGGGGTCTTGGTGTAGTCTTGGCTTAGGAAACTCCAAGTCTGGGTAGCTTTTTGGAATGCGCGGGTATGCATCAGAGCAGAATATGATAGGTCGATTAGCTGAGAAGGACCTCACCGAGTGACCTTCAATGATTTGAAAATAGCGACCGTTGGTGTGTGCGACGATTTTATGTCGTGATGGCTAGATAGGTTGAGAGGAAGACAGTATTAATTGATTGTTTAGAGAGAGCAGAAAGTGATGGGGGGAGGCAAAGAAATCACTGCTAAATACCCACGCTGGCTATGGCACAGCTGCGCGTAGGAATATTAGTACTGCACACAGACAGACCACAGCCTAGGCATTCCACTATCATACAGGCGTAGGTTACGAAACACTGCCCAACCAGAAGGTCCTGATTACGCAATACCCGATAAAAGGTTAAAGTCCGATCCCACTCCTTGATACTATGTAGATAATATTATGATATTATGTATGCGTGGGTAAGAGAGAGGGAAGCTCGATTACCGATTTATAGGGCTTTTTCTTGCACTACGCCCAAGTCACCGAAGGTAGGTAAGTTAGGTACTCGGGGGAGGTCATTAAAAATCGAAAAACGCAACCCTTGTCTCTGAAGATAGTTGTAGAGATCAGTAGAAATAGTTCTCAATAATCCCCCGAGTGCTCGTATAATATATTACTAGTGCGCCATGGCACATTGCTCCCTCACCACGGCTGTAAGGTACTGTAGCTATGGATAGCGAGACTAGTCATGACACTTTCTTGGAAAGGTCCCCGTTGTTGGAATGCTAGGTCCGGCGATGTAAGGGAGAAAGGGAGGAAAGAAGGAAAGAACGAGATTTGGCGATGCAGTACAGTACCATACAGGCGACAGTTGGTTTCTTGCAGATTGGATTGTCTCGGTGAAGCTTTTGCGATTTAGTAACACTACGGGCTCTCACACCCGAGATACCGTATCCTGTCAGTTAGCTCAGGGGAAAAAAACCCCTTCAAAATTCCAGACTGAGCACCTGGCCACTGTAGATTGAGTAAAGGCCGAGAGTCTATGATCACGTGGATCGCACCCGAGTATCATACTGTAGTTTATCCGATTTTTTCCTTCTCCGCGACCCTTGCTACTAGAGCTTACCCATGCCAAAGTTTGGAAAGGATGATGTGCTCATAAGAACTTGTTTGACCCAACGCCCATGTCAGGAGGGGGTAGACGGTAGGACGAAAAAAAACCCGCAAAGAAGCCCGAATAAGAGTTCCTGACCCTCACGGATGGGTAAAGTCACTAAAGTGCCATATGGCAGGCAATATGACGATGGAGGGTTAATCAGACCACGGGTACTGTATTCAGCGAAAATGTGGGGTGAGCATGGGGTATGAGCCGCTATTAATATCACTTTTATGGGATATGGGTCCCTATTTGGGGGTAGAAGACGGAACCAAATACTAAGCCTTTCTTTCTTATCCCATACCTCGGATACTTGTGTGCTTGCAATATCGGTGCTGGTCCGGAGGTGGCCTATCGGTACTATACGGTACAAGTACTTGAGTACGAGACTAGAACGATCATCCGCGATGATGATTTTCGGTTGTAAGGTTGGCACGGGCTGGCGGCTGCCAATCAACCCATACTTCTCTACTATAATAGTACTCGTACTCGAGTACTTGTACAAGCGCAGAAAGGAATAATAGTTTGTCTCACTTGTTCCTGCTTGTCCCTTTGTGTCCATACCGGTATTCTTCTTTTGATCTCTTCACTAACGCCTTGGCTTGAGCTTAAGTTAGGTCACGGTATCTAGGTCCCGTGCTGCCCTCCTGTATCCTGTTTCTGAATGGTTCATCAACGCGCCCCTCGCGTCAAGGTTGCTCCTCCTCCCATCTCTGACCACCATAATCCTATCATCGCTACAGCATCTGCTGGCAGTTCCCCCCCAATAGAAAACAGCTCTACCGAAGCTCAACCGCCACCGTCACCGCCGCCACCACCACCCTCACTACCAAGTTCAGCATACGCCGTTTCCTCCCCGTCAACCTACAGACCTCCGTCCCCACCGGCATCTCGCGCCCGTAGGTCCCCCATAGACGATAAGAAAAGCAAACACCCACCGCCACAAACCTTCTCAGAATTCCTCTTTTCCAACTGGAAACTCACCGTCATGATCGGCGCTGCCACGTTACTACTATCCTTCCTCTTCCTAACAGGAGAATCGGAAGCCAACCGACAAGACGCACTCTACCGCTCCCAGCAGCAGCAATCCCCATCCCGCCGCCAGGCATGTCCAGATTACCGAGACTACGCAACGCGCCTTCACCCGCCGTACAGCACGGGGAAATACCAGCTGCCATTCCAGCGACCCGTGAGGGAATGCAGACTCTACAGCTCCCCAGCCGTGGAATCATTGATCGAGGAGATGAACGCGAGAATCAGGGACAAGGACCTGGCTAGGCTTTTCGAGAATTGCTTCCCGAATACACTGGATACGACGGTTAGGTGGCATTTGAATGCCGACAAGGTTGCTGATAAGCAGAGCTTTATTGTCACGGGGGATATCGACGCTCAGTGGTTGAGGGATAGTACAAATCAGTTGGCGCAGTATCAGTTGCTCGCGAAGGATGATGAGGCATTGAGGAATTTGATTTTGGGGGCTATTAATACTCAGGTATTTTGTGCTTCTTGAGGGAATCGTTTGTTTGGAAGGCTGGAGTGCTGACTTTTGCCCCGGTATGATAGGCGGATTTCGTGCTGCGGTCTCCTTATTGTAATGCATTTCAACCTCCAAAAGCTAGTGGACTTACACCGTGAGTGGATCTTTGGTGACGAGTGTGGTTGGATAGACTACTGACGGGCATTCTAGGACTTCCAATGGCCAGGACGATACTGTTCACCCGGTTTATGATAACACCGTAGTGTTTGAATGCAAATACGAGATTGACTCACTGGCCTCTTTCCTTTCTCTTGGAAATCAATACTACAATCATACTGGCGATCTCTCTTTCGTCGGGGAGAAATGGCTGTCGGCAGTGGATAATGTAATGGCATTGATTGAGGAGCAGCAGGTCTCTTCTTTCGGTGACACTGGCTCGGTACAAGATCAGGTCTATACTTTCCAAAGGAAGACCACTCTTGGAACAGAGACTTTAAACCTGCGTGGTATCGGCAATCCTATTAACCATAACACCAACTTGGTCAGATCTGCCTTCAGGCCCAGCGACGATGCCGCAATCATGCAATTTTTCATCCCCGGAAACGCCATGTTGGCTGTGGAGCTCAAGCGAACAGCGGAGATCCTAAAGAAGGTCAGGCAAATAGAGCTAGCAAATTTCGTTCGAAAGAAGGGCGAAGCGATCGAAGCCGGTGTTTGGAAGCATGGCGTTGTTACACACCCAATTTTCGGAAAAGTCTTTGCATATGAAGTCGACGGGTATGGTTCGCACATTATCATGGATGACGCAAATCTTCCGTCCCTACTCGCACTGCCGGTGCTTGGCTTTGTTGACGTCAAGAACCAAACATACCAAAACACTCGAAAGATGGTTCTCTCCCGAGAAGGCAATCCTTATTTCCTGGCTGGGACTGAGTTTAAGGGTATCGGAGGTCCACATATTGGCATCACACATGCTTGGCCGATCAGCTTATTGATTGAAATCTTGACGACCGACGACGATGATGAAATCTTGGCTCTTCTTGGGATGGTGCTGAAGGCGTCGCCGCTTGGGCTTGTGCACGAGAGCGTTAATGTCCGGAGAGTGAAGGATTATACAAGTATGTGGCTTCCATCCTACAACTTAATTGCAGCAGGACTGACGTGGTAGTGTAGGAAGCTGGTTTGCCTGGGCAAACTCACTCTTTGCACAGACAATACTTGACTTGGCTCGCCGTAAGCCTCAGATATTATTCTCTGTGAATGGAGGGAGATAAAGTGTGGTGAGGCGTTGCGAGCTATACCATATTCATAGACTAAAGGCACGGCGAATGAAGGAGTAGTGGGCATCTCTGCAGGGCCCTCTGGTATGGGTTATGCTTGTATATATGGCGTTCTTTATTCATTGTACAATTTACGATATCACAAGCTTCAGGAAGAGCAACTTGTAAGAATACAGTATCATAATAATAATAATATTATTATTACGATACCGATATAAAAGTCAAGTTAAGTTACTGGTATTGGTTTCTGAAAGCTCCGCAACCCCCGCGCCAAGGACCGAACCCTGCGAGCCCCTGATGCTTCTTTCCACACCACTCGCGCTTTTCCTTTTCAGCTACCCTAACAGGCCCAACCAGCTCACCCAACCAACCAAGCAGTAAAACTCGTAAAAGACCTTCGCCTCTCCTCCTCCTTCCTTCCTTACACCCCCCATCAAGAACGCACCATAAAAAAAACTCAATTGCAACTCCAAAATGTCCGCAGCTGCTTCCCAATTCCCACCTTTAACCCAGCGTCCTATCGCCAATACCATCTGCCTTTTTGACGTTGATGGAACGCTTACTCCAGCTAGAAGGGTGAGTTGAGCTATGACCTTTTTTTCCCCGCACTTTTGTTTCAAAACAAAACGAAACGAAAAAACTCAATTCCAAAAATCAAGATGGAGGTAGCCAATAATGATTATGGGATGTGCAGACCGTGAGTCCAGAAATGTTAGCCCTCCTACAAAAGCTCAGAACAAAGGTAGCTATTGGATTTGTTGGCGGAAGTGATCTTGTGAAGCAGCAGGAGCAGCTGGGTGTTAACGGATTGAATGGTATTTGTCTACTCCGCCCTCCTTACTGTCATGAATCGGTATCTGATTGAGCGGATGGATGAGCGCTACAGTGATCGACATATTCGACTATTGCTTCGCCGAGAACGGCCTCACCGCGTATAAACTTGGAGAAGCCCTGCCTAGTAGTAGCTTCATCTCTTGGCTGGGTGAGGAGAAGTATAAGAAGATGGCGAACTTTATCTTACATTATATTGCGGATTTGGATATCCCGCTTAAGCGGTTGGTCTCGCTCCTCCCCCTCCAAGCAATGGACTAGATTAGACGGCTAACAAGTTTTATTGTAGCGGAACATTCATTGAATTCCGCAATGGGATGATCAACGTTTCCCCCATTGGGCGTAATGCTTCGTATATCCCCTCCTCCTCCTCCTCCTCTTCACCTCCCGGATCACTAATCTAGCGAACGGGAAAACAGAATCCAAGAACGCCACGATTACGAAGCCTACGACAAAACTCACAACGTCCGCCGGGACTTTGTCGAAGCGCTCAAGAAGAATTTTGCAGACTACGGACTGACGTACAGCATTGGTGGACAAATCTCTTTCGACGTATTTCCTACCGGGTGGGATAAGACCTATTGCCTCCAGCACGTTGAGAAAGAGGGTGTGTTTTCGCAGATTCACTTTTTTGGAGATAAGACTTACAAAGGTATGCCCCTCCTCCCTAATTCCGTAGTGGTGGTAGTGGTGGCGGTGGATAGGAGCTGATTTGTTGGCAAAGGCGGGAATGACTATGAGATCTATGAGGATTCAAGAACTATCGGTCATTCAGTCACGAAGCCGGAGGATACCATGAAGATATTGACGGAGTTGTTTGAGTTGTAAATTCCTTGTTCCCTTCCTCGCGAGATGTGGCGGGGGTCCGGGAAGTAGTTTATCCCCCAGGCCCTTTCGAAGTTCATCGCAGAGAGACAAGCGGAGGGTAATTGCAGATACCTTAAAAATCATTTACCGTAGCTACATAGCAAGATATATCATTAGTATAATACAAAACCTCACATGGCCAGCCCACAACTCCTATGATACTTCATCCAACAAAAACCCGCACTCCCAGCGTTAGCCTAGCGCCGTGCCACTGGTATGTGCAACATGGCTATTCGCGGGAAAATCGGCAGGAGTCGGTGGATTAGAAACTCCGACTCCGTCCCGCGAGTGAGCGCTGCATACCGACACCATACTGCACGCAACGACACTTGCTCGAGTACGGTATGATCGTAGACTAGCTTATATAAGCCCGCCGCTCGGTGGTGATACAGTAATGCACAGTACCGTGATTCAACATATAACAAATCCTATCCCAGCTATCCCAATAATACCCTGCCAGTACCGTAAAAACTCAAATAGAAGACACATGTGCTAGGACGTTGGAATTTCCCTTCTGAGCTACGCGAGGGGGAAAACACCGCAAACTCAGCCCCCAGTTGAGACAAAATAAAAGGAATATACGACGCGCCTTACTAGGAGAGGTAACTCCAACGTCCTAGCACATGTTTCTTCTATTCGAGTTTTTACGGCACTGTACGCACGCCATAAATCCCTATCCGGAGCAACATAGGCACAACAGACAGTTTACAGTACCGGTACCCTACTAAGCCCCAGGCTTAAGTCCCAGAGTAGAGTAAGAATTTCGGAGCGCGGTATGATGTAGGCGATCAAGTTATTCACTCCTTAACTTATGTTCCGAACTTGGGCTGGAGATATGGTACGCTCTGCGGCGGCAAGAGCTGGCGGAGGGGAGATACTACACGGTACTCTACAATCACTGGATTCTGATACCGGAAGGAGAGGGGGGTCGATTTGTTGGTTGGCCGGTTGAGAGAGCCTCATTCCGAGGGCAGTGAGTATAATACTGTAAGTGTCAGGATGGATGGATTTCGCAACGCCTTGGGGGGCGTTTGTAGGGGTGGGAGGGAGAGGCCCGGCGGGTCTATGGAGCTATTATCACCACCTGAGGAACATATTAACTCCCTGGGGTAATAGACTCCTTATCCAGCGGGAACATCATCTCCAATTTCGTGATATCTAAATCGAAGATTGTCGCTAAGGTAGGACTAGGGTTCTTGATGAATTCCCTAGGGAAACTAACCATCTACAGTCGGCATAGCAGGAAGATTATGATGTATCCATGGAGAAATAAGGCGTTTCTCAATCCTGTAGCTCCCTCAGCTTAAGTGCTTAACCGGTATGGTTCCGGACACTGCCAATCGACACCTTAGCGAACCCCAAACTTGACCAACCCCAAACTCCTCTAAGTCAACAACAACAACCTATAAGCCCAAAACCTTCTGTAAAAGGCTTTATTTGATGGTTGTCTAAAGAATTACAGAGGGGTTTAAGGAAATACAAACTTCCTACAGTGCTAGAGCAATTCAAAGATCTCAATTTTTGTATAGGGATGTGCCAAATTAACACCCCTCAAGCTAACTCTATTAAGTAATATCTTGGCAGAGCCATGCCTAATGCGATGATAAATATCGCCGATCATTTCACCAAGCAAGATACCCTAACCCAATTAGGGAGGTGATTGCTGCTTAATAAGCGGCAGAGAATTAACACAGGTGTCGATTGGCAATGTCCGGAACCATACGGACAAAGGCATTTTTGCTCGACTCCAGGATCTAGACAGAAGAGGACAGACGAGTGATAAATTATGAAACAACTTGGAGAAAAAAAAGAAAGAAAAAAGATACGGAAAAGTTGTTTGCGACTCCTCCGCAGAGCTTGTGAGACCGTTGTCGAAGGCGGAGACGTAAGTCTTAAAACTTCACATATTACTGCACCCGGCGCTCAAGACCTGAACTAATGGAAGGGTACTCGTAGCATTGTCGGGTGACACGGCGCATCAGTTTCTTCCTTGTACCACCCGTCCCCTTTGACCTCCCTGCGGTAATTAATAAGAGGAGACCAAACACAAGGTGCGGCCCAGGTAACCGAAGACGTAGCATCCTTGGGCGCACCTCTTCCCATGGGTCATGGGAAGTGCTCTAGAGGAAGTCCCGGAACGATCGAAACTCTGCGAAAAGTGCAGATGGGAGCGAGCGGCCGGGATTCCGGACCCGAGCATGGTGGAGGTATTATAGTCAGTTGCAGGATTATGAGTTTCCCTTCCGGCTCGGGTTGGGGGGAGGGGGGGTGGGGGGTTGGGGGGCTAATAAAATTGTGGGCAGCATAGATTACGGGGTTTAATCCTAAGCCAGATGAGTATGAGTATTCGAGGGGATGTTAAGGAAGTTTTTGGAGAGGGGGAAGAGAGGTATTAAGTTCTACTGTCCGTCCGGACTTCTGTCTCTGGATCCAAAGACATGCCTACCATAGTTGAATTCTCGGAGGAAAAAGGAAAGCGCAAGAACCCATAAAACATAACTAAAAAACGAAATGAATCAAATAAAGGTCATAGTAGGAAACTGCAGATTTCTCCAAGAACCTGTGATCTTCTCTGGTGACCTGTTCTTTGCAATGATTGGAGATATATCTTATCACCTGAATAATTGATTTTGAACGAGCCTACGACAAAGTGATTAGGGCGAGTAATCGGCATCCTGGGAGTCATCGTCCTCCTCCTCCTCCTCCTCATCGTCCTCCTCCTCCTCCGGGTCATTGTCATCTTCCGGGTCATCTTCACCCTGAGAGGGATTCTCATCCACAGGGTCATCATCATTCTCCGGGCGATTGTCATGCTCTGGGTGATTGTCATGCTCTAATGAGCCCTCATCTACAATGTCAGCGTCATACTCTGAGTAAGTGTCTGCGTCCAAAAGACCCTCTTGAGCTAAGTGACGCCTGATGGCCTTCTCAATGCGACGCCGGAGAGGGTCTATGGGAAGGCAGACCCCTTCAGCCCTCTTCCCTTTACCCTTCTTCCCTTTACCCCTCTCCCCTTTACCACTCTTCCAGCCCTTGCCCGCCAGGTTGGTGAACTCATTTCGAAGAATATCGTAAAGGGTAAACTCGAGTTTCTGAGTTGCATGACTTTTTGGTGGGGGGAATAGTAGTTTCTAAATCTGGAAGTTAATAAAAGTAAAACCTGATATCGGATAGTTGTAAAAACTCACCTTCCTACCACCATCCTTTATCGCCTTGCCCTTCTTCAAGTGCCACATTTCTACAAACCCTTTTTTCACCTTGGTCTTCCCCTTACGGAGTGGTTCAATCTTGACGATAATGGCCTTGCTAATTTGCCCTCCACTCCCCTCCAGCAATAGCTTGACATCATCTTTCAGGTCATCATATGGTTCCGTGTACCCAAACTCAAAGACGATAGTAGGCCATTGTCGTTCCCCCGGCACAATTGCACAGTCTGGGACTTTGGTTCTGGTACAGTGTCAGAGGAAGGTTTGTAGAAGTCATTATTTGAGCACAACTTACATTCCCTTATATTGTGCTACGAAGCCCTTCAGCCGCGCTTTAGGAAGATGATCAAGATCTTCAGGCTTCCATGCACCCAGTGCCCCACCTTGAGCAATCAATTCAGTTGCCCACATTGACACAGTTGCATGGATTTGAGTCGCCATTTTGATCTTTAATTGGCCAATAGCGGGACGGTAAGTGTATCTATAAGTTGTTATCTTCTGCCAGTTCTGGTGTAAAATTCTTTGAATACATACGCTCTTCTTCCTATGTGGGACTCGAGCTTAGAGAAGTCATCAGGTGAAATATCTAAAACATGATATTCATCCCGTAAGAGTATGTATGAAAGTTCGGATGGTGTCATTAGAGATCGTACGTGTGAATAAGAAGAGAGTTTGTGATTGTAGAAAGGCGAGAGGGTCATGGTGATGGGAGGAGGAATGCCAGAGCCAGATTTTATTTTTTCCAGGAGCAGGGGGAGTAGCAACAGCAATGTGATTCGCTGACGTACGCACCACTTGAGCTAAGGGTTACTTACTAGGGTCTACACTGGGAGAGAGAAAAAAACGTTATGACAAACCCATGCGGCTCATTCCATCTCATCCCACTTATCCCGTTACCTAGTACAATACCTCTGCATTGAGAGCAGAGATTTCCCAGCGGTGTCTGCTTCATTGCCTGGATTGTGTTCTCCGGGGCAGTATTAACACCCGCAAACCATCGCCTTCCTCGGTGGCCCAATTGGCATCTCCTCGCACCTGAACTTCAGTCTCCCCTTCAGCTACTCTCAGGTATAGCCTGACTCAGCACATTGGTGTGCATTGACGCCCTTGACGAATGCGCAGTGGTCCATGGGGTCAGGATCCTTGATTCATTGAAACAAATCCTCGAGAAGTCCACGGGCACATGAATATTCATCACCGGGAGGCCCCATATTCAGGCCTAGATTGAAAAGCTTCATAGCAGAAAAGTGATAAGTGTATCTCTATGTCCTAACAAAGAGGATATTATCAGATGCATTGGCATAAGGCTGGGCGAGGATGAGACTCCGGATGCCATGGATGAGAGTCTGATAGCAGATATTATGGAGGAGATTCCCGAGAGTGTATCTGAGATGTAAGTAGGGCAATGATACATGGAATCCCACCCCATATCATTGGCCGATACATATCTAGGTTTCTACTGGGTTCCTTAAATATCGGGGCAATCTTACATGAATCAAGAATCTGTCGGAGACGGGAAAGGTTAAGTAAAATGACTGATGGGTCGGAATTGAGAGGGGACTATGGCGTGACGATCCCGTAGATAAAGGCGCAGGATGAGGATAAATCAAGACTCGGGAAGGCAGCATTGATGTGGATCAGTCATGCGGAACGGGAGTTGAAGGCGGATGAACTCTGCCACGCCCTCGCAGTCGAGGTAGGCTTCACGGACTACAATATTGGCAACATCCCTTTGGTGTCGACATTGGTTAGCTGCTGTCAAGGGCTGATTGCCGTAGATAAGGAAGCATCAGCGGTTCAATTGATCCACTTTACTCTCCAGGAGTATCTTTCCACCCATCCCGATATATTTAGTAGACCCCACTCGGCAATGGCGGAAATCTGTTTGACATATCTGAGTTCACAACAGGTCAAAGCCCTTTCAACGAGCCCTTGTCCCGATCCTCGGAATACACCATTTCCGAAATACTGCTCTATGTACTAGGGTGTCCATGCAAAAAGGGAGCTCTCCGACTGCGCGAGATCAATTGCCCTGGATCTATTAAAAGGGAACTACGGCCAGACGTCGACCGAATTCCTTCTAGTGCGAGTGGGTGATTGGAGACTTTTGAGATTTGGTGTTTGGTTTCCATTTAGCGGGCTACATTGCGCATCCTTCTTCGGAATCAACGAAGTTGTAGCTGGTTTGACAGAGATGGGATGTTATGATATCGACAGAGGAGATTTTTCTGGCTACACGCCACTTGCATGGGCTGCTCATAATGCACATGAGAAAGTGGTGAAAATTTTACTCGGGTGGGAAGAGGTCGGCCCCGACAAGCCTGGTAGTAACCGCGGGGCACCACTCTAGCATGCCGCTTCATCTGGATATGAGGGTGTATTGAAAATACTACTTGAACGGGAAGAGGTCAATCCCGACAAGTTAGATGTTTTCTACTGGACACCGCTCTCATACGCTACTAAGAATGGCCATGAGAGGGTGGTAGCACTGCTACGCTCTCACAAAACGGTACTCCCCAGTACTATTTGAACCACTGCCTCGTGGAAATAGCCACCACCCTCTCCTTTTGGAGTATGTCTCCCGTGGCGGCTGTCCTTGGGCATCACCCATTATAGGCGAGGGAAATCCCGTGAGATGGGAATGCACATATACACCATGCCCCATGCACACCCCCACCTGGGTTTTGCTTATATTGTTGGGCGAGGATTTATGAGTTTCTGTTCATAATGTATAGTAGGGCTTGGTCCGTGGCGGTGGGGTAATCACTCCGTTGTTATGAGAAGGTCCAGTCCAAGCTTCCAGTCTTCATCCTATTATTTAACTTTTCTCTACCTAAATTCTTGCCTGTGCTTTTTGTCCTCTTTTCTTTTTTCTTTTATACAGTATTCTTTCTCCCTCCCCCCCCTTCCTAAATGTTAGATAGTCAATATATAGAGTCTTGTTCAGATAGAGGAAAACACGGTGTATGATATAGCCCCCGGATTTTCAAGGCCATTGCCCATTACAATATAACAACCACACTATACCTACAATAGGGACCGGTTACCGTAAACGAGATTGCTGAACTGACAGTACGTTGTCGTGCTTAATGGATACAGTACCTAACAACCTACCCCTGTATAGACTTAGGCATGGAGAGCGGACTTTTTATGTCACTCGGTAGCACCCTTGGTGGCGGGCGCTGTACTGAACAGGGATGTCTGCGATCAAGGGACCATAGATGTATAAAGACCATATAGAGTATATCATAGGAATTGGTATAACCCATACGATAGGGAAAAATACATACATTACACACATTTTTCACGCCATCCCAGCTGGAGCATGAATTTGAGCCAGAGACATTCAAGGGCTGTGATAATGATATTCCCACACTCTTACCGGGTGAAAGACTTCTCAATGTATACATTTTAGCGGGAAAATGCTTGGAGCAACACTAACAAATAAAGCGGGGGTCTCAGGATTCCAACGATGGGCAAATGGGGTTAACAAACAACGATTGAAGAGATAAAGTACGAGTGAGATTGTATGAGTTGGGAAGCTATAACAACGAAGAGGATGAACCAACAGCGAAGCGAAAGACTACAGTTGAATCACTAACAATTCCGAATTGATGGGGGTAAAAAGAGGCAATATTTATGCGACCTAGACTGGCGACGTTACGGCGTCACTCATTGTGGCTGAAATGGATTGGTATTGAGCTTAGAGACAATTTGACAGTGGCATGTTGTTCCACTCCTAACGCTGTTTGCTCCAAGATGGATTTCTGAGAAATTTCGTTGACTTTAGAATTTTAGATTTCTAGAATAAGGCATTAGCCAGTGTGCAGAGGACTCCAGTAGCCGCCAACCGATGATAGTGGCCGGTCTGTCAGTGAAAAGAACTGGCTGAAGCACTGCTAGGCTGCTTAACCTTTTCTACTAGTACAAGGTTATGTGACTCAGACTTTAGTACAAGTAGTCAATACCATATCTATATTTCTCCTTGTCATGAGTCTAGTGGGGGGCAAAAACACAAAGGGAGGCATTAAGGTGAGATTGGTTTGCCACAATTGAGTGGCTTGAGTGGAAGCTCCACAGCTAGGAATGGGGATGAAGACCCCGCTTTTGTTCAGCTCCCAGAAATCCTTCAACCGGGTATATTCAATATCTCCTCAACAATAGCAGAAATGTCTCAATATCATGCTAACACCTTTAACACGAACTCTTTTAATGTGTGGAACAATTGTACTATTGCCGATGATCAGTCTCAACTCCTAACCTGGCTGTCACCCCTCGAGCCTAGGCTATGGCATTGGGATATACAAGAGCGCCGCGTCGAAAACATTGGGGAATAGCTCATGCAAACCGAAGAATTCAGAAGTTGGCATGACCGGAGTAGCGAAGGCGGAGGTGATAAGCCAGTCTTGTTTGGATATGGAGATCCGGGGGCCGTGAAGACATTCATCGGATAATGGATATTATTCCCGGGGAGAGAGGAAAAAGTTCTTGTGGTAACAGGCGGCGATTTTAGTGGACAGGTTGTGTGATCAAACTAGAGGACAAAACACCACTATTGCGTGCTTTTACTTTACTTTGCGGTGCGGAAGGAACAGTCTGCCACAACCATGCTAGGCTCCTTACTAAAACAGATAGTTAGCGGAATGGAAGCAATTCTAGAGGAGATATCACGGGCCTTTCAAGAGCAGAAAAAGGCCATGAGGGAGTGGTGAAAATACTACTCGAACGGGAAGAGGTCAACCCTGACAGGCTAGATTATTGGGGGGGGACACCGCTCTCGTATGATACTGAGAGAGGAGATGAGGACGTGGTGAAAATACTAGTCGAGCGGGAAGTGGCCAATCCCGACAAGCCGAACGATTGGGGCTGGACACCGCTCTCTTATGCCTCTATTAAGGAAGTGGTGAAAATACTAGTCGAACGGGAAGAGGTCAATTCGGACAAGCCAGATAGTTTGGGCTGGACACCGCTCACGTATGCCGCTATGAAGGGAAATGAGGGAGTGGTGAAAATACTACTCGAACGGGAGCAGGTCAACCCTGACAAGCCAGATTATTGAGGCAAGACACCGCTCATGCATGCAGCTATGGAAGGACATGAGGGAGTGGTGAAAATACTACTCAAACGGGAAGAGGTCAATCCTGGCAAGCCAGATAATGGCTGCGAGACACAGCTCTCGCATGCCGCTTTGACAGGGCGGGGTGGTGAAAATACCACTCGAACAGGAAGAGCTCAATCCCGACATTCCAGATAATTTCTGATCGATACCGCTGTCGCTTGCTACTGAATTTGGCCATAAGAGCTGCGACTCTCTCGCAAAGCGGTAATCCCCAGTACAATTTAAGGCACAGCCTCGTTGAAATAGCCACCACCCTCTCCTTTGCGGGTATGTCTCCCACACTGACTGTCCTTAGCATCACCTTTTAGACACGATGGAAATCCCTTGTGATGAAAATGCTCATATACACCATACCGTCATGAACCCCCACAACCTTTGATTAGTTTTTATTCTCGAACCAGGATTTATGTATCTGTTTACAATGTATAGTGGAGCTTGGTCTGTAACGGGGGAATGTATTCTATTGTTATGAGAAGATCCGATCTAAGCTTTCAGTTTTCATCCTATCATTTAACCTTTCTCTGCGATTTCCTTCCTTTCCTTCCTTTTCTTCCTTTCCTTCCTTTCCTTCCTTTCCTTCCTTTCCTTCCTTTCCTTCCTTTCCTTCCTTTCCTTCCTTTCCTTCCTTTCCTTCCTTTCCTTCCTTTCCTTCCTTTCCTT
>Ga0307509_10002450_pt1 | contig 30017 bp, 20 predicted proteins | sample 10_EM_MG_FD_202245 | JGI IMG/M metagenome (GOLD analysis project Ga0307509, IMG submission 202245) | Populus trichocarpa ectomycorrhiza microbial communities from riparian zone in the Pacific Northwest, United States - 10_EM | ecosystem: Host-associated > Plants > Roots > Unclassified | place...
AAAAAAAAAAAAAAAAAAAAAAAAATAAAAAAAAAAAAAAAGCCCCCTATTTGCTTTCACGCTCCGTGCCCTCTACACCTCCAGTCATTGAAATTACAACTCCACGTCCTTCAGTGCACGATCCCCCCTCTCCCCCTAACTCTTCCTGCCTTCCAGGCTTCGCGTCCCTGGCCCACCATCATCACGATGGAAGACCTCCCTCCCCTCCCTTCCTCGAGGAACTCATCCAGAGCCTCCTCGGCACAGGCTTCTTCTCCCGAGCTCAGTGAGACTCACCTCTACATACGCGACTTCGTACGCGAGACCCGTCAGAGACTAAACTTTACCTCGACCCAACTCCCCATCCTCGACGATCACCAGCTCTCCGGTTTGTCGGACGGCGAGACGATCCTCGTCCCCCTTTCCTGCTCCTCCCTCAACGCGCTCGCCTCCATGACGCGTCAACTGGACACCATAACAACCCAACTGGGTAATATCCAAACCGCCCTCCACACCATGCCTACCTGGACGGCCCTCCAGGGTACCCTCGAACCGATCAATGCAGCCATTCGTGACCTGTCACATAGGGTGGCTGCGCCCCCTCCCCAAGCGCCTGCCCCCACTCGGCCTCCTGTTCCCCCGACTGGTGCGACCACACGCCAACCACCTGCCCCCACTCGGCCCCCTGTTCCCCCACCTGGTGCACCCGCATTTCCTCTCCCCAGGCCCAAAAGGCGGGCTCCCCCCCCAAACAAAACCCCCACACCCTCTTTTGACCCGGACATACCCAGATATGATGTGGGCACCCGATCCTTTTACCGCAACCCCAGGGCGTACGCGGACAAGTTCCCAGACTCGTGGGAAGCAAATGCGTTTCGCGAAGGGAAGTACCCCGACCCCACCACCTTCATTGCAGGGCACCTAGCCCCCGACTACGTCAAACCTCACCACTCGTATGCCAAGGCCGCCTCCGCTGGCGCTCCCAAGGGCAAGAAGAATAAGAGCTCCCTCACGGCCGCCCAAGTCGCGTCAGCCAGCAACAGTGTGCCTGTCACCCAGCCACCGAAGTCGCTCCCTACGGCCGAGAGGAGGTTCTTCGCTCCTCGTTCTTCTCCCTCCGAGCATTAACAAGCCTCCCTCATAGCTGCCACCTTCCCCGATATAGCTGCTCGTGTCCTCAGGGATGCTAACTGTGCCCTCCCCCTCGCGGTCACGACCAAGGTCAATGATCGCGGGTCCGTCACCCTGCTCGTCACGGACCCTGCCACCCCCGCTGCCGCCTTCGCGCCTTATTTCGACGCACTCTCCGCCCAGCTCAACAAGTCCTTCCCAGTGGGAGAATCTCCCTGGTTGCCCTGACGCCTCGCCCCCAACGAGGCCCAGCTTGCCATCCACTCCCTCCCCATTGCCTTCCTCCCCGAAGACCCGAACCAACTTTTCCCATGCCATGCGGAGTCGATCCTCAACTCCAAGGACATACGCATCCTCGCCGCCAGATACCTTAACCCTGACGCCCAATCCAGGGTGGGTAAGACTGCCACCTCTGTCATTGTCTCCGTCCATCCCGGTGACGTCCCAGCAATGGGTTCCGCCATACGCCTTTTCTCCCGTGCTAGGACGGTCGAACGCGCATACTCCTCCAATAGGTATACACAGTGTAAGAACTGCTGGGGTTATGGACACGTCGCCCCCAGATGCCCCTCCGTCGACCCCGTCTGCCCTATTTGCTCCCTCAGTCACACCTGTGCCATGCACCGATGCCCGAACCCTACCTGCCCTGGAGGTGGCAACATTAAGGCTACTCCTGGCTGTTGCTCTTCCTCACCACCGCGATGCGCCAACTGCGGAGGCGCCCACACTGCGACTCACAGGGATTGTGACTCCCGCCCGACTCCGCCCCCTCTCAGGCGTTCCACCGCTGCTGAAACGATTGTTCTCCCGCCGCCCGTTGGTGACGCGATGGACACGGCCGCCGACGATGACGACCTCTCGCCCCCCGCTTCACCCACCCGCTCCCTCCAGTCAGCGTTCGAGATGGCTACTCCGAGAGCCAGAAGCTCAACGATACTTCCGGCCCCAATTGGGCCCGCCCAAGGCAGTCGGTCACTCCCTCCCGTGGAGCCCGCCAGCCCCGCTCCCATGAGCAGAACCCCATCGGGCCTGGCCCGTTAATGCAGTACACCCAACCACCGTGGGGCGGTGAGCAGGACTCCCCTCCCCCTCCGAAACCCTTCACACTCGTTCAACACAACTGCCTCGGGAGCTGGGATGTGTTCCTTTCCTTGTTCGGGTCCTTTACACAGCTGGCCCTCCTTCCCTCCGTTGTTGCCCTGCAGGACCCTCCTGGATATAGGGGCAAACTTCCTGGTTTTAATTCGTTTACTGTTTTTTCCCCGCCCCCCGACCGTGGCTGTGAGCCCCACGTCGCTTTTTACGTGTATAATTCCTTCTTGGCTACGGTTTCTCTCCTGCCGCGTTTTTTAAGAAGGGGTGATGTTATGGCACTGGACCTCTTCACCCCTGACGGCTTTTTTAACCCCTCCACAACTGGTTTTACTATTATTAACTCCTACAGCACGAAGGGTCATCTCAACAATACCCGCTCCATTCCTCCGGATATTATTTTTCCTGTGTCCCCTCTCCCCACGCTGACGCTGGGGGACCTTAATATTCATCACCCCACGGCCGACCCCCTAAGAGTTTTTAAGGAGGATGAGATAGCTACCTCGTCCCCCTACTTCGACAGGGCCACCGAACTGGGGTTTTCTCTCCTTAACGTCCCGGGTGTCTTTACTCGGTTTTCCATGTCCCTCGTTGGGCGCCCTGGCGTCATTGATCTTGCCTTTGCGTGCCCCCTCCTCACCCCCTACTTCACGGAATGGACTGACCCCCTCCCCTCAACGGGCTCCGACCATATTCCGATCCTCCTCTGGTTCGAAGCCCCACTCTTCCGGGCTCCCCCCCCTACCCCAAATTGGGCCCTGACGGACTGGCCTACACTAGAATCCTCACTCCAAGCAACTAGCATCTCGCCTGTCCCTCCCATCGCGACCACCCTGTCAATGGACATCTGGTTCCGGACCAACCTGGACAGGATCACGGCCGAACTGGCCCTCCACACCCCGGTAAAACGAGTGATGTTCCGGTCGAAACCTTGGTGGACCGACCTCCTCTCTCAACTCAGGAGAGCTTACAACTCCGCCCTCCGCTCCTCCAAAGTAGACAGGTTCAATGCAGCACTCCTTGCTTCGGCAAGGGCCGCTAGGGCGGCCTACTTTAAGGCAATCAAGAAGGCCAAGAGGGACCACTGGTCCGAGTTCCTGGCCACGGCAACCCCGCAGACGGTATGGACGGCGAAGAGGTTTGCTGTAGGCCGCCCCCCCCTCGATTCCCAGAACCTCCGGGTGCTACGACACTGCCGGAACTCAACAAAGCTCTCCTCGACCATTTTTTCCCTGGCGACCCAGTCAGTACTCCCAACTCCATCCTGCTCCTGTTCACAGACTGCCCGGCACTAGCGGCAGAAGAGATTAGCAGGGCCCTGGCCCGTTCATCACCATCCTCCGCCCCGGGCCCTGACATGACCCCCAACTCAGTCTGGAAGAGAGTGCACCGAGTGGCCCCGCACGTGATCCAAGACCTCCTTTCCCCACTGGTGGCCCATGGCTTCCACCCTTCAGCCCTCAAGAGGGCCGATGGTATTGTCCTCGACAAACCAGGGAAGCCCTCCTACGACTCACCCTCCTCCTTCCGCGTTATCGTGCTATTGCAGACCTTCTCTAAAATCCTGGAAAGGATCATGAACTCAAGACTCTCCTGCGTGGCCCGCGTTGCAGGCCTCCTTGACCCCCACCAATGCGGCTCGCTGGCAGGCTTATCGGCCTCCGACGCGGTCACCACACTTACCCATGAGGTGAGGACCCTCCAGATGGCCGGAAAGAAAGTTTCAACGCTTTTCCTGGACATCAAGGGTGGGTTCGACAACGTGAACTCTTCAACTCTTTGCAGCATGCTGAAGGCAAAGGCTGTCAACTTGTACCTCATTTCCTGGACCAGGTCCTTCCTCACTGGTAGGACGTGCCGCCTCCGATACCAGGGATCGCCTAAAGTATTTGCCCCAGTAGCTGTGGGCACTCCGCAGGGCTCCCCCGTCTCCCCGCTGTTATTTGTGATTTATGTGTCCAGACTCCACTGCGAGATCCCCCAAGGCCTCACCCTCTCCTATGTCGATGATTTCGGTCTGACAGCTTCCTCTACGTCCTATCGGCGTAACATCCAGACCCTGCAAAGACGATACGCGGTGCTGAAGGCCAGGGGTGCCCGGCTGGGCGTCGGCTTCTCAATCCCAAAAACTGAGCTCATCCACTGGAGGACAAACAGAGACAGAGGTCCTGTGTCCCGCTCCCCTATATACCTAGACGGCTCAATCTTTCCCCCTAAGGATGAGGTCCGATGGCTTGGATACTGGTTCACGCCCTCGATCTCGACTACTACGCACTTCACCAAAAGGCTGACGAAGGCCCAAGCTGCTTTCGTGGCCGTTCGGAGGCTCTCCCCCCCTGGGATGGGCCTCCCCCCGTTCCTGTGCCATAGGTTGGCATCATCGCTCCTCTTCCCGATCCTCAGTTATGGCGCGGACGTGTTCAGACCGACTGTTCATATGACAAGGAAAATGTCGGCCTTCTGGCATAAAGTCAAGAGGTGGTCGACGAACTGTTTCGCGTGCACTCCTACCGACATCCTGGCCATTGAGGCCTGCCTTCCCCCTCTTGACCTCCTCCTCGCATACAAACGCCGCCTGGCCAGCCTCAGGGTGATGTGTTCCCAGCCGGAGATAAACCCGGCTTCGGCCAGACTTCCAGGCTCCCTCCAGACGCCTTCGCTAAACCGCCACGCCCCTGACCATAGGGTCCTCTCCCGCAGGAATGCGGGTAGCCGACTACCGCTACCTTGGCTCCAACCGAGACCCCCCTCGAAGAACAGGGCCCACCTCCCCCTGGACGCCCTCCCCCACTCAATGCTTTTCCTTCTTGGCCCCGACGGACACGCCCCCCTTCCGGTCACCTCCCAGCACCTGCTAGGCGAGACGTACCCCACTCCCCCCCCGGGCCGCACTTACTCGCAGCTTAAACCCCTCTGCAGGAAGCTCCTTATGGAGGAGTGGGAACTGGCCGCGCCGGACCCAGCGAGATATGCGTACCGCCCCTCACTTAAACCCCACCCGTTCATGGGCCTCCCCAAGTTCGATGCGGGTCGCCTTCACCAGATGAGGTCTGGAAAGAGCTACCTCCGCGCCCACCCATCCTGGGACGATGATGGCCCCACCACCTGCCCCAGCTGCTCCGAGGCCCCCGAGACCTTCGCGCACGCCATCCTCCACTGCCCAGCAAAGGAACCCGCCAGGACCCACCACCTTCAGGGGGTCACTGAGCTCGGTCCCGACGCCCCCGTCTGGTCCTCAGCAGCCCTCTTGGGCGCGCTCGCACGCTTCGTCAGGTCTACGGCCACCGCCTTCCCACCAGGCATGTTTTCTCGCCCGTCGTCTTCCACTGGCTCAGTTTCTTCCCGCTCATCTAATGTAGTTTCCTTTGGGTACTTTATGTCGTCTCAGGAGAGCTAGGTTTATGTACTTTTGTTTTTCATGCTGTCCGCTGGTTTGAGGAGGGTTTCCTTTGACGTACTTGCTTAAATGTCGTGCCCGTATGTGGGCCTGGGACCGGTACAGACCCCAGATGAAGAGATTGGTTCCGGATATTTCCTTTGTTAGTTCGTTTTGGCTTTTGGGTTTTGTTTTCGCCATAGCTAGCGCTCCATGCGATTTGTTGTACCTTAACAACGAATATATGACTAAAAAAAAAAAAAAAGAGAAAAAAAAAAGAAAAAAAGAAGCCCCCTATTTGCTTGCATCTTTCTCGTCCGCTCCACCTCCAGCCATTGAAATCTCAAAACCATGAGTATTCATCGTGGGAGTGTCCTCTGCCTCTGGGCTCCCTTGATAGCTTCTGCCTAGGAGTGCCACGCACCCGTCTCTCCCTTTCCTCTCTCTGAGGTCTCTGGCCTCCCCTCCCACGGGGTTCTTGATTCTGTCTTCGTTGAGCACGCTTGCGTTGGTGTTTCTCCCCCTTACCCTGCACTTCGCGACGCGTCTTGCTTGGCGATTTGCACGGTCGGCGAGCCTCCTTCTATCGTCAACACACGGTTGCTGGTTTCGGGCTATCGGTGAAGTAGTTGCCCTGGTGGCCCTGCTCTCTGGTATTGCACTCTCTCCTGAGTTGCTCAGTCGGTACGGTCGGCTTTCGAAAAATCGTGAGCTCGTCTCCGTCCTCCGTGTTCGTACTTCTTGGTCCTCGGCGCACCTTCCCTCTCCCGCTTCCCACGCGTTAGATCCGCTTGCACCGTACTGCTGCACCCAGCTGGGACCTTACTGCCCCCTCCTCTTACCTCCTCCTCGGGTCTCCGCTTCGTCCGGGATCCCTTCCGGTAGTGACGCTCTCTCTCCGGTAACAAGGGACCACGTGAGAGACGCGGTAATTTCGTCTGGGCGGCCCTTGGCCTATCCGCTGTGGCTGGCATCCCCTCTGCTGAGTGGCTCTCCTCGCCGGGTGACTCCCCTCGTCCTTCTCCCTCTCCCGCGATTTACTCTACGGTCGCACCCTGTAGTGGTTAACGTATTCCATTGTATAGTACTACCTCCTTGGATGTTCCTAAAGTCTGCCGCGTCGCCGATAACTGGGGACAGTCCATCCCCGACCCGCTCGCCCCTGTAGCCCTTTGGGGTTTGGGGTTCAGTACGTTTTTCCGTTAGGGCACCCGGCAACAGTAGTTTTATCCTCCCGCTCCGTTGGCCCTGGGCCGCAAGATTCTTTTCTTTTGTTTTGGGGAGCCTGCTGAAGGGTTTCTTTGCTCCTGTACATCTTTATGTTGGGTTTCTTCGTGTTTGGCTTTCGTATGCTTTCCTCCCTATTAGTTTAGGCTGGTGGCTGGTGTGCGGTTAGGCCCATACCATAGGGTCTTGGGGTACGGTTTTGGTCTTCATGTTTGATTCTTTTCCTACGGGTGGGGGGTATTTGTTTGTCCCATGACGAGGTGAAGCGGGCCGTTGGATTGTTTCATAGTTTTGTTTCGGCCATAGCTAGCGCTCCATGCTGTTTCTTGTACTTAACAACGAATACATGATATAAAAAAAGAAAAAAAAGAAAAAGAAAAAGCCCCCTATTTCCTTGATCCTTTACGCTACCTGGTATTTCTTTCACGACTCTTGTACTTCAGAATATAACGTCTTCTATTCTGATATCCAGGTTCCACGCCAAGAACCCACGAACCCTGACCCTGATCTACCGTTACACGATTAGCCTTGACCTGAGATTGTCATCTCCGAACCCTCACGCTAAACGAGTGTTATCGTTTAGGACCTTCCTGTCGTTGTGTGCCTTGGACTAATTCCAGTGCCAAGACCCCATTATACAAGGTAGCGTCTAACGAGGATCCAACCCACACAACACCATGTCTCGAGGTGTCGAACTTCCGACAGCTGCGTTGACTGCCTTGACCGAATTCTCGGCGGGTACGAACGATGAGTTTGATCAACTACCCGAAGAGCGAATTAGACAACAGCTCCGCACTGGGCGCGATCTTGCCACTTCACTCAATGGGTTCCTGGCACTCCGTTCCATTTCCCGACAAGGTACCCCTGCACCCCTCGAACAAAACCCTCGCTTCCAGCAGCTGCAACAACGCGTTCAAAACCTAACTAAAGAAAGGGAAGCACTTGCTGAAGAACGAGACGCACTTATCGAAGAACGTGATGTGTTACTTACCGAGAGACAAGGACTGGAGGCAAGGTACAGAGCTATCGAGACTGACCTAGAGTGCGACAGAGCCACCATAGTTACCCTTAACACCGCGTTGACCAACACGAACACTACCCTGGCAACTGCAACTGCTGCACTGGCAAACGCAGGGGGACCTGCTCCGCCAGCAGGTGAACGACCCCCTAAGTGAGAATCAGGCCGCAAGCCACAAGAATTCGACGGATCCCAAGACCAACTTCGCCCGTTCATCGTACAATTACGTACCAAGTTCCTCGGAGATGCCCCCAAGTTTGTGGATGTCCAACATCAGTTGGCATATGCTGTTAGGTTTCTGAAAGGGAAAGCTTACGAACAAATCCTTCCACTTATTGATGAAGGAAACATTAATATAGCTAGTGTGGAAGCCCTGATCACCCTACTCAAACACGCCTTCGGCGATCCTGATAGGGTCCGGACCGCCGAACGGAATCTACAAAGTCGACGTCAAAAGGACCGTAACTTCTCTGACTACTTGGCAGATTTCCAACGATATGCTGCCGAGGTATCTTGGAATGATGCTGCTAAGCGAACCTCGTTATACGAAGGATAGAGCGCCGAACTCAAGGACGCTCTTGTAACCCTGGACACCCCCGACGAACTTGACCAATATATCATATTGCTCAAATGTGTGGATAACAAGATCTGTGCCCGTGCGGCGGAACGCAAGGGGTCATCTTCCACATGGAGATCGCCTACCACAACCACGACCACGACACCAAAGCCGGCTGCCCCTCCTACGACTACTACCACCGCTACAGGTACTCAAGCGGGCCCCATGGACCTTTGGGCTGGACAACGCCGTCTGTCACAAGCGCAACGTGAAGATCGCATGCGACGCGGCCAATGCTTCTACTGCGGGGGAGCAAACCACATGGCTCGACAATGTCCGAACAGACAAAGTCACCTCGGAGCCAACGCTGCTGCCATTCGTGCACCGCCGCCGGTGGTTCCAGAAGATTCTCGTCCCGAGTCCGAACACTCGGACAACTAACTGTCCCATGAACAGTCCAAGGCACTGTCATGGGACAAGAATCGCCTTCTTCGTTACTTGCTTTATCCGGTTTATCTCTTGACGACATGGAGAATGGGGTTGAAGCTAATCATCTGGTAATGGCATGTACGATTGTTGACAACCATAACGAGATTAGATCCCATGCTCTAATAGACTCAGGAGCAACTGGATACGCATTCATCGACAAGGCTTTCGCCGAGCCCCATAACTTTCCTTTGTTTGAACTTAAAGAATCAGGACCGTTGACGGTCATTGACGGACGGCCTGTGAGTTCCGGAGCAATTACTCACATCACCAAGATCGGGTTGTCGATTAACAACCACCATGAAATGATTCCTGCTTTTGTTACCACACTTGGGGGATATCATCTAAAACTCGGTATACCCTGGTTAAAACACCACGATGTCAAGATTGACTTCGCTTCTAACTCCCTTACTTTTGAATCTGAATATTGTTTGAAGAACTGCGTTAACGACGTTACAATGGCCTACGGAATTGAGGAAGAGTTACCACATGTCCTACGGGCTTATGCTGCACAATGTGCTCTCGGACATAAGGTTCTCGACAAGAACGAAGTACTTCAGATACTCCCAAAACAATACCACGAATTCCTTGCATTATTCCTCGAGAAAACAGAAGATCAACTACCACCTCACGGAAGGTTTGATCACGAGATACCACTGCGCCCGGGGTTTGTCCCTCCTTTCGGACCGATATACAGTCTTAGCCCCCCTGAGTTATCAGCCTTATACGAATGGCTAGACGAAAATCTGGATAAGAAATTCATCCGCGAATCATCCTCCCCTGCTGCTTCTCCGATCTTGTGTGTTAAGAAAAAGGAAGGTTCTCTACGCTTATGTGTTGACTATAGAGGCCTTAACGAGGGAATGATCAAAAACCGTTACCCTTTGCCCTTGGGCAAAGAAACCTTTGTGCAACTGTCACAAGCAAAAATATTCACTAAACCGGATATTCGCGGGGCTGACAACTTAATCCGCATGAGAGCAGGTGAAGAGTGGAAAACAGCTTTTCGTACACGATACGGGCTTTTTGAATCACTTGTTATGCCCTTTGGGCTTACCAATGCCCCCGCTACCTTTCAAGCATACATTAATGACGCGCTACGCCCATTTCTGGATAGGTTTTGTACAGCATACCTTGACGATATCTTGATATACTCTGAGAACGAGGAACAACATATCGAACACGTCAAACAAATCCTGGAAGCTTTAACGAAAGCTGGACTCCAGGTAAAACCTCAGAAATGCGAATTCCACACCAACAATGTCGAGTATCTTGATTTCATGATCACGACAGAAGGCCTACGAATAGACCCTGCGAAGATCACCACAATCATTGAGTGGCCCATCCCTAAGAAATTACGCGATGTCCGCTCCTTCTTAGGATTTGGAAACTTCTACTGGCGCTTTATCCAAGACAATTCTCATCTGGCCAGGCCACTAACCCAGCTAACCAAAAAGGGTACACCAGTTGTATGGTCGGATCTTTGTCAAACCGCATTCGAAAGATTGAACTTGAAGGAAGCCTTTACAACGGCCCCCATCCTGATCCACTTTGATTTTGATAAGGAGATAGTAGTGGAAACCGATGCCACCGACATCGCCTCTGCCAGTATACTATCCCAACCCGGATCTGATGGGCTTTTGCATCCCATCGCCTTCTTCTCTAAGAAACATACACCAGCCGAATGCAACTACGACATTTATGACAAAGAGTTGATGGCCGTGGTACGGGCTTTTGAAGAATAGAGGGCTTATCTAGTTGGACGGCCTGTTCCTGTACGGTCGGATCATCAGAACTTGCGATACATTACCACGAAAAGGTTACTCAATCAACGACAAGCCCGATGGTCGGAATTCCTGTCACAATTCAACTATACGATTGAATTTGTACCGGGCAAAGCATATGGGAAGGGGGATGCATTGACAAGGATGGCGGGGCAAACAGAGGAAGAGGTATTGGAGGACGAAACGCATAGGACACAAGTGGTTCTCAAGTCCCAGTCCCTCGGTTTGTTGGCGGATATCCCGCTTCAGTTTGGAGCGTCCCCTTTGAATGAACTGTGGACAGAAGCCTATCAAGCTGACCCCCTTCCAAACCAGATACTCGCGATGCTGGCACAAGGGGTACGACATAGCTGGCTGATATCCCTAGCCGAATGTACCAAAGATGGTGATCCCCTGCGGTTTCGGGACCGCCTTTATGTGCCCGCTCACGAACCTTTGAAACTGGCTATCATTGAGGAAAATCACGACACCCCTGCTGCTGGTCACCCCGGCAGATCCAAAACGCATGAGCTAATCACGCGATGATACTATTGGCCGAGTATGCGAAAAGAGATCGCACCATACGCAGCCAATTGTCATATCTGTCAATGAAGTCGAACGACTCGTCACGCTCCGTTAGGTATCCTTCGACCACTCTCTATTCCATATCGACCATGGCAAGATATATCAATGGACTTTATAACCGGCCTGCCTTGGAGTAACGGTAATGATGCAATTTGGGTGGTGGTAGACCGGCTAACCAAGATGCCTCATCTTGTCCCTTGTCGTACCACTATTGATGCACCATCTCTGGCCGACCTATTCCTGGATAACATCTGGAAATACCATGGGCTACCGCTGACGATTATATCCGATCAAAAACCTCAGTTTGCTGCTGAATTCTGGGGAACCGTCTGTCGCAGACTAAAGATTGACCGACGTCTATCTACTGCATTCTATCCTGAAACTGACGGTCAAACAGAACGAGTTAACGGTATCATGGAAGTGTACCTACGGTCATATATGAACTACCAACAGGATGACTGGTGTCAATGGTTACCAATGGCGGAGTTTATGGGAAACAACCATGCATCTGAGACTACCGGCTCCTCTCCCTTCTTTGCCAACTACGGCAATGATCCTCGTATGGACTTTCTCGATGAACAAACCCTCCCGTCTGACGACCAAGAGGCACGATCTTTTGTTGTCACCATGACAGAACTTCATGCACATCTTAGAACTGAAATGGGTTATGCTCAAGAAAGGCAACAGGAAAACGCTGACCGACATAGAATCCCAGCTCCCTCCTTCCAAATCGGTGATAAAGTGTGGCTGAACGCCAAAAACATTAGGACACGACGACCTTTACGCAAGTTGGACAACAAGTGTCATGGACCCTACGAGGTCAAAGCCAGGGTCGGAACACACGCTTACCGTCTGGAATTGCCGAATACCATGAAGATACATAATGTCTTCCATGTCTCACTGTTGGACCTGGCAGCCAACGATCCACTCGAAGGACAGATAATCCCACCACCTCCACCTGTGGAAGTTGAAGGAGAAGCAGAGTGGGAGGTTCAGGAGGTTTTAGATTCCAAGTTCGTCAGGAACCGACTACGATATCTGGTGAAATGGGAAGGCTACGACGAAACGACATGGGAGCCAGCAGAATCAATCAACAAACTAAAAACAGTTGACGAGTTCCACGAACGGTACCCACTTAAGCCTGGACCATTACCGGAAGATCCGGAATAGGCCTCAGGGGACTTCTGCCCTGGGGAGGGCCCTGCCCTCACGGTCCCCTGATGAGATTCGTGGTGGGATAACTTTGGTGTTCTTTCTTTTGTTACACGGTTGCTATGAGGGATTTCCTTTGTAAGCTTTACGACAAATTGTATTGTTTCCTTGGTTACGCGGATATGCGACTCAGACTGGGGTATGAGTCGGGCGGCAAAGGCTGTGCTAGGATTTCCTTCTAAATAAGGGGGGCTCCGCCACCTATTTCCTTGTGTTATTTGGTTCAAGACAAACCTGGACCGGATAACGGCCGAGCTGGCCCTCCACACCCCCGTAAAACGGGTTACTTTCCGGTCGAAACCCTGGTGGTCTGATCTCCTCTCCCAGCTCAGAAAAGCTTATAATTCGGCCCTCCGCTCCTTGAAGGTAGACAGGTTTGATGCGGCACTCCTTGCCTCGGCAAGAGCTGCTAGAACCGCCTACTTCAACGCAATTAAGAAAGCCAAGAGGGACCACTGGTCTGCGTTCTTGGCTTCAGCAACCCCGCAGACGGTCTGGACGGTGAAGAAGTTTGCCGTAGGCCGCCCCCTCCCTCGCTTCCCCGAACTACCGTGTGCTACAACGCCTCTGGAGCTCACCAATGCCCTCCTCAACCACTTCTTCCCTGGCGAGCCAGCCAGGCCGTTCGACTCCATTCTGCTCCCGTTTAGAGACTGCCCGGCGCTGGCAGTGGACGAGATTGGCAGAGCCCTGGCCAGGTCATCACGATCGTCAGCCCCTGGCCCTGACATGACCCCCAATTCAGTTTGGAAAAGGATATATCGGGTGGCTCCGCCCCTGTTCCTGGACCTCCTCGCCCCGCTGGTAGCCCAAGGTTTCTACCCCCCCGCCCTCAAGATTGCCGCCGGCATTGTGCTTGACAAGCCGGGGAAGCCCTCTTACGACTCGCCCTCCTCTTTCCGCGTCATCGTGCTGCTGCAAACCTTCTCGAAGATCCTGGAAAGGATCATGAACTCAAGACTCTCATGTGTGGCCCGCCTTCCAGGCCTCCTCGAACCCCACCAATGCGGCTCCCTGGCCGGTCTATCGGCCTCTGATACGACCACCACACTGACTCACGAGGTAAGAACACTCCAGATGGCCGGTAGGAAAGTTTCAACACTCTTCCTAGACATCAAGGGAGGTTTCGACAATGTGAACCCCTCAATCCTGTGCAGCATGCTCAAGGCGAAGGCTGTAAACCCGTATCTCGTCTCCTGGACCAGGTCGTTCCTAACTGGTAGGACGTGCCGACTCCGCTACCAAGGATCACCGAAGGGGTTCGCCCCAGTCGCCGTGGGCACACCGCAAGGCTCCCCCATCTCCCCGCTTCTCTTCGTTATTTATGTTTCCCGACTCCCCCACGAGATCCACCAGGGCCTCACCCTCTCCTATGTCGACGACTTTGGTCTAACTGTTTCCTCAACGTCCTACCGGCGTAACATCCAATCTCTACAGAGGCGGTACGTGGTGCTGAAGGCCAGAGGGGCCCGGCTGGGCATTGGCTTCTCCGTCCCAAAGACCGAACTTATCCACTGGAGGACGAACAGGGACAGAGGCCCTGTCTCCCTCTCCCCAATACACCTAGACGGTTTAATCTTTCCCCCCAAAGACGAGGTCCGATAGCCGGGTTACTGGTTCACGCCCTCGTTCTCGACCACCCCTCACTTCACCAAGAGACTGGCCAAAGCCCAAGCTGCTTTCGTGGCCATCAAAAGGCTCTCCCCCCCAGGGATTGGCCCCCCCCGTTTCTGTGCCATCGGTTGGCATCCTCGCTTTTATTTCCCATCCTCAGCTATGGCGCGGACACTTTCAGACCCACCATCCACATGGCGAGGAAACTCTCAGCCTTCTGGCACAAGGTCCAGAGATGGACCACAAACTGCTTTGCGTGCACCCCCACTGACATCCTGCTTGTTGAAGCCTGCCTCCCCCCACTTGACCTCCTCCTCGCGTACAAACACCGCCTGGCCTGCCTGAGGGTGATGTGTTCCCCCCCGGACATCAACCCAGCTGCAGCTAGGCTCCCGGCGTCCCTTCAGACGCCATCACTAAGCCGCCATACCCCCGATCATAGGCACCTCTCCTGCAAGAATGCGGGCAGCCGCCTGCCACTACCCAGGCTTCAGTCAAGGCCACCCTCGAAGAATAGGGCCCACCTACCCTTGGACGCCCTACCCCACTCGATGCTTTTCCTCCTCGGCCCTGACGGCCACGCCCCCCTGCTAGTCACCTCCCAGCACCTGTTGGGCGAGACATACCCCGACCCCCCCCCGGGCCGCACCTACCCGCAGCTTAAGCTTCTATGCAAAAAACTCCTTATGGACGAGTGGGAGGAAGCCGCGCCGGATCCTGCAAGATACGCCTACCGCCCCTCACTAAAGCCCCATCCATTTATGGGCCTCTCCAAGTTCGACGCGGGTCGCCTTCACCAGATGAGGTCTGGGAAAGGTTACCTCCGCGCCCACCCGTCCTGGGACGACCACGGCCCAACAACCTGCCCCAGCTGCGGTGAAGTACCTGAAAGCTTCGAGCACGCCATCCTCCACTGCTCAGCGAAGGAGCCTGCCAGGACCCGCCACCTTCAGGGGGTCACTGGGCTTGGGCCCGACGCCCCCGTATGGTCCTCAGTTGCCCTCCTGGGCGCCCTCACCCGTTACATCAGGTCTACTGCCACAGCCTTCCCGCCGGGCATGTTTTCTCGCCCGACCTCCTCCGCTGGCTGATTTCTTCCCGATCTTCTAATGTAGTTTCCTCTGGTTACTTTATGTCGTCTCAGGGAAGCTAGGTTTATATTTTTTGTTTTTCATACTGTCCGCTGGTTTAGGAAGGGTTTTCCTTGATTTACTTGGTTTAATTTCGCGCCCGTATGTGGGCTTGGAACCGGTACGGACCCCAGTTGAAGAGTAGTGCCCCGGATATTTCCTTTGTTTGTTCGTCTTGGATTTTGGGTTTTGTTTTCGCCATACCTAGCGCTCCATGCGATTTCTTGTACCTTAACAACGAATATATGATAAAAATAAAAAAAGCTCCCTATTTCCTTGATTCTTTACGCTACCTGGTATTTCTTTCACGACTCTTGTACTTCAGAATATAACGTCTTCTATTCTGAAATTCAAGTTCCACGCCAAGAACCCACGGACCCTGACCCTGATATACCATTACACGATCAGCCTTGACCTGAGATTGTCATCTCCGAACCCTCACGCTAAACGCGTGTTATCGTTTAGGACCTTCCTGTCGTTGTCTGCCTTGGACTAACGTCCAGTGCCAAGACCCCATTACACAATGTGGCAAATATGTTCTGCAATAAGCAATGAAAAAAACTTAGTATGAGATATCTACACTTAGATATTTCAATAGAAATAATAGTGTAAAAAGAGAAATAGATCAAGAAGAATGAAATTAACAAAAGGTTTCACGAAGGATGATAAAGGAAGATTGAATTGTAGGGAACTAATAATTATTAATAACAAGTTGGTTGTATCTCAGACCAGATTTAAATTAAAGGTAGTATTTGTGTGAATTGCTTACTAGGCATGTGAGAGATAATGTCTAAATAATATAGCTCAGAATGCAAAGCCTGATGCGATAGTCCTAAAGCAATATGACAAAAGGCTATATACGCAAAACCCTGGACATAGAGTAAGAGACCCACTGGCAGAATGATAAGCAGGAAACCATCTGTGGAAAATAATAGGAATAATGAACATCTAACTGTACAACAATTTACTTAAAATTTTAAAAAATGAGAGAAAGAGAAAAAAATAGGCCAGGGAGATTGGATCTTTATGCAACCATCTAAGTACTTTGCTATACTAGAAGTTACAATACGGTTATTATTTTCTTTACATACACTACTCCTCAACCAGAACTTAAGAGCCAAATATTAGTCTTCCATCTATGGGACCAAGCAGAAGAAGAATCTGGCATCTAATGGAATTGGCTAAGAGTAAGTGTTTCTGATATTGAACTACTAAGGTAGTTCTAAGCTAAGACATGCAAGCAAGTCTCATACTATCTGAAGAGATAGTAACGCATATCTGCCTTGTATTAGAAAATGAGAGTTACCTACAAGCACCATCTGTCATTACCTCTTCCACAGAAAAAGCTGATAATAGGATTATTACAAGTAGATCTTTTCTGATTACAATTACTTTAACATAACAGTAATAGATATTTCAATGTGAAGTAAATCATGTAACAGTTTAAGGAATACTAAAACAAAAAGATTGTGAAATTCGTGAACAAGCCAAGCGATCTATTGAGAAAACATACTGATCATATTCTGCCCAGGACCTCAATTTGCCTTAAGCGGATTAAGTCAGGTATTTCATTTGATGTAACTTCTGCTTGATCGTACCAATCTTGCTGGAAGTGGATGAAAGCGATAATGAGCACTCTATCAGCATTCCTGTTGGAGTAATGGTCAATTGGAATTGATTTGGCATTTCCATAAAGATATGTGAGCCTTATCATATATAACTGCTATTCAAGAATCCACATCGCCCTTACAATGGTTTCACACATTGAGTACTTTCTTTTGAATCTCTACAAAACAGTACATGTTACTCTCCCTGCTCAGCTGTTTATGACACCCCAGTGAGGGTTTCTTTATCTTAAACCTTTTCATTCCATTATCTGTAATTGTCTCTGTATGATCATGTCAGTATATGCTGACCTGCTACTATGAGATAGTGTAACTATTACATAAAGTCCATCTGATGTTGTGCTTTTCTTGAAGCCCCCACCCTCCCCAATTCTCATGTGCTACTTCGTGCCGAATATATGTTACATAAGCTGCCTTTCTTAATTGTTAAGAATGTGTTGGCAGGGATTGAGATTTAATACGTATTAGATTTTGAGTTATTATAAACAAAGCAGATTGATGAATTAGTAACATTTGGAGAAAGGTTGGGCAAAAAGCAAAGATACCTGAAGGCTAGTATGAGAGGTTGGTACGCACAGATATAGGAAGAGTATTTGTTTTCCTTCCAGTTGACCTGGAGTCCTCATAGGTCAAGGAGAGACCCATTGAGACCTATGGTACCACATTTATAGATATAATCTTATTGGAATTCAAATATACTGTAGTGATCACTCTTAGTTGGTCAGCCAAAAATTATCAAAAATGGTGGAGTGTTTAGATAAGAGACTGAAATTATCAAGTCAGTGAAGAGTTTTTTCCACTCGTTTATGTAATTGTTGAAGCCTGAGTTCCTTGCTATTGTTGTTTTCTTTCTTTATTTGTCACTTTTAGTATATTATTTCACGATTATAGTGCAAAATATCTGACTAGATAGCTATTGCAGGCTATATTTAGCTAAAGTTATCCGACTTGTCAGCATTAAGTTTCTGCTACAATGTAGAATTTATCCCGATCTGTCAGGCGCAACTATATCCCTTTTCTTGTATCATACCTCAATGGTCTCAGCACTTGCATAGATCATCTTTTATTATTTGTCTACGTGCTATTATAGTATAGGACATGCACAGTAGATCAGATCCATTAGACCTCAAGTCTGAGTGGTATATTTCTGCACAGGAATTAATATTAGCATTGAGACCAGGATTAGAATTCTTGCTCACAACTTTTAAGTTGACTATCTCTGGTACAGCACTTTGATTTGCTGTTCTTGAAATATTTCTTTTCTGCTGTTTGGCATTATTTTCCTTATGTAAATAAAAATATATCAGTTGGCATTAAAAGGTGGAGGTAATTTAGCAACTAAAGGAGTAACTTACTAAGTACTTGCTACATATCTTTTGATGATCACCTCTTGAATTGACATTGCCAATGTTATTCTTACTACCTGGTAACCTCTTAATATTCTATTTACACTTTAGAGATTCCTCTATATCCTTTAAATCTTGATTAGTATATATTTAATAAATAATAAGTTATGATACTTTATGACGTACCTTGCAGTCAATATAACTTAGTCAATGGATTTAGAAGTGCTAGTTCTATAAGGCCTACAACTATATATTTGAAAACTAAACAATAATTAGTAAGATATTTCCAAGATAATAAAGAAAATAGTGGGGTTAGTGGTGTGTGGAAAATTAGTGAAAGCAATAATGGTATATGGGAAAAGTAGTAGAGTTAAAGGTATTTCTATCAGAGAGTATAGAAAGTCGATAGAAAGAGTATAGGTGGTTGTATATTAAGGAGAGAATATAAAAGAGATAAGTGGGAAGGGGCAAGAGGTGGGGAACTGATCTGAGATGAAGGGGTAGGTAATATAAGAATATGAGGTGAGGTGAGATGGTGGAAGGAGGAATGAATAGGGTAAAAAGGTGGAGGAGGGGGAGAAAGGATAGTAGTAGGTATAGAAGGTGGGTAGCAAGGAAGAGGAGCTAGAAGTGAGGGAGCCCTGAGGTCTGTGAGTGGGTTTGTGACTGCTGAGAATGGATAAGGTATGTGAAGACAATAACAGAGCTGGGTTCAAGAGAGATGTAGGTGAGGAAAAAAAAGATGTGTTTAAGGCCCTGTTCGGCATGTACCAATAAAAATATATCGTGATAAAAGTTGAAAATGGCATATATGCCAATAAAAATATTCAGAGTTGAAAAAATATATTGGTGTTCGGCAACACTTTTATAATTTCAATAAAAAATAAATAACCATTACCCTCCAAGATACATTAGGGCAAAAGTCAAAAAAATAATATGAATAAAAAATAATTAGGCAGAATATTATTCTCTAATAGTAGATTGAAAATACAAGTTGAAACAAGTTAGCTTCAACTAAATGATATGATAATTATTAATGCTAAGAGTATAGTTCCCTGAAAATAGTTGAAAATGTATTATATTGATATTTTACCAATAAAGGACAATTTATATTAAAATGTAAGCATTATAAGTTCTTTTCTGAAGCAATATGAGGCTATTTTTATTACAAGTTTAGCATATAGAAATATGAATCATATCTTGTGATGTGATACCTAGCCCTACAATAAATATATAAAATAAAAATTTATACACACAATAAAAATATATCATGATATTTTTGTACATGCCGAACACACCCTGATATAAAAACTTAAATATGCCATAATTTATGCTATAAAAGGCATTTTTATACTATAAAAGTGACATGCCGAACAGGGCCTAAGCATTATAAGTTCTTTTCTGAAACAATATGAGGCTCTTTTTTATTACAAGTTTAGCATCTAGAAATATGAATCATATCTTGTGATGTGATACCTAGCCCTACAATAAATATATGAAATAAAAATTTATACACACAATAAAAATATATCATGATATTTTTGTACATGCCGAACACACCCTGATATAAAAACTTTAATATGCCATAATTTATGCTATAAAAGTCATTTTTATGCTATAAAAGTGACATGCCGAACAGGGCCTAAAATAATAAAAGAAGTTATAGGAAGGATAGTAGAAAGAGAGGAGTGAGTAGGTGGATAAAAGAAAAAGAGGAAGGGAGAAAAATAGTATATTAAGTATGATGCACTGCCAAGCTGTATAGAGTAGTGTAGTACACAAGCCAAGCATGGCTTGAGCCCTTCAAGCTGGGGGGTGCCACATGCCGGCTCGAGTCTTTTGGCAACTCATCTCGTAGGAACTTGTTTCTTGGCAAGGCGTCTCTTGGCAACTTGTCTATTGGCAACTTGTCTTTTGGCAACGCGTCTCTTGGCAACTTGTCTCTTGGCAACGCGTCTCTTGGCAACTTGTCTCTTGGCAACTTTTCTCTTGGTGACTAGAGCTAGCTCGGACAGGGGTGTACAAGCTGACTCAACTCTAGACTTGAGCTTCGGGGCAGTTTCTTGGCGGTTTCTTCCTCGCTCGAGCCAGCTCGCAAACAACACTAGTATAGAGTATGTGTAATTGCATAAAAGGGGTATATGTGATTGGGGTGTTGTTAGGTGTAAGGTTTTAAAGTTGTTTCTATAATCAAACTTGGGATTAGAATTTTTCCAATATAATAGTATAAGGTAATGCATTTAAAACAAAGATCAAGGCAGTTGCATTAGGTAACACTCAATCCCATGAGGAATTAGGGTGATGTGGTAAAAGTTGTAATATGGTTCTGGCCAGTTATATACAACCCCTCGATTGAAGCAATGGAGGACGCCTTGGCATAAAATTGACTATGAAAAACACCTGTAGATGTTCAAATCACTACAGGGAAATATTCTTTTTTGAAAATCTTGATTCTAATTTTGTTAGGGCTAAAGGCTTGCTCATTTCTTTGAGCCAACCTGATGCCAGGGTGTCTCCTGTTTCTTCAATTGAGGTGTTATGTATAAGCGGCCGTATTACCCTAGCGGGAATAGATTACCTAATTAAAAGCGAGGTATATGGCTTCATAGAATGACGATATATCCGAACCCAAGCTCCTGGAGTTATGAGCTTCACAGAGGTATCTGGAAGACGACTCGGTATACTAAATGAGAGCACGTTTCAATGTATGTTTAACTGATTGGAACGATGTTTAGAGACTACTACTCTTCTCATTTTTCAGTTACATATGCGTCAGGTGCATAATGCTTTGATAGCTGGATATTGGAACTGATGACTCCATATTCCATATCGCTATTGGTATGTAGTCATTTGGGCCGCATATTCATTTATAGTCTATCATGACGAAGAGATCGAAGATGGTCTACTGGTGGAGTGGGGACACCCTCAGATGAAATAGCAGTTCAGGAAATTCTCTGAGTCAAGCTGTGCAAGTTTTCAGGATCAAACGGTGTACGGACTTTGTTCTGACGAACTGAATTGTTAAGAAGATACTTCTTAACTAGAGAAGTCGAAGTAGCATGAATATTAGTATAAATGGAGGCCTCGCTCCCAGTGGTTGAAGAATCATCAAACAATGGAGAAGAGACCTTAACAATATATCAAGTTAATCAAGTTATAAACTCTTTGATATTTGACAACACTTCATTACTTTATCTTTACCAGACGATTACCTACGAGCCTTTCTGACAATTAATCCGTGATTTCGAATATCCTCAGCCTAGTTAGCTCGGAATCCTACCGTGTTAGGTACCCCGTAACAGGCCGGTACCATATTTTGAAATCCTGCGTTCAATTCACGGTTATTTCTCTGTAATTCTGAAGGGGTTATTTTCATTTTAATTGCTACAAGCATAGTCTTACTTGAGACTTTAATTTCCAGTGGTTCTTATTTTGTTGGGAGTTGGAATAGAATCCATGACTTTACTTATTATTTTTCTCTTTGAACCTCCACAATCAGCTGGCACAATAATGTTGGTAAATCAGTCAACTCTCCAGAGCAATGCGAGAGGAGAGAGAATCTGGTTCCAGAGACATTCTCAAAACCATCATCTAGCCACCACCCCCTTCCCTCTGGTTCCCAAACCCGGTATGATTCTCTTGGGTTCTAAGCTTGAATTAATAAGATATTAATTGTTTAATTGAATAGTGGCACCAAGTACCTTAACAGTTAGAAAGTATTGTGCTTAATTACAAGTCGCAAAAGATCTGGTAAGTAATAATCAAAGACTACCGATTCTTGATCCACCAATGAGCTAGCAATTATAGTACAAGAGAATCAAGAAGACTCAGAGCTAGAACAACAGTAGATGGCTGAAATTAGGTTCTACAAGCGATATCGCAAGGGTGGAAATTGTTACGGGGTAGCTAACACGGGAGGATTCCGGGCTAACTAGGCCGAGGATATTCGAGACAACGGATTATAAGTCAGCAAGGCTCAACAAGAATTGTTCAATAAAGTAATAAAAGAATATCATAATAACTTATAATATTGTTAAAGTCTCTTCTCCGTTGCTTGATAATGTTCTCAACCATCGGGGAGAGCCATACTATGTATACTAATGTTCACACTACTTTGACTTCTCTAGTAGGAAGTATCTTTCTAGAAATTCAGTTAGTCAGAACAAAATGCGAACATTGTTTGACCCTGAATCTTGCCTAGCTTGACTCTGAGAATCTCCCGACTGCGATTTCTTTTGAGGGTGTCCCTACTCATCAGCAAAAAAATCATCTAGGGCTCCATCTCTCCCCACTCACTATGTGCGCCGGATGTTCCAGGTGTTTATAACGTAAACTCGAGTTCTGGCTGCGTCCGCCCGGGTTTATTCCATACGGAAGTGAAAGGCCCGCCTCGAATGCGTTCGGACGCCACAGGCAGCGTCTAGATGCATTGGACGAGGCCCGTTTGCGTCCAGACCACTTAGACCCCCCCTGCCCAGAAACCCTCCCTGCAGCGCCCAGCCTCTTCCTCCCTTAGGGCCTAAAGTCCACGTTCCCATGCTGCTGTTCTGCCGAGGTCTTTCAACTGCAACCTCTCACATCCCGGCCCTCCTCCAGACACGCCCGCCCGCCAGCTTTCCTCCCATGATACTCTGTTTCCTTTATCTTCGTCACTAGCCTCTCTCTGAATCTGTTTCTTACCTGGAACCCGTCCACCATCACCTCGGTTTCTCCCACACCGCCGGATTCCCTTCGTCTTCTCGCATATCCGGCAGACCTTTGCCAGTCTTCCTTTTCTCACCCTATTTTCTCTCAACACCCTCAGCCCTTGCTCCTCCAGTCTCTGATCCCACCCTGTATTCACCCATATCCGGCGGAGGTCCCCCACCCCCTGGCCCTTTCGCTAGGCTCTTTCCTCAGCTCTCCACATCCTATCTTGTTCGCCCCTTTCCTCTCGCCATCCGCGCTCGGACTCTTGCTGTCCGCTCGCGGGCTCCCACCGTCTTCCCTGGCTTCCAACAGTCCTCCAGACACATTCCCGTGCCTCTTCTTGCACAACTGCCCGCTAGCCTACTTAACCAAGCCTGCCTAGTTATAACCATCCCCCGACCCATTCCCATGCCTACCGAACCTACAATTGCCTGCTTGATGACTTACACATGCTTGCACAGCTTATAACTACCAGCTCATTTTGACCTCATTCCTTTTCTGCACACCGGCCTGGCCCGTACACTACTATGGTTTGATAATTCCTGACCCTTTTAGCACGGGTAATCCAACTTGATTTTATTACATATATATACACGATCAGCGAGTGGTAATAAAGCCAATCTCCCTATCCTGTCGATTGGTTTCTTCAACCTGCGATTCTGTTTCTCTAGGTTCTCGGAACCGCGCGGCACCAACTAGTGCTCCCGGATTCGCCACATGTTTTCGCTGCGGCTCACGCTGACTGTGTCTTCCTGAATCCGCGCGGCCGTCAGTCGTCTCTAATGCATCCAGCTCCATATCACTGCCAAACTCCCGCCTTCATGTATCCTCATCATTGTTATATCCCACCGTCCTCTCGACTCGCTTTCCCCGCTCCCTGGCGATTTTAGCCTCCAATGTCGTCCTTATCCGCCGGATTCTTCGGCTCTGCCAAACTCTTCCTGTGTTGCCCCAAGATCTTGTCTGACCTTCAAGCAGGGCTATCTATCCATTAGCTCACCTTTATATAATTTGAGTACAGGAGGGTTTCAAAAGTATCCTGATGCTGGGGCAGTCAGGGGATCTGGACACTTTTGAAACCTGCCAGTACGCATAGTTTATCTTACCCCCCGAACTGTCCCGTATGAAAGCCACATTATCGATGAAGATGCCTGTCCGCCAACATCTCAGTGAATGACATACTATGGCCGCTGTAAGACAGATAAACAGGCCATCGATTTTATCTAGGAAACCCTCATCTGTTATGCCTTTCCTTTTTGGGCTGGCACAATATTGAGCAAATATCACAGGGGGAATCTGTGGTGCTACGAATCTAAGAGAGATTGGCTGTCCGCCAGATCAGATTGATTTAGTCTCACTGCGGTTAGAAACAATCCTGACAAATGTGAAAAAGATATCTCATAGCTGCCAGGCGGGCAAATGAACCTATCCTCCTCCAGTAGGTTTTCCACTCTTAGTGCGCAGGCTGTAGGATCATCACTATTGAGCTTATAGAGTTCTGTTATAGCCTTCTTTACAGTATGCAGATACTGCGATCGGCATCTGCTGTGCTTTGCCCGCATCTGCAAACCAGTGACCGGCGGCCACTCTATTGAATCTGGGATAGGATGGGAGTTATCGATGAAGAGTAACTTACCTGGCCTTTTGAGGCCGGTGTAGCATCAGCAAAGTCAGGAAAGCCTAATTGGGTCCGGGCCTCGCTCCAACATGTGCGGACTTCTTCGGTCTGGGTAATTGGGTCGGGTAACGGATTGACAAAGATTGTCCAGTCCTACATAAGATCACGGGCTCTGGCCAGAATGCCAAGCTCAAGCCCTGTGGCCATATTTCGCCTGCTGCTGGCTTGCTGTCCTCCTCCACTATCCAATTGCAGCATTGTTGGATCTGGGTGACTTGGGGTTATGGCCCGCGTAGCAAGTGGATTTAAGACTGTGGGGGAACGAGAGAGAATTGCAGATGTATAACTGTTGTGGCTAACGCATACTGGGGCCAGCGTTCTCTATCCGGGGTAACTAATCCTTCTGCTGGAACTCTGGGTATTCCCAGGGGTGATTCCCAGTATGGAGGGCTGCAAGCTAAGAAACTCACGCACAATTGGTCTCTCTACTCCCCAGGCCGATTGATGATCCGTATCATCCCCATGCTGGCTTAACTCGTTCTCCTCCTTGCTCTCCTTGCTCTCCTTACTCTGGCCATCATTGCGCACATATTCCCCATTATTATAGTCCAGACTCTCATTCGCCGACTCCAAGACCGGCTGCATGTGGTTAAGGACAGCCTATGGTACCTCGAGTCGTGAAGAAGCCAGCTCCAGCACGCCATTTCTCCTCCTACCTACAGCGGACCTAGTCGTAACAGACTCAACACTGGGTGATGGTATTATAGTTAATCTATCCCTGGACCCAGATCTCCGGAAATGTCCGCGGAGAACCTCTCTTTTCCTTTGCCTTTCCTGCCTCGATGAACACTTTCAGTCCGTCATAACCCACGGCTGTTATTATGACATAGTATGCAGGTAGATAGTGATAGAATAGAATGGTTGTGTATGATGTTGGGGAGCAGGTAGTGTCAGGAAGCCTCTATTGGTATGTAGCTAAGGGCACGATATGGGGTGTGAACTTGGTACATAGAAATAATCCTTCTGGGTTCCTTAGGAACTAAGAACTAAGAAGGTTCATAGTTCATCACTCGCTTTTATGTTTGCTGGTGTCGGCAGACACCCGCCTATGCAAATTGCAACTTTATAGCTGATATAGGAATTTGCACCCGAAGGGTCCAGCTTCGACTTGGCCGTACCACTATTTTACCGGGGCAATACGAGTGCTTGGTACTTGATATTCTTGTGAGAGATGAAAAAAAGTTTATCAGTATTTACGGACTAATCGAGTTTGAGTAGGTCTGCCAAGCGGACGGTAACAAATGTGGGTAAGGCTAGGGCTCTGAGCCCAGACGCCAATCTCAGAAAGTGCAAGCTGCCGCTAAGGCTCAAAAGATGGGATATAAGGTGTAAAGCTAGGATAGGAGCAGCGATGAAAGGGGCAACCTTGAATGAAAAACGGGCTAGAAAAGAATGTCAATGAGCCGCACAAATCCGAAGAGCAAATCTCTAAGGCCTGAAGAGAAAAAATATTCTAGACGAAAAAGACCTTGAAAAGAACAAGAATGATCTGCGAAGATTCCAAGAGCAGGTCCCGGGAGCTGACCCGGTAAACGAAAAATAGCCAGTGTCCATAGACTACATTGAGTTTCTGCAACCGCAGCGGGCTAATCCAAACAAGAAATGTGCGGGAAAAAATGCAAGGATAGCTCGCAAAACTCTAAAGGCTAAACTCCAAATGAAAAACACCCCTAGGAAATGTCGGCAGGAGATAGTCGCAGGTCTAAATTAAGTGTACTGAGCAGGTGAGCCCAGACGTAGTGGGTTAATATAAACAGCTATAGGCAGGAAACAGCGAGAAAAACACAAACTCTAGAAACAAAAATGAAATGAACTAAAATAAAACACCCAAAAGAAAGTTCAAAGGGTCCATCGCGGCCTAGAACCTGTAAATTGCTGGAAATGGACCTGCACCCGCTGCTAGCTGAACATTAGCCACATGGGTCAGGGCAGGCGAGCATTCTTGGTAGAGCTAGTGGGCCAGGAGAGAAACGGACTTGAGCGGGCTCCCAACGCCCGTTTCTGGCGGCGGTACTCGGCTAGACATTGCCAACAGAATGGATGAAAAACCTGGTACTCATAACCAGAACTTACCAGATGTAGTGTATGCATTTGGGTCGGTTGGGGAGTCAGCAGTCGGGCTTGATTCTCGTTCGGCTTCTCCAGCTGCCGGAATATCTGCAGAGGCATTGCTTGTAGCCAGATCGGAGGGGGAATGGATTCTGCCGTGCGTACCAACTTGGGTCCCCAATGTGTTGACAGGCGGCTCGCCCCCTGAGGCCAGCATCAAAAGATACTCAGTGGACCTTCTGGCCTCACCATGCTCAGAGGGGGACGCCGCATGGCTTGGATTGAGAGTCAACGGCGGAGGACTGTAGGGCAGACCAGGCCTATCAGCAGGTAGCCGACTCCGATTAAGCTTCCCATCGAGTCTGTCCTGTTCAACCTCAATGCCTGCATCCATTGCCTCCACCAGGCAGGCAACCTTCCGCTAGGGTTCCGGACTTTTATCCAAACTGTAGGGCTCATCAGCCTCTTGCATGACCGCCAGGTTGCGTTTACCACCGTTGTTTGCTGGCGTCCGAGGTGCTTTCTTTAGGTCAGTCGCCTGTCCTCTTTGCCTAGTAGAACTCAAAACACGAGTGCCCAAGTTAGCACAAGGGACAGAAGCTTGCTTACCAGGAGACAATGTAGGGCTAGAATCCGGGGCCGTGATCGCCCCGTTTGCCAAATCGAGGCCCCGATCAGCAGTGACATCGGACTCAGGCTCGGATTCGCCAACGTCCGCCCAATTGATACGGTGTGTTCGCCCAGTCTTTTTTGTGGTATTACCACTCCTGGTGGTCCTCGATGAGGTGGTTTACTTTGCGGCCGCAGCGGACCCGTCTGGCTGGTGGCCATCAGAGTTCGGATCCTCTTCATGACGGGGCCACTCCTTATCTGAATGCGTGCACCGGTTATCGCGTGGGTCAAACCTGAGGTCGCCAGCAGCACGGTTGCTCTCTTCCGTATTGGTTCTAGAGTTCGTTACGGGGCGGACGGGGCCCCGGAAAACGCGGGCCGCCGGCCCTTTTCCCAGCCCTGACCCGCTCAACGGCCTCGGGCGGGGTCTCTTTTTCAGCATTCCATGCCCCTGTCCCAGCCCAGGCCCCCACCCCACCCATACCCCGGACGGGTCCCCGCCAAAGATGGGTGGTAACAAACGGGGCCCCGTCCAGGGAATGAGTGCGGGTGGGCCCTGGGCGGGGGCTGGGCGGGGATTACACTAAAAATACCCCCCCCGGCCCCATGTAAGGGCGGGGCCTGGCCAGTGAAAACCCCCCCCCCCCCGCCCCGTAACGGACACTACTTGGTCCTGTGATGGGCACAGAAGACCAGATCCATTGGTGCACTAGACGGATTCAAGGACCACCATATGCGGACATGCCTGCTATTTGTGATTCGGATCATTTCAGCAAGCGGCAACTGCTCCTCAGGATCATCTCGCAGCAACTGTGTACCCTGTCCTGTCGCACCAACGTGCATATGATATCCGAATCCACGTGACAAGATTCTGTCTAAGCCCACAAGCACGTTCGCAAGGGTAGGCGCAGTTAGCTCTATCCAGTAAACATGGTCGTGGGTTTGCCACTGGACTTTGTCCATGCTGGCAGGATGTGGCTGCTTGGTCAGACTTCGGATAGCTGATCCACCCAGAGACAGACAGAGCGCGGACGGGCGAGACCTGCAGGAGCTGTGTTAGCATATCTCACAGGCCCCTGATGAGATACGTGTTGGGATAACTTTGGTGTTCTTACTTTTGTTACACGGTTGCTATGAGGGATTTCCTTTGTAGGGTTTGCGCCAAATTGTATCGTTTCCTTGGTTACGCTGATATGCGTCTCATACTGGGGTATGAGTCGGGCGGTAAAGGCTGTGCTAGGATTTCCTTCTATATAATGGGGGGGCTTCGCCCCCTGTTTCCTTGATTCTTTACGCTACTCGGTAATTCTTTCACGACTCATGTACTTTAGAATATAACGTCTTCTATTCTGATATCCAAGACCCACGCCAAGAACCCACGAACCCTGACCCTGATCTGCCGTTACGCGATCAGCCTTAAACCGAGATTGTCATCTCCGAACCCTCACGCTAAACGAGTGGTATCGTTTAGGACCTTCCTGTCGTTGTGTGCCTTGGACTAACGTCCACTGCCAAGACCTCGTTACACCAGCCAGCGTCTAACGAGGATCCAACCCACACAACACTAGGTCTCGACGCCTCGAACTTCTGACCGCTGCATTAACTGCCTTGACCGAATTGTCGGCGGTTACGAACGATTAGCTTGATCAACTACCCGAACACCGAAGCAGACAACAACTCCGCACCACGCGCGATCTTGCTACTTCACTCAACGGGCTCCCTGCAGACCCTTCTATTTCCCCACAAGGCACCCCTGCACCACTCAAACAAAACCCTCGCTTCCTACAGCTACAACAACGCGTTCAAAATCTAACCAATGAAAGGGAAGCCCTTGCTGAAGAGCGAGATGTACTTACCGAAGAACATGATGCTTTGCTTACAGAGGGGCAAGGACTGGAGGCAAGGTCCCGAGCCATCGAGACTGACCTAGAGCGCGACAGAGCGATCATTGTTACCCTTAACACCGCACTGACCAATACGAACACTGCCCCGACAACTGCGACTGCTGCACTTGCAAACGCAGGGGAACCTGCTCCGCCAGCAGGTAAACGACCCCCTAAAGGAGAATCAATCCCCAAGCTTCAGGAATTCAACGGATCCCAAAAAGACCTTCGCCCATTCATTGCACAATTACGTACCAAGTTCCTCGGAGATGCCCACAAATTTGTGGATGTCCAACATCGGTTGGCATATGCTGTTGGGTTTCTGCAAGGGAAAGCTTACGAACAAATCCTTCCAAGTATTGATGAAGGAAACAGTAATATAGCTAGTGTGGAAGCCCTGATCACCCTTGTTGAGAATGCCTTCGGTGACCCTGATAGGGTCCGTACCGCCGAACGGAATCTACAAAGCCTACCTCCAAAAACCCGTAACATCTCTGACTACTTAGCGGATTTTCAACCATATGCTGGCGAGGTATCTTGGAACGATGCTGCTAAGCGAACTTCATTGTACGAAGGATTGAGTGTCGAACTCAAGGACGCTCTAGTAACCCGGGACACCTCCGACGAACAAGACCAATATATCATATTGCTCAAACGTGTGGATAACAAGATCCGTGCCCGTGGAGCGGAACGTAAGGGGTCATCTTCTACATGGAGATCAGCTACCCCGACCACAACCACGATACCAAAACTGGCTGCCCCTCCTACGACTACTACAACCGCCACAGGTACTCAAGCGGGCCCCATGGACCTTTCCGCTAGAGTTCGTTACGGGGCCTCCGGGGCCCCGAAAGATGCGGGGCCCCGGCTCTTTTCCCCGCCCCGCCCCACTCAACGGCCCGGGGCGGGGTTTTTTTTTCTTGCCCCCCCGCCCCTGTCCCCGCACGGGTCCCTGCCCCGTGTTTA
>Ga0307509_10002451_pt1 | contig 30016 bp, 26 predicted proteins | sample 10_EM_MG_FD_202245 | JGI IMG/M metagenome (GOLD analysis project Ga0307509, IMG submission 202245) | Populus trichocarpa ectomycorrhiza microbial communities from riparian zone in the Pacific Northwest, United States - 10_EM | ecosystem: Host-associated > Plants > Roots > Unclassified | place...
TACCCGGAGGAGCTTAGTATTAATATGAGGACATCAAGCAAAATCAAGGATTCAGAGTAGAATTAGTGACACGCGATCAGGATACGGTAAAACTCATGGTGACAGCGTTAGGAAAAGCCTCTAGGCTTAGGACCAGGATAGCATTAGACTTAGTTCACGATGCGTCAGAGATCACAAGGCGACGTCTGATAGAGTCACGATTGGATCAGGACGCGGCATGTATAGGGGGTAAGATCAGGAAGAACAGACCTGACATCAGGAAGAGAGAGATCAGGATCGTGGGATCCGGACGAGAGAGGCAGGAGAAGAAACAATCGGGACGAGAGGTGGTAAGATCCACGAGCCCTGACGTTCGGTGAGAAGGAACCGGCATCTGAGCGCGAGAGTCTTAGATCAGACGTCGTCAGGGCGGGACAGTCGTAGATCAGACGTCGTCAGTGCGGGAGAGTCGTAGATCAGGCGACGTCAGGACGGGAGAGTCCTGGATGAGGCGGCGTCAGGATGGAGTAGCGGAGCACCAGACGCAGTCAGGACGCACAGGACGTAGGGGTCCGAGTCCGGATGGCGTCAGGACGGATGGCGCCAAGTAACGCAAAGTCAGGACGCAACGTCGATCCGATGTTGCGTCCTGATTCGCGATTAGCGTTCCGGCGTCAGGTGCGTCAGACGCACGGAACGCACGGAACGCAAGGTATTATTTTTGCTGATGAGGGCTCAACCACCACACGCGGCTCAGGCTCCTCAACCCTTCCTGGTGAAACTACCTCAGAAACTGCCACCTCCACCTCTTTCTTCCCCATTTCCGCCTCTTTCTGCAACATATGATTCCTCTTCGATAAGACAGAAACATAATGCCGCAACTTGGATACTTCTTTCTCCAAGTCCATAATTTTCTGTAAGGCTGCTGAAGCAACCAAACCCGCCTTTCCAACCTTGGTCACGGCAAACGTAGTAGAACCTCGCTTAATCATAATTAACAGATACCGTGTAGTTAATAGAAGATGAGGGAGTAAAAATAATAGATGGAAGAGATAAACCTATCTTCCAGTGATGAAATTAGAGTAAGAGTAGGATGCTCTTAAACTAAAGACTTGAAGCCGTCGTGAAGAGGGGTCCAAGGATGTCGATTTGTCAAAAACCGGAATGTGATTGATCACACGGAGGTGCAATTTCAATGACTGTGGTTGTAAGTGACGTGGTGGATGGTTGCAACCGGCTATGGGGCTGGCTCACTTGTCTTCTTTGCACTCTGTTTCGTTTCGCTTTCTTTTCTCTCTCAACTCAACTCAACAAGTTCTTTCTACACAGTAAACAAAACCAACGAAACTGCTCTTAACACGACTCTCATTTTCCCTTTGAATCTCGCTCTTGTCTTCACTCTCCGTGAAGTTCTGTCCACAGTATCTCTACCCATCAAGCGGTCTGCAGACACTTTATTCTCTCTACCGCTTAAAGAACTCGGCCGACCGCGGATCATTCCCAACAGTACGAGTGGATGTGGGTGATTATTTATGATTGCCCCAACGTCCACGACCGCTAGTGAAATTTTGATATTCCAAAATTGTATTACTCGGGCGCAAATTAAGGATCCGGAAAAAGTGACAAACAAAATGTATGGTTACGACACAGATATTTCAAGTCACTTTTTCCGGATCTTTAATTTGCGCCTGAGTATCTTTTCTTCATTCACTACTACTCCCGAGCACCGCACATCATCATCTATGAATAACTGCTTTATCCCTCCAGGCAAAATTTTTATCGGAACCCTCAAAAAAAGAATCTAGAGCATATCGATCTATCTTACAACCTTGTGAAAGAAAGAAAGAAAGAAAGAAAGAGAAAGAGTAACGCCCAAAAGGCGGGGGGAAAGGGTACGGGGGGGAGGGGGGGAGGGGGGGGAAGGGAGCTCGTGCTCTGCAATTTCAAAATTCCTAGTTCTAGCTCCGAGTCACGCTTACAGCTTAGCTTTGGTCTCCAACTCGCTCTCCATCAACTCCCTCATGTCGTTCGCAGCATCAGCGAGGTAAAACTGCATCCTCTCACACCCCTGCTTCTTCGAGACGATATTGAACTGTAGGCTATTCTCGTTAATCATGTAGGCGATTCCGTATCCCTGGTCGATGACCTGACTCCACCCATATCCATTGAAGTACTCGCTGGATATCTGGGAGGTTGAGAGGAACCAGCTGGAGGAGTAGCCATATGCGGGGTCGACGTAGATCTCGGGCAGGGCTGCGCCGGGAAGGAGGAGCTTCCTCAGGCCAAAGAGGTGGCGATCTACACCCTTGCCTTCACAGGCGGTGGTGATACATGCGACGTGGGCGTTGAGTGCGGAGCGGAGGTTGGAGATGCAGGTCCTTGGATCAACGTCGGGGTCCGCCATCGACTTGCACCAGGCTACGCTTTCTTCGGAGACTGTGCGGCAAGTTTCTGTCCGGCCTTCTTGGAATTTGCGGGTGGCCGCGGATTCGTAGGTTGGGCGGTTCTTGCCGTACCTGTTATAAGGTTAGCCTACGCTCATCTTTTTAGAGAGAAGGGGGGGGGGATACATCTTGTAGTAAGCCAACTGGATAATCATCTGGACGTAGGCATCTGGCGAGCACTTGAACTTCTTGATCAAGCCCTTCCCATAGCCTAGGTATGCTAAGACTTTCAACTCATGGAGTCTCATGACATCTCTGAAGTTCTGCTGAGCCTTGTCAATGGCCACGGAAATATCCTCATTAAGCTCGAAATTGATAGGCACAGGTTCCGGAAGATTGCTACGGACATCCTTGGCAGCGAAGTCAATCCTATTATTGAATATTTGTTCATTGAGGTAATTGTTGAGACGGTAGGTGGGGGTACCATCCATCATTGAGTGCTCTCCCATGAATCCGGCGGTGCCATTTTCATTGATGATGAACTGGAGAGGCTTGTCGAAGAAGCGGTTTTGACCGTCTCCGTGCCAGTACTGGCGCGCGCGCTCCTCGAGGGTAACTGGGGAAGTATCGTCTAAGCAGACGATAAAGGACGCAGACTCGATAAGTTGAAGGGCCTTTTTGTTTTCCGGAGAAGCCTCAATCATCATCTTGCGGACCTCAGTCCAGGTATCACGGTTCTCGCTGGATAAGGCCCCGACAGCGGGAGCCCTCTCGGCGTTGGCCAACTCCAAAACCCTAGCAAACTGTACTTCGAGCTCCTTGGTGCTAAGTTGGACTCCATCAACTTCGTGCAAGACCTTGTAGAACCTGTTCTTCCTAACGACAACAAAGTGCTTGTTGGACCCGTAATCGTACTTGACTGGGTAGTCGGCCGGCTTTTCCGGGATACGGCAAGCGTTGAACATCCACTTGTAAGAGTCCATGCAGTTGGGCAAATTGCGCATATACTCAGGCTCCAGCGTCTTTTCATCGACCATCTTCTTGAATTTGAGAACCGAAGTGGTGATAGCGGCTGCGCGCTCTACCGGGTTCCTACGCTTCTTGTCATCCTTGTAGGAGTAAAAGTATGAGACGTAAGGGACGACGGGATCACGGTAGCCCAGGTACGCGGCATTGTTCCACCAGTCGGACAGCCAGTTATTGACTTCAGGGTTCCGGGCCTTGATGAGAAGCTTCTCCTGGAGCTGTTGACCAACTCCACCTTCCCGAATGAATTCTGCGACAGCTGTCTTAGTCCTTTGGAGCTCTTGGCTTGTGAGGAGGGGCTTAAGGGACTTGATGTATCGGTCGGCGGTCTCTTGTAGTGTCGGTACCGGAAGTTTTGGTAAAAACTTCTGAAATCGAAGCATAGGACCTGCACTTGGGTCCTCTTGATAAGCTGTGTAGCGCGTTATTCGGTTAGCTAACCTCCTACAATTAATTAGGGCGATTGAGCTTGCCAGTAGGAGGGGCCATGTTTTGTCTTGTAGGACTAATAGAGCTCAGCTTCGCAACGGCGTTCACAGCCTTCGCAGACTGTTTTTATTATAGAAAAGAGTATCAGCAGGGGTAGCCCTTGTCAGGGCCTTTTTTTTTTGTTTCTCGGCCCCGTCATATGTCGGTGGCTTGCTTACCTGGGGAATGGGACGGTGTCGAAGTGAGGCCGAGGTAACGGATCTGACCTGGAAGCCTCGGCTAAATACGTTTGAAAACATCCGCGAATCGAGTAACTCTCGCAGCAGATTTGGTGAAACGAGAAGAGGGACCGAAGCGGAGTTTAAATGCTTCAGGGTACGGCCGAAGGGAGAATTTTCGGGCGGGGGGGACGAAGTGGGAGAAGTAGAGGGAGAGGAAGAGGAGGAAGAGGAGGAAGAATTAGATGATATTGGTGGAAGGTAGAGTGTCCATCTCTCATCCCGTGATCCAGGATCTTTCTTGGGTGGGGAAAGCATCATCACATGCACAGTGTCCTTCCCTTCATCTTCTGTGTCACTCCCGCTTGCGCTGCTACTTCCACCATCACGATTATCAGTAGTTACCCGGAAATCTGAAATCTTGGTTTCGGGCCCTCCTCGGTCCCTGGCTTCTTGAGCCGCTGCCTCGGTGAGCGCGTTAAATTGTTGTACGAATAGATTTGCTTCCATTTTAGTGGCCGTTTCGGTTATATATTGTCTTTGAAGGGGGATAGCAGTGGGGTGGTAGCTTTGTATCTTTCAAGATATTTTTTAAAGGGGTTAATGGATGTATGATGATTGACTTCGGAGGTTTTGGTTTGGCGGGGGGAAGGGGCGAGTGATGGTATGTGAACTAACACCTGATGGCTGTGGGTATGGAGCTACTCTTATACCGGCATCGATCAGGAGAATATCTACTCCTCAAATCATATGGCTCAAATCCCCGAGGAAGGTGGTATTCCTCGTTCTAACTCCTACATCCTACTGCGATATCGAGTTGCGTTTGTCGGAATTCCAGAGAGATGCCAAATAAATTTACGAGACACCTTCCATTAGGCATCACCGAAGTCCATTACTCGTATACGTGCTTCGGAGGTTAGATATAGGGAAGGTAACAGTGGTCACATATATCCATTATGGCCTAAAATTGACTCCTCACTAGTATCATTTGGTGAAGTTGTTTAACTTGCATAGTGCCCTCTGGAAATGCGCAAAGAAATGGTGTCTGCTTAATTAAAACGGCTTAGTTTCATCTTTAATTACAGATTGCGGGTGACTTTCTATACTTGCCACCTTAGGAATCGTGGCAAATAACTAAGCTTGCTGGTTGATCCCACAACTACCGTACCAGTGGAATCTTCCTTTCAGGAACCTGTAAAACTCCCCAAGGCCATACAAACAGACCTTGACCACAACACCATATATGCTTGAGAAACTGACCAAGTTGATTCAATTCCAACTACGCTGAGATAAACCTTGGAAAACCGATTCTGCGCCTATAGAATAGTCCCGTATGGTCATTGGTGTAGCCTAAGGGGCCTTTCCCCCGGACAGTCGGGACTACGGCGATTCCTGGCTACCACTGGGCTGTCTAATGGCCTAAATATAGCCTAGCCATCACATACCGATATCATATATGCCCGCGGCCCACCAATGTTCACCAACGCATTAAGAGTGGCGGTCTCCGACGGCGAAAACCTTGAAAGCCCCTGCACCAATTACCAGAACACAAGCCTCACTAGACCCCCGAAGGCTCCACCAACCGTAGGCCCCCCTTGAAGTTTCACTTTTGTGCAGCATGGCAAACCTAGCGGAATAAGTTGATCGTCACTTTTTTTCGTCGGGGGGCTGGAAATATTGCCTTCCCCGAAGCTATTGTCCCTCCCCCCGAAATAGGAATTCCCCGAAACATTCTAGAAGTAGAGAATTTTTTCCGGGGAAATGCAGGCATTCAGAAGTTGGGGGCATAAAGTGCAATTGGTTGATAAGGTAGGCTAGGCTCCAATTATATTAGTGCGATGCTTATTACCAGAAACCCATTCAAGTGATAGTACTCGAGTACGGGCTTGCAGGGTTGTGGTAAGGCTGAGGATGCAACGGACGTGCATCGTATTCTGAACCAAACTAGACGAATGATGGTACTGAATTTGGTTGCGGTGACTTCAGAGTAATCACCCAATTAGGTGGGATCAGAGTATTGTTATTCTGGGAGATGCTTCCGGACACTACTCGGGTGTGTCCTTAAAAATCGGGAACTACCCGTACTGAATCGGGGCCGAAACGATCGGGCGATCACAATGTCTGGGAACCTTAACCATGTAGCTTCATGTAACTAGACATCCTAAGCGGGGCATGTTGGACTGGATTAGTAGTTGTGCCTAGTGGGGGGCAGGAGACCAGTATAAAGTGAACTGAGGGGTGAAAGTGCAGATTGAAAGTGAGGGAAAAACAGGAGGATGTTGTTTGTTCCAGGTATGAGATGTTTGATGGCGCTTCGGTCTAATAGGTGTTTGTATGATACATCTCACTAGCAGCTCCGAGTAAGCTATGCCGTGAGTTTTCCTTAGAGCAACAGGTACCGGTAGTGGAAGTAGTTAGGAAGCATCATTTGATGTATTTTTAGTTCCAACAGTCGTGTTATTTCACATCTACCAGTAGTCAAGATTTTAGAAACATATCAATCCTCCATGCCCTGCTAGTGGCACGAAGTTTCTATGCAATATGGGAACCCTTGGGAGCAAAAAAGTCTTATAGCTGATATCGCCGATGACTTACTGAACATGAGCTCAGCGAGATCGAACACTGTAATGGAATGACGAAAAGCAATTATATTTCTAGCGGGAGAAGTCTCTTTAATTTTATGGTGTGGCCTTCACTTAATCCTCGCGCGGAGGTAGGTTGTGGGGCAGAACCGTGGCGGATTTGGAAATGATCACTCAGTCCCACAAAGTCCGAAGATCAAATCGGTAGAGTACTTATCGTTTCACAGGCGAAAAGTGCACCGTTAACAAACCAAAACAGAAATCCGGCGCAATCCTACTCTCCCAAGACCCCTTTGCGACGGAAGAATGCTCGCCTGCTAATCTTCGGACATAGAGAGAGATATTCCTTGCGTTGGAGATTTCTAATGGTGCGTTCCCGATTATTTGTGCGGTGCTGATGACACTTGGGACTTGCTTCCGATGACTTTTGGCAATGTGGAGGAGTTCGAGACACCGTAGCGAATGCGAGCTTATGTCATGAGAGGAACTGGAGAGGTTGGTTATCAGCTTATCGACCATGGGAATGGGAGCCTTGTCTATAAGTTTGGTGGCCTTCGGGAGGGAGAAAAAGTCGTGACACCCCGAAGGAATACTGCATTGTCTGCTAATTTCGGGAACTCCACAGCTAGCGGTTCTTCTAGATTCCACGATCCCATTGATGGGCACTTAGAGGACACTGTCAAAACCTTTCCCGTCAACGCCGCAAACTCGGTATTCCCGGGTAACGAAAATAAGCCATTGAGCAATTGTTCCAAAGCATCAGCAAGGCCACCAGGAAGCTGCGCTCCCTGAAGACTACCCCACACATGGTAGAGATGCGGGATACTGCGGTAGCTGGTGGTGGTAGAGTATGGAGGGTAGGGTCGTTGGATATATTTTCCATCCCACCTGCTATTTTAGGTCCACTCGCTGAGTATGCTGAGGGGCCGAAAATGGAGGAATATGTCCGTAGCTACGGTCGAGGATAGACTGTGTGGTGGTTCCATTGATTGACAAATCGACTAGCGGAGTAAGCTAGGGCATGTTGTAACTTTAGCATGTATATGCTCCTAATATTATGACACCTACGAAGGTACAGCACCTAAGTTTTGAATATTTTACTAGCAGGGGTGTTACGCTAGCAGGGGCCAAGGCAGCAAATCGGGTATAAGGACAGCGAATTGGGCATAGTGGTTACCCAATTCACCTCCTCATCCCTGTTAGTCGAACATCCCCTGCTAGTAAAATATTCAAAACTTAGGCGCTGTACCTTCGTAGGCATACTGTTAGCTTGGTGTGTGTCTGGGGCCCCGTCACCGTAGGTGCTACCTTAGTTAGGCTCCTCCATTCCCTCAGTGGCCTATCTAAATCTTGAATATTGAGAACAGTTTTATTGTACAGTCCCTCGGCAAAAGTGTTCCTGATTCAAGACATGTCGCTGATTGCGGCATTGGTGTCCGGGCAACGCTGGTGGGTTGATGCCAGGCCAGCTTTGCAACAGTGCAACCACTGTCAAGAGCCCACAATCAATAGTTAGGATGTAAAATAAAAATTAAAAATTAAAAGATACTATCTATTATATAAATTAATACTTTGAATATCCTTTTATGACTTTTTGTTGTGTGGGAAAAAAGTCGGGCATGCCCTAAAATAGGCAATAAACACCAGACTTACCCTTGTACTGTACCCTAGTACAACCACGTTCACAAAATTCTCGTACCCCTCCTTGTATGATACCTCAAGAACAATACCTATTTACAACAACAGGATAACAAGAAGCCTCCTATTTTTCGGATATACCCCTAGGGGCATTGTGAACCCTTATCATTTATCATATCGAGTATTCAAGAGAGAGGGTTAGCAAAGCATTTCTAATTACTTGTGGTATCATACTCAGACGGGTACGAGAACTTTGGGAACGTGGCTGGACTTGTGCTGAGAACAATAAAAATAGATGGCAGAACAAGCCATTACGGCATTAGAAAACTAGAATGCAATCAGGAAAGTTAATATTGAAAGTTGAGCGTGGAAGTTAATCATCTTGGTCAATTTTACTTTAGCGAGGCTGGATGACAAATCTCAGACAGTTTCACTAAGACTTTTGCCGAGTGACTACCGGTATATCGATATGCTCCCTTATTTCTCATAAAGTTAGACAGCGAAGCTTCTAACTCTAAGTTGGGGAGAGAGTGGAGTAGTGCACGTTGTTGTTCGTATATGCTTTTCTGCTCCTCTCAAATATGGTTCCTTTCTCCTCTCAAATATTTCTTTCAGCCCTTTATGTTTTCATACTCGTTACTGGTTGACTTGAAAGCCTATTGTGTGTTCTTTCATTGTTCCTTTTGTTCCTCTCAGGATACTTCTTTGATAGCCTTTGTCTTTCCTTATTAGCAGAATGTGGTGGTCATGGCTGAAGTCAATTGCTGTATTATATAGCTGAGCTATGGCTTTCTTATTATTCAATTAAACAAGCGTTATTACAATACGAGATCTTCACTACTTTCTGTTATCACTTCTTCGTCCAAAGTTCTGTGCACATATTCCAATCGCATATTACAACACACGTTTGGCATTGTTTGGCGAGTGACAGATAATGACTCTCACTAGCCTTCATCCAAAGAAACTCTCGCATTAATCAGTTCATTGTGATCCCACTTGCTATTTTGAAAGACACCTCGTATTCGGCACTAGGTTTCCAGTAATGTGGAGATCTAGTCAAGGATTCCCTGATTTGCTCAAGTCTCTCTTGGCCATCTGTTAGACACGTTATTGCATATCTAAATAGTTACCAACTCCATGCTCTGATAACTGCCGCTGCACTTACTGCCTGCCGGGGACTGAAGCGAGAGCGGTATCATACCGACAGGGTTGGAACCCTTGTAGAAGATGTAATTCAAGTGATAAGTATTAAATTACATGCCCCTATTCATTCCTTATCACTTATTAGCTCTTGTACCTGGTAGTGAGGCTCGGGGTCCTCGTGGGAACGAGGAGGGCTACTTTGGGATACCCTAGATAATGCGGTGGTGGCGCTCAATGTTAGTTTCACACCTATCAGGACCTTCCCCTATGGAGACCCAAGCGTTATGCCATCGATAGAGCAAGGCGTGGTCTCTTGATAACCTCCTCCCCAACGGGGACCCTGCGTTATCAAATTCAAACCTGAATGACACTTCGAGAGCTTATCACACTCAAGGCTGCTAGCCTGGCGGATCGCGCTCCTTTGGGGCCCACCCCACTCAACATATATCTAGATTTTCCGTGGTTTTGATTTTGGACTCTCGCCCAATTATAGCCCTCTAAAGTCAGTTATAGATAATATAGTGGTTAGGATTGTAACTTATTCCTTCTAGGGCGGCCTTTGTGTGAAGGAGATATGAGAAAAAGGATTTTTAGTGGGGGGTAGTAGATAGTGGGTAACAGTACCCTTTTACGCTCTGTGGAATACCCGATGGTCAGAATAGCAAGGGTTATCGGACTGTTTGCGGGCGAAAAGGCGGCAGCCCGCAGGGGGGAGGAGTTCACTGGATTTCTGGAAAGGACCCTTTGTGAAGCGTTACCAGCATTCTTTGGGAGCAGCCAAAGCAATTCTCGTTTGTTTGCTGAGGTACTCTATTTTCCGATTGAATGTATGTCTTAACTTTACAAAGGGATGTTCTGTATCTATCTTTAATATCGCAATGGATATAGATAAGCACTATTCCTTGTGGGGAATATAGAATATAGAGTGGTAGGATGTGGAACTTAGTACTCCTTAGGCATTTCAATGTGACCCAGATCCCCATTTGGATACCTATGAGTGGGCTTTCTTAAATGGAACTTATCCATGTATTTATATTGCTAGGGGTCTTGGATCCCGAGTCAGAAACGATAGCTTAGAGAGGGATACCAGTGTTCGTAGAAGTTTGTGCTTAAGTTTTAAGATATCTGTGAAAATGTAATCATATCATAGCTCAAAAAACTTGCAACTCCGGCGCGCCCCGGCCTCCGCCTGGTTACCAAACAACCCATATTGCCAGCTACCGGTTCCATTACCGAGTGATACCCCATGCTGCAGGATGAGGTCACAGAAATGAACCGGGTAACTATCACTGACCCTCCACGTGACCCTGTCTGGAACCAACGGGGCTTAAAATTTAATGACAATTTTGTTCGACAAGCAAACTTTCTCCTCCCTCTGCGCACAACCCTTGAGAGAAAATTTCTTCCACCTGTGGAAGATTGCAACAGCCGGCATGGAGGTGGTTATCAATCAACTTATAGCTTTATTTATTGTAATTATAGGGGCATATGCACTGACAAGCTGTTTAGGCGAGTCGAACATCGGGGTGGGTTGACATCTACCGCTCTCGCACCGCCTGCTCTTGCCTATTCATCTGCTGCTTGTGAACCTAGGAGAGGGTTTTTTCTTTTCTTTTTGCTGTCAGCAGGACACGATCTACCCTCTACTGTGCCTGACCTCACTTTGGGCACGAAATGGTATGTCTTGGCTACCAATTGATATCCTATCCCGACCAGGGAAATTGACCTATCATGGTTGAGCTTTGTCGCTGCGAAGTGAAGTCTCGAGGCGCGGTCATCCCCTGTCCGAGCTGGCTCGTTGCAATCTCGCATGCAGAGAGTGTAAGGCCTGTGAAAGGCCCTTTGAAGACGGTGGCACAACGTTCTGAATGACCCTCAAATACAATACTAGGATTGAATGGATTCGGGATATGTTTACCCGCTAGGAAATTGGCTGTTTTGACCAGCTATGCTCGCGCATTGTTGAACAGCCCATTGGCAATGCCCTTGGTCTGATGCGGGGGTGAAAGCACGGGAGGCGGGACGGATGCGTGTGCATCAAACTGCCTTCACGATCGTTAAGGTATGAGCTGAAACAACGATCTTGAGATTTTCACCTGGAGTTGCAAGCGATTGGGAGAGAGTTTATGATTTGTTGAATTAGCAGGGTTCGGAAAGCTGCCATGGCTCCAGCTTCGTAGCATATTACCCTTGCTGGCGGGCTCCGCTACTCCTGCAACGACTATGGACAGAAAGGAGATATAGAGACCAGTGCAACCGTGAACAAAAGGAAAAAAAGAAAGAAAGGTCCGAAATAGGTACAAAAAGCAGAAAACACCGTAAAAGCAACCAGCCCCTAATATACTAAAGCTGAAATAACTGGTTAGAGTACACTCCATGAAAATGCTGCCAACAGACCTACTCCGCTAATGAGATGATAGACGGGGAAAATTAAGGGAACATATATGAAGTTATAGCTATTCGACAACGTCGACCTCTTTCTGCTCTTCTTCGCCCAAGACTATGGCGTCGCGGTATCGCTGTCCGAGGGCCATTCGGCCGTTCCAGCTGAATGGATCGAACTTCATATATTTCTCGGTATCTTTCACAAGTCGTTTGATGTCCTTAATTTCATCACCGATCCCACCGACGAGCTTCTCGACAACACCATCCATCAGAGCCGTTAGCCTATTTTCGAAGGCGTCTTGTGCATCTTGACTGCTGGAGGGATTAGCCTATTATCCCATGCGATACAGCTTGTTCGTGGTTTAACCGTACCTCTCACTGTCGTCTACTCGCACTCGGATGCTCTTCGAATTATCGACAATCACCTCTGATTGCTCCAGAAGTGTGCTTATGCCCTCGTCCATTCGTCCAACTATATTTTTGGATCGTTAGCACCACTTGCCGCACATTGGTCGAGTGTAAAACTTACCTCGCTGCTCGAGTAAACTCATCCGGTCGAGGATTTGCTCCTGCCGTTCTGCCAGATCCTTCATCGTGCTCTGCATCTTGGTCATCGCGGTGAGGATATGTCGCATAACCTTGGTATCCGCGTTGCATCTGTCGGGGCTAGTGGGCGGTGTTTGTGGAAGTGAATGTGGGTTGTGCATGACAGGGCTTGGTGGGAGGTGGGAGTGGCCGAGCATTGGGCTCACGCTCGGGGGTGTCGGGTTGCCCATAGGGCCGAGGTGGGCATATGCCATGTTTGTTGCGTATGGTGATGGGTATGAGGGTGGTCCAGATGTTGCTACCCCAGGGAGTTCCATCTGTGGCATTGACATTCCGGGCATCGGGTGTACACTTTGTGGTGGTGGTGCACCGTAGTTGTGTTGATATATATATTCCGCTGGTGGATACGAAACAAAGGAAAAGCTGGCGGTGCTTGGAGGTGTTGGTGCGTGGGTTGGCATTACTCCTGTGATATATCTTCTAGCCAGCGTTTACGACGGTTGAGAAGCTTTATCTAGCGACTCTTGGTGGGGTAAAAGTTAGGATATTTGCTTCAAGGTACTCTATGGGCGAGCGAAGAAATTGATTCGCTGGCCGAGAGAAGAGGAATGGATTGCAGTCGGTTCCTGCCGACGAGGATTCACGAAGGTTCGAGGCTTCGATTGCAAACAGAAGAAAATTCCGATCGAGAGCAATGATTTGTGATGCAAAGATTTAGTTGAGTTGTTGATCGTGGGTATTGGGCGCTTGCTTGATCGGACTTATGTTGCAGGTTGTTTCAGGTTGTGTGAGGTTTGACAGCACCAGAGTAAGAGCGAACAAAAAGTTTTTCTTATTTTGCTGAGTTGGTCGTAAGATTGGCGGGTATGAATGGGAAAACCAACTTCAGACGAGAGTTGCTGTGGGTTTTCTTATATCCTACCTAGCTTTCCATCGGAAGGAAGGTAATTGAGCTAGAACGCTGCACGACACAGGAAGCGCCGCCCCATTGGTTAATGCAGTTCAATCGATAATGACCACGACTTGGGGAGGGATTGGTTAGGCTCAAGTCCATAATGCCTAGGATGTTTCTTTGGTGGGTGAAAATCAAGATGGTGTGGACTGTGGAGTTGAGAAGTGCAGTCAGGGATAATTGCATAGCAAAACGAACGACTATCGTGGAGGCAGCGAATTACAAAACACGCATCCCTGAGAAGTGCATGCACTGCCAACCGAGCTACAGCAACCTTGCAACAAGTTCGACGGGAGACGCACGGCACACACGCTGAAGATAAAGCATCTCTCCAGTACCTCCTAGGTCAAGTTCTAAAACAGAAAAGAAAACCATTTACAGAAGTCGTTGTATTTTAAGTACCGGTACTCACGAGAAAAAGAGTGGACAGACGGCGGAATAGTCCTTGTAAATAGGATGCAACTTGCAAGGGAGTTGCGGCTCTTGGTGACGCACGGACCGCCCCCCACGCTTGGCTTTTTTCTCTTCCGGAGAGTTGTGGAGCTCCAGCAGCCCAACCTTGCGAGGTTAATGCCCGAGTATGTTTTGGTGATCTTCCGGAGAACTTTAAGGGAAGGAGAGCAGATGATTGAACTTTGTTCTGGTGCTCCTTCATGCACACACTCCGTCACGGTTTGGTCATGTCTCTCCCCCGCGTGTTGTATACTTGTACAACATGGCCGGCCCGAACCCAAGCAATTAGAATGACCTCGCAAACGTTTTTCACCTCCATGGAGTGGAGCGAAAAAATCAGAGTCTGCGTGTTAGCAATGATCTATCACAAGATGGGGGAGCACGAGAGGAGCACGAGGGAGCCACAACATGGTGGCGAAATTGATTGGATTGGCTTCCTAAATGTTTGCATTTGGGGGTCTTGGGTCTGTTGGACGAGAAAGCTTTTCCTGCTTGCCAAAAAAAAAAACCAAAGGGGCCAATCGAGCTGAAATGCTGGTCTACTGGGCCATAAACTAACGTTCGGAAGCGGAAGAAGTGAATTGCTACTTGTACTAACCACCTCTAAAACCAAACTGCAGTTTATGAGCATCGGCGGCGCTTCGAGAGTTTCTCGCTGTAAGAGAATTCAAGAATTTACCCTTTACCTATCAGTTCGGTAGCTAACCGAAAAAGCAAAATTTCTCCCCGCAAACCCAAGACCGAGCCATGCCACCGCACCACCTACTCGAGTTGCTACTCGAGTATGGTGTAGCTGGGAATAAGTCAAAATGCTAGGCCTAGCGCCATATCCCGTGAACCCACACTGACCGCTGGTGTCGGCTTGCCTCAACCAGCCTCTCACGCATGCTTTTCCAATACCCTGGTGAACATGCCCTCTTGTGAAAAATTGTGTTAAACAAGCCGGTCTTGGGAAGAACGCCCGTGAAGTTACAACGCAGCCTCTGCTCCACAACAGCCCCCGGCGTTTCCCGGGTAGCTTTACAAAGATTAAAGCATAACGGCCCCACAAAGATGTCCACAGTGCCTCTGGATACCTACCGTATCATGCTCTCCACTTTGTGCTGATCTGTACTCAGGTGTTTTGAAGAATTCCAACTCCAGATCTCGCCCCGCACACTGCTCGCACAGAGCGAGACGAATAGATTCGAGCCTTCTTTCGCCTCACCAGGCATTCCATCCATCCACTTTGCTCGCTTTTCCCCATCCAACAATTCTGCCTTTAGAAGGGTGGAAATTTCTGCCTCACCAATTGTACGCCCTACAGCCAAGCAAAGGTAAGGGATGGATTTTCAAAAACCCGTCTTTTAACCAATTTATTGGCCTCATCATTTGACATCAACCAGATAAGGTAGTTTTACTCCAGCCCATGAGAGCCGGCCTGACGAAATGCTTCAGAGTCATGTCATCGCAGTAATCGTTATTCTTTTATTAGGAGTATCGGGGCTGGTGGTTTGGGCGGCCTTCGTGCTTCGATATATGGTGGCGGCCACAGCTGTCAATGAGGAAGAATAAAGCACATTTTTATTTCATTGGAGCGAGTGAGCCACATCGTATGTTGGGGGAGGTGTTCTATAGACGGCATGTTGGTATGATATAGGTAAAACGGCGTGATATTTCGGCTATGGGAGTCTGCACTGGGCTGGGGTACACGATGGGAGGATTGTATGATAAGCTAGAATGTGCGGCTGCTGTTCGCTTGTGGACTGTATACCGGTACTGTGATACTAGAGCACCGGTTACTCAGGCTGCGGCTTAAGCTGTATTCAGTTTTTGCCCACTGCTTGGTGGTCCGGAGGTTTGGAAGAAGAAACGGTGCAGAAAAAATAAAATAAATAAGAACAAGAGCAGTATTATTGGAGCGAGAGCAAGTCATCCGCATCCCCAGGGCTGTAGAGGACCGATTATCCTGCGCACAGCGCGCAGTACGTTTATCTATTCATTCATCCACAACATATGCCAAGATAACCAAAAGAGAAACCCCATTCAGTCGCCCATTGCCGACCCCCCCCCTCTCTCTCTGGAAATTGGCTTCACCACCACCACCACGAGATAGATACTTTACGTTGCTCGGTATAGGGAGGGGGCTAGGTCCGTAGAATAAGAATGGAGGCAGAGAAATGTCCACCAGGACTCGTTTTCAATTGTTCCTCCCCCGCTCTGCTCATACAGTCCTCGTAATGGCGGACGGTGGGAACCGGCAGGCAACAAAAGACAAAAAGTCAACTTCACTTATCATATTATAGCACACAGCTTTTTTCTCTTCCGGGCACGTTGCATCTTTTTTATATATATCACAGTCGACTATATAGTACCAGGGGTGAACAAAACTGGTGCAGCACCCCGCAGTCCAACCCTGCCCGCTAGAGCAACAACCTATGGATATTTCCTATCCAAAAAGATTAATATTCGAACAAACCTAAGCCCCTAAGTTCAATACGAGAGTAAGGGGGCTCGCAATAATAACCCTAAGCAATTTTGGCTCAATTAATGCAAAAACCAGGGGTAGGCTATCATGGTGAAGCGATACTTGATCGTTGATCTTTTGAATACTTGTACAAGTAGATAGTGCGGCGGTGTCGCACCCTTACTCGAGTACCTTGTAGGTACTGTACAGTCCTGCGGAGAATCGCCAAACCCTTTTTTATACCCCATCAACTTCTAGTTCCTCGCACGTAGACTAAATCAAACGGAGTAAGAGGAAAAAATGGTTTCCCCCCCTATTTGGGCCGATTTCTTCGGTCCTAAAACTCCCTGGAGTCTTGTACTTTACCGGTACGGAAGGGGATGTGCGAACATGGTGTCTGGTGTCTTGGAGTTGATAGGTTGAGAACGGCGAACTATTGGTTCGTGAACTCTGCAGGATCCTGGTCTTCTTTTTCGTCTTGCAGTCCACGGGTTTCGGTAGTCAATCCAGGATTGTTCGCCAGCGCATAGTGATCTATCCATACAGTGCGACCTTCCCTATTTTGGTTTCTCCATCAAATGGAGTGGAGAGAGGAAGGAAGTGCTCTCTAGGTGCTTAGGTACCGGTACTGCACTGCGCTGGGATAGTAACAAGGGGATTGTATTGCTTTGGTGCTGGGTAGCTGAATGGCCCCTCTGCTACTACTCTATCGTTACTCCAAAAGATCCCGCGCCCAGAGATGTTCATGAAAGCACCAATACATTTCTGGGTTCTAGGCTCTCATTCATTCACCGCCTTATACACGACCCGCGCATCCGTGCTACGGCACTGTACTGCGCTTGCCTACAAGGTTCCTCAACTCGGCTTATAATAACTCTCCACTCCGGGCGTGCAACCCTAGCCTACTCTACCGTATCGACAACACACGGAGTCGGGAGATAGGCCGTGCGACTTACCTTACCCCCCCGCGTGTTACCTTTCTGGGCTTGCCCTTTCTATCTATGGTATGCTACCGTACCATCCATATCATAATTGAGGCTGTTTATCTCGTTCTTACTACGGGAAGCCTCGTATTGTCAATTATAGCTCTTGGGCACTAGACCTTGGAGGATGGATGGATGGGATGGCGCATAGCACTTGAGCCCGTGCGCGAGGCAATGGCGATGATAGATGCCAGTTACAGCTGAGACAATTCTTGTTGTTTGAGCCATACAGACGGTGAGGCTTGACAGAGTGAGGGGATGTGAGGATGAGGGAAACAATGGGATCGACGGTTAGTGCCGGATGAGTGATGCTGAGCAGGCAGGTTTGAAACTCGTGCTTGGGTGGAAGGATGGAAGGATGGATGGAAGAGAGCTTTTGGTGGCGTGCTTTGTTTGGTGGTGAGGCTTTTGGATTGCCCATGTGACAATGTTAGCACAAGGAATTGTGTTTGGTATGATATCGTAGACTAATATCTGCTCACTTTCACAGTACGACTTTAACGGTAGAAGAGAGAAACTATCGGTTGTTTACACTAGCAATATCATGGGGTTGAACTCTGTACGATCGTACAAACGCAGGGAGTTTAAACCGACGAGCTGCGATCGACATGCCTTGCTTTGGCATGTTGTCGGAGCAGTATTTGGGTAGCACTTGTATCATACCAGCATGGCAAACTAAGGTACGGTGAGGTAGTGTATGTGCGAGTATGAGTAGTAGTACGATTAATATCGTAAGGCAAAGCACTACTTTGTAGTCTCTGTTCGAGATTCCTAAAGCGAGGTTCACTACCGGTAATTTTTTCTAATAGGAAAGCTAGGCTAGTCACTCGAATGATTAGATACTTAGGGACTTTCCTTTCATAGGACTCTTTAGCAAGAGTCTTTTATGGATTTTTGGATGGTTAGATTATCAAAATGAGAAGAGGTCGGTAGCTCTTGGGCATTCTATTAATAGGTAGCCGTGAGATTATGGCATTGTACTCGAGTAATTGCCCGTGCCAGGGAGCTCCACAGCAAAGCAAGGCTACGGCCTCTATATTGAATTAACATCTTCAACACTGTGTCTACACTCCACACAGACAGGTCTTGACCAAAAGGTGAATTTACGTGCTCGTAGCTTATCGTACTTCCGCCGTAGAGGATTTTTGTAATCGGCGCTGAGAATATGAATAACAGCGGTGACGTCGTCCCCGAGATGCCTCAAGGCCTCTTCCAGCCTATCGTGAATCGGGGCGTGGGCAGTTGATATGAACTGACCAACTGTCCGTTCGTGCCTGAAAGGCTAGGGGAGGGGTAATTGGTAGTCCTTCCCGCGGATGTTTGTGATAGATGGTTTTTGAGATGAGGTATCGCATCCTGCTAGCCTTAGGTATGATACTGTGAGGACTTTGTTGACTTATTGGGGATGCGGGATTAGAGGATTAGGTTTGTGAGATGTGAGGGTCAATGATTGCGCTGTATTCGTGCCACTGACACGATAAGCCTTGGTTATCGTGCACTGTGCTGTAGTGTGTGCTGGGGATTGCCTTTCTAGTAACGATGGACAGCAAGGTTTGTTTTTGTTGAAACACCTGCGCGGTTTACTGTCTGAATGCTGTAGATCTACATAATTCCTGAACAATTTACCAGTAAGATAAGCTCTTAACTACAAGTACATAAGAACCTCCGGATAGCTGATCTCACCATCTTCCATCACTATACAGCTATAGGCCAAGAAATACCTCTAGCCCCCAATTAGGGTTTAAGCGGCGCTTATCATAACAAAGACCCGAGCTTGGCTGTGGTAGTTGCGAGTGCTCGAGTATATCTTGACCACCACGCTACTGCAGCCATGAGACCCTTTGCTTCCCTCGCTCTCCTCAAGCCTTCTCTTCTTCCGCCCGCACGTCACGATCATCCACAGCGTCATACCGTAATATATATCCACCGCACGACCAACTCACACTCCCTAAAAACGCCTAATTCCCTTCTCTGCCCTTCCCTTCCTCTCACCGCGAAATTACTAATCTTGTCTCGCCCCACTGCCCTTTCACTTTTCGCTCTTTCACTTGCAGGATAGGCAGACCTTGCGCAAGGCCGCGGGAGAGTGCAGCCCTCTACAAAGCCATTCTGTATAATGGTAATCCGCAGACCGCGACCGCCTTACATTACCTATCTGAGGTAATTAAGCTTGGGCGGGGAGTTAACAAGATCACGGGGATGGGAAAGGAGTTCTCCACACCCGCTTCGTTAATTCAGATGTCATGAGGTGGATAGAATGCCATTCTACAGTAGCATGAGGTAAGGGTGTCATAGCAAAAGAAGGTGTGAAGCGCGGCAGCTGGCTAGATAAGTAAGGTAAGCAGACCTGCATGAAGCCGTGATATAACATGTTAACCTATCGGCCCCCTCCTCAACACTATGAATAACTTGGCTTTGTTAATATCGTTATTATTACTGGTAATAAACGAGTAAGTAACAACTTGTATCATATCCCTCCGCTTCTCTGATTTCGGGTTAGTTACCGGAGCGATAAATATGTACACTTTTTTGTTCTTTCAGCTGTAGGTAGTCTAACTGCAGGCTGTTCGCTCTTCCCTTACCCCTCCCCCTCATTCTGCAAATGCTTTTTTTCTTTTTCTTTTTCTTTTTCTTTTTCTTATTCTTTACTTTTTTGATACTTTAGGTACGGCAATCGGTTGAATTGAATTAAACTGAATTGAATTAAACTGTATCGTAGATTTATTTCCTCCTGTATGATATGACAGGAGGATTTCCTTTTTTTCTTTCTTGCGAAAGCCACGAACGGGGACGGATCGGTATGATACGATACGGTACGGCAGATGTTTTGCGCTGGCTATCACTCGCTCAGGGATAGCACAAGCCGAGAATAGTGCCTTTTGTTCTATTTCTCTGCCTTCTTTTTGTTTCCCGTGCGGCATAAGGTGAGATGTCCATCATCTCTTCTTCCGTTTCATCCCCCCTCCTCCCCTTTTTTCTTCTCCCTTGTCTTCGGCATGAACAACTGTCTGACTTTGGCCACCGTATCGGACCTAGATACCATAAAGTGCAATTGTTTCCTCCTCTCCATCTCTATCTCCGGTGTCACGAAACTAGTCATCTGACTTCATATATTCATTCACTCTTGGATCGTGAAAACCAGGACTCTAATACGATAGCCCCGAGTTGCTCCTGCAGGACAGGAGAGGGGAAGGAACCATTCGGATCGTTCATGAAGCTCGCCCGGCAGCTGGGAACCAGATCCCCGCCCCTTTTCGAATTTGAAAAGGAATTTTCTTCTCGTTTTTCTTCTAGTTATTCTGATGGATATGAAGAGGGCTGGAGGCATTGGCCAGCATCACCGTGACTGTGTTTATATCCCCCTTTTTTGCTTTAGTTTCTGTTTTAACCTTTTCTTTTTTCGGCCCAGCATACGCAGCTAGGTGGTCGATTAGAGGTTAGTCTCGATTCGAAGCATTGACTCTAAAGCCCCCTCTTCACATACGGAAGCCAGACTGTGCTTAATTAAGCATGGTATGGTAAGGAGGGGGAGGGGGTCCTGTCTGCCCGTGCTTGCCCGAGTGTAAAGAGGAAAGTAGGAGGAATCTTAGTGCCATGTCGCAGGCTCTTCGGTAAAGGATTTGTTTGGCTGGTGTGCTTCATCTGCGGCATCACAGTGGCCGCTAATAATAAGGGTGGGGGATGGAAAAAGTGAAAGATGCGGGGTGAGGTGGGAGGGAGAGTTTGAGGTGGGCTTGTTATTGTTTTTAGTTAAGTTGTGTTGATTGCTGGCTAGACCAGCTACTGTAGCAATTGTATCTACCCATGGTTACCTGTATGTACCCCATCAGAACCTGCTCTGGGGGCAGCGGCGGGCGGAATCACAGTTCCTCAATAGATCTAAAAGTTCATAAAACATCGCCGACGGTTCTTCCTATTCCTCATTATCATCATCATCATCCAATATCTCCCTAAATTATAGCTCTCCTGCAACATATAGCACTGCAACCTGACACCCGCGATCGGCGAACCTTAACATCCCACCAATTGGAAAAGAACTGGAACGAAAAGAAAAACTTTTGCCCCTCTCTTACTTCATCCCCTCCTTCGCCCCTTTGTTCTCCTCCCCTTCGTGCAGCACATCGCGTCCTGCGTTTCTCAAAATTCCCGTCCCACTACACGCGAGTATGATATAAGGTATTAGATGGTTGCATAAGCAACATTGCATCACCGACTATCACTCGTGAGCACACGATCAGATGTGTTGGAATATGGTTTCTTTCTCTTCTCAAATGCTTCCTCTAAGTCCTTTTATTTGTTCCCAAGTCGGGTACGAGTTTGGCCTTCTTTATACTCTCTTTATTATTCCTCTTGTTCTTATATGCTTTCTTTGAATACCTTTGTTCTTTGTTGCGGAAGTTTGGTGGAAGCGGAAGCATGGTGAAGCGGAACCAAGCCACTTTACTATATAGCTTGTCAGTATCTTTCCTATCATTCTAGGAGTAGTTAAGCGGTAATATATGCTCTTGATTGTCGGCTATCATTACTTCTCAGTTGAAACGATTGCGCATTGCTACAAGATGTCTGGCCACTGGATCGCCTGTAGGAAAAAAAAGATGAAGAAAAAGAACTTCCCTTCCAACCACCACCACCACAGCCTTTGTAGTAAAGAGTTCGATTTTTGAAAGAAAATTTTTTGACCCATCAAAACTCTTGCCATCTTCACCTTACTCATTACTACTTGCTCCCTCCTGCGATCGAGTTGTTTTTGCTACTGGGGAATTGATGCAAGAAAATTTTCGCTGCCTCCCTCTCCCCGCTCATTCATTCACGCTTCCACCATGCCACTGGTTCTCCGGACGATATTGAAATCAGCGGCTCAGCTCGACATATTCCTTTGAAACTACCTGCTGCTGTACTGCACGCTCCCGGGAAGAAACATATAGTATCACACCAGTGAAAAAAATGAAAAAAATTTCACGATCGAGGAAATCCTTCAATCTGGCATTTTTTGGTTATGGCGGTGGGTTGTTCGTCCTGGGTGGTGGTGATGATGATGGCTGGGTATTTCCGGGTCTGTTGCCAGCTCATTGGTAGGGTAATATGCGGAGCTGGAAGTGGATATTTTATGCGCGAAGACAGAAGGGGGATGAGTGGGGGGAAACCTGAAGGGAAGAAAAAAGAGGGAGAAAAAAAAAAGGAAATGCACAAGCTCGTCATTGGAGCGAATTAAATAAACAAAATTAACAGATAAGTTAGATTGAAGAGGGATGATAGTAAATCTATAGATGCAAGCTATATCTGGGGAATTGACGATTGCCGTGTCTTTGTCGTGATGGCGGTTGGGTGTTTAGGTTAGGCCCCAGGCTTTGCTTTATGATACTTAATTGAAGGAAGTTCGGACGAAGCTAAAACTTTGCCTACTTTCTGCGCATGGAGGAAGGAAGGAATGAACTCTGTCACCCTATTAACTAAGCGCTCAGACAGGCATGGAATGGGACGCTGCCGCACAGGCTTCATAGGGTGGGACTCGATATCTAGGGAATGACAAAAAAACGAAGGAACGAAGGAATAGAATTCCTAGTCTTCCCGGTACGATAGGAAGACGTATGGTGCCGTGCAGTGCATAACCAGATACAGTAGCACAAGTGCCACAGACCGCCTCCCCACCCCCCAGAGCCGAGTGAGGGTGTGTGATAACCCGGCGAGGGGTGAAGGGAAACTGAAAGCTGAGTGTGAATGGGGGAACGAATGAGTGAGTTGAGCTCTTTTGGCAAAAACTCTCACATCTACAGTAGCTAGCCTCTCCCGAACAAAGCTTCCGAGTCCTCTCTACCGCTTCTCCCAAGGGGGGGATGAGAGAAACAAAAGAAGGGATACCAAAAGATCCACGACCCCGGAAACGCGGGACTCCGGCAGGAACCAAATTCTTGGAGTCTGTCGACATCATCATCACTATCATCATTAACCCTGCGGTCGATCGAACCCTAAGGTAAAGTACTGTACATGCAATCTCCATATTTATACTTACGATACGATACTCGATAAAGTCATGCTGAAGCTACGGTTAAAAAAGAAAAAGAGAAAAAAAGCCCTCTCACATAGAATACCTATATCATATGGTGGAATGGGTTTTTCGATAAATTGGGTAGCATTCTAGATTAATTAATTAATTGATCAACCAATACCCGCCACGCGAGTTTGGCTGCCTTAACGGCCTTACAGGACAGGATGGACAGACCGCAGAGAAAATCATGGGCGAGGTGGTGGGTTCAATTGGATCCCTATAAGTTAACCAGCGGGAAGGTATAATACTATACGGACATAAATCCTCGCCACGCAGTAGGGCCGGGGAGAAGGGAGCTTTTCCTAACTATTACGAGGACTTGATCTATTAACCAAATTAGAAACCTACAATGCCATAATAAATCGACCAAGCTCTGCCTCTTCCTCCTCTCGGATTTAGGATATCACCGTCCCATCCTCTTACTTTACCTTACTATAGCTCCCCCACAGTACCTCCCTATCGCCGCGGCCGCACGGGCGTGAAACAGCTCAGCCCCTTCTGTTTCTCGCGGGAGCCTACCTGGCATGACATGACATGGCGTTCGGGTATGCGCTCAAGCTGAGGTGAATTACTCAAGCTGGCTAGCTGGGAATGCTGGGAAAACACAAGCAATTTTGTCTACTCCTGCTAGGCATCTCCCTGCCCCCAGAACCAGTGTTAGCATCACCTCACCGCTGCTATGACGCTGATGCTGCTGGCCGCTGGCTGCGAGGGAAAGAGTGTTTTTTGCACAAGTGTTGTACCGGTACCGCAGATGGGCGACGGCAATGCCGTGGTGACGGCGGCAGTGAAGGTGTGGAGATATAACAGCTATGATTCATAACATCTAGTTTTTCATTCATCCGTTGATCGTGGTGAATTTCGGGTTGATGGGAGCAGTGGTGGTATTTGATGTACGGGGTTACTGGGTAGGCTTGATATCTGAGATATTGTGATAGTGTGATACTTGGAACTTTGGGGGAGATTAGTGTGGTCATAAGGTATCACCCGTGCTCTGGATTAATATGGCGTTCTGCTATGGTATGATAGTGTGTTTGTAACATAGGTGGTCGCTGTGCTAGTAGTACAAGTACGACGGGCATGAATAAGAATTGGGGGAGAAAAGAGAAGAGACATGAACCCACTGCCATACGCCTATCGTATCCCCCCAACCCAATAGCATTACTAGGAATTAACACCTGGGAAGCCAGAACCATGAATAACCGGCTGCCGAGAAATTGATAAGAACACAGCTAAGAAAACACTACTAATCAAAAAAGAAAAAAAGGAAACCCTAGGCCAGGAAAGCCATGCATATGAAAACCCTCAGAATTAATCATATTATTTTCTTCTCGAGCTCCTTCTAACATCCCCCTTCTTACCCCCTTTCTTTGGAGGGGGAACAGCTTTTTTGGATCCCGGCTTCCTCCCTCTCTTCTTCCGGACTGGTGGTGGAGTGCCGGCGACCGTGGTGCTTTCTCCCATCTCACTCTCTGCAACCGCCTCCGGTTCCTCTTCTTCCCCAGCTTCGGTCTCTGCAACAGTGCCAGCGTCCTCTTCACCATCTACTTCATCAGGCGCATCAGAAAAATCATCGTCGGAGGCATTAGACTCTCCTCCACTAGAGGCAGGTTTAGTGGGGGGTTTCCGTTTAGGACTGGGTTTAGCTTTGGCGACCAAACCCTTCTTTCTGACAGGAGGTTTTCGCCGGGAGGCAGTGGTAGTGGTAGTTGAAGTTGATGGGGTACCGACTTTGGCAGCGTTCTTTCTGATCTTGGCAGGGAGCGGAGAGGCCGACCTACTAGATTCTGTGATATCACAATTAAGGTTAGAAGTTAGAACATCAAGGTTATAGAAATATATCACACCATCCTCCGTATCGTCTAGATTGACACTAGCAGTTCCAGTTCCAACACCCGAAGCAACGGACTCGCTTCGCGCAGCTCTCCCGCCCTTCTTCCCCTTCATTCCGGTTGGCCAGAAAGTCTGCGGAACAACAGTAAGTGGGCTGTCGATGCTGTTAGGGTCGGACCGTCGGGAGAACATGAGCGCCCCATATTCATCAGCCGGGAGGGTAAATTCGCCCGAGGGATCTGGAGTGTCCAAGTCGTCTTCAATGTCCTCCTGTTCACATATCTCAGTTTCGGAATGCGGGTAAAAGAAAGGTAATAAGTACGCGCTCGTCCAGGCCTTCGAGGTTATACTGCGATTGTAGCTTGCGCCAAATGCCTTCGATGTTAGTGTGCGTGTCGGAGACTCCATGGTTCTTCATTAATTCGGCAATGCCGATTATACGGAAGTGCTTGTGCACCCCTATATGACATTCCCATTAGCCAAGCGGGATACAAGCTTCTGGTCGCGCAGCCACTTACCAGCGGGCTTTAAACGGTAAACAGAGATGGCTTTGAACAGAGTCGTCTCCTGTTCGTCGGTCCAGCCATCAGAGCTGATTGGCTCCGGGACAGAATCGTCGTCCGCCGCAGCGTGGCGCCCCTTGTTCTTCTTTTTCGGAGGCATAGTTATAAGAATAGTTGTTAGTGGTGGCTAGTGTAGAGATAACAGAATGGCACGAAGCAAGAGAATAGAGAGTATGATACTATACCAAAGCTTCTGTTACTGTCGCGTGGGATGACGCGCCGAGTATGAAGTGTGAGGCTCTTTGTGGGCTTGGCATGCCGTGTCCCCTCCAAGTGGTAGGGCAACAGGGATGTCAACATCTCGGCCTCCCCAATTGATGAGAATCCATAATGACAGACTTCTCTTCGGTCTTTCCCAATCCCGGCCCACTTGGAAAAAATGGAGGGAAAGGGGAGGAAGGAAAGGAGGGATATCCGTTCATCATTCCGGATTTGTGGAAGCCTTCATGCTTTGCTCCAGATGACTCTGCTAAACCCACTTTGTTCCCTATTGCCCCGCTGAAAGGTAGCTCTAGCTTACCAATTACTATTTGTGCCCCAATTGCTAACTGGAATCCGAACAGAAACCGTCCTGGATATTACCAAACCTTTAGGCCCCTATAAAGATGGATCGGAAGTAAGCCTCTTCACCTTCGATCATGGCTTCGCCGAGTACTTCGCCGACCCCGATCCTGGATCCCCAACTGAGATAGATTCAATTGCTTCAATAACTGGAGAAGCTATAAAACATAATTCCTCCGATACTAGTGAAGATATATGGCTTCAACCCGGATCTTCTGAGCTTCCGGTGAAAGTTTGTGTAATTCCGTCGAACTTGTATGCCTACGACTAATTCTCAATAGCCACAGTTTCAAACATGGGAATCTTTTCTCTCCGCCGGAGCAAACGATCCCGCCAATCCTTACCTTTCGGAAGCCGGACCTCGAGTATTCGATGCGGTACTTACGGAGCATATGGATGGATATGAGGAGGTCCCCGAAGTTATTCGCTCGGATGTCTTCTGCACTGTTAGTACCCAAGAGATGAGCGGTTATTGGGACTGAACAAAACTCACACGCCCGCTATCCAGTGTCTCCTACACCTTGGCCTCGGCAGAAGTTCGGTCCTATTCACATACGATCGGAAAAAGGCCGAATTCTTCCCTATCAAGCCACAATTACGGATATCCGGATGTACAGCCGGGACGGTTGATAGGTATTCTCTAGTCAAACTAGACTACGCAGGACCGGTTCTGACACTAAAAATAGCATCGTAAAATCCTTCGCAGATTGCGGAAAGAAAATTAAACAACTCCAAAAGTTTGTCGATGGTATCTACAAAGACTCAAGGTTTGACCCCCCCATTTCCCTAGGCTCTATGATAGATTGACAATGCGCAAAAGAGCAGTGAAGCCTTCTATCATTGCATTAGCAGATAGTGCAACGGCGGTAGTTGAATCAATTCAGCAAAGACTCTCCGTCGACCCTACAACTATCCGTAGTATACTTCACCTCCACTCACTCATGCTTGAACCCGCGCTCATCATCGACACATTCTATCAAATGATCTCACAAACGGCTGGTATATCAGACGATTCTCAGCTACTTACTACGCTTTTTGAAGTGGTGCAGCAAGAGCAGCATCGAAGCGGATGGCTGAAGCCCCTATTGATGGAAACCTTGGCAAGGGTCACTCGACCTTGGCTGGAGTTTATTGAGGAGTGGATAGGCCTTAGTCGACCGGCAGGAGGCGAAGGTGCAGGATTTGAAGGGCTTGTAGAGAGGGGAGTTTTCGTGAGAGTTGAAGAAGAGACATACGTGGACGATAGGGGAGCGGAGCGAACAAGCCGAAACTTTGTAAGAACCGGATATCCGTTCCAGCGAATGCTTTACAGTGATCTAATGACTACAGATTTTCGACAAAACGAAGGTCCCATCTTTTATGAGTACGGAGAACGGAGAGTCTGTTTTTGAGAGTGGGAAGAGCCTACGGTTTCTGCAGAAATTCCACCCAAGCCACCCACTGTCGCGACCTGGGGCTGTAGAGGGTGTAAGGGCTCCAAAACTGGAGTGGAAATTTTCCTGGGAAGACTTGAATAAGTAAACCGATACCTATTATAACTTAAAATCACGCTTTTCTGACGACGTGACAGCTTACAGAGTCAAGCAATGAACTATGAACGAGAGCTTCGATCGGCTACCAATAAGTATTCTGGGCAGGGGCCAGTGGCAACTGCTCCCGTGGCTAGACACTACCAGTCAGCACCGGGAGGCATTGAGACGTTTGAAACATTCGGAAAGTCCAAAGAAGAGATAGGTGCTATGATCAACAAGTCCGTCTCGGCAATGAGCAGCTCTCCTCCCCCCATCGAACACCTACACAAAGAGGATTTACTGCGCGCTCTCGTCCTCAAAATATCACGTTTAGAGCTGAATTCTGACCCAGAAAACGATCACCTAACTACGTTTGCGCCTCCTATATCTATAACCCCCGTTCTCTCCTTCTCCCATATATTTTCCGCCCAAGCAAAGATCATAAACACGGCCTGCCTTAATATGCTTTTTAAGGAACACAAAGTCAGAGAGCATCTCTCCCTCCTTCGAAAATTTGAGTTGTTTGGTGACGGCGTTTACTCAAGCAGGCTTAGCCATGCACTCTTTGGCGATGAGTTGGATGGAACAGAGAAACGTGGAGGGGTTCACAGAACTGGAGGGACTATGGGGCTGAAGCTAGGAAGTAGAGATAGCTGGCCTCCTGCATCCTCCGAGTTACGTTTAGCATTAATGGGAGTTCTCAACGAAAGTTTCAACAACACACAAACCAAAGGTGGGATACATCATGCTGGCAAAGACGGCGATCTACCAGGAGGCTTGAGTTTTGGAGTTCGGGACATGACGGTGGAGGAGTTGGAGAGATGTATGAACCCGAACGGCCTAGAGGCTCTAGATTTCTTGAAGCTGCAATACAAACCACCCCCTCCACTTGACGCCATTATTACTACAACAGCGCTATATCAGTATGATCGACTCTTCAAACTGTTGCTCCGAGTCCTACGCATGCTTTCCGTGGTCAATAAGCTCTTCCGCGATGTAACCTCCCGTCGCAGTCACTGGCACACAGTAGATCCCGTCGCTCAGAAATTCCGAATTGAAGCACACCACTTTGTAGACACAGTTTGCAGTTACATGTTCGAGGCAGGGGTTGGATCCGCCTGGCGAAAGTTTGAAGATAAACTCCAAGACATCGAAAGGAAGCTAGATTCGCCTGATCCAGACCTTGGTGCAGAGGGGATCGAGAGGCTGCGAGTGTACCACGAGGGTATACTTGACAGGATCATGTTTGCGACACTCTCCAGAAAGCGCCAGGCTCCTGTGATGAAGCTCATGGAGGATATATTCACCTCGATTCTCACGTTTGCAAAGTACTCGCACGCCAAATCCATTGGGGCTGGGACTAGTGATGATGAGAAAATTCCAGCACTGTACACAGGGTTCAAGAGAAGGGTTGGGATATTCATCAGTGTTTGCAGGGGGCTAAGTGAGAAGAGGGGCTATGGTGATGGTAAGAAGGATTCAGAAGGCAGAAGGGCTGTTGATGCGATCTTTGGAACAGGTTATAAGGAGGAGGGTAATCTGCTCTCAATGTTGCTGTTGAGGTTGGAGATGACAGGGTACTATACAGATACGGGGAAGGGCGAAGGAGAAATGGTCAAGAAGCAGGGACGAAGGAGAAGAGGGCCGAGTGACCCAGCATGATGTCGTCTGATACCCAAGTGTACGGTGAACATGGTCTAGCAATAGAATGCCATTCTTAGCTCGCTATCAAACGCTAAAAATATACCAAAAATTTCGGGGCTAGCAAAGGACGGCTCTGACCTATTACAGAACATAAAGCCTTTCGCGCTCAAGTAGAAGAAACAACCTTTATGGGTAACCTTCATATTTTAGAGAAAAACGTCAATAATCCCTTCCTCTGAAGCACATTGCAAATCTTGATGCATTCCCCTACATACTCAAGGAAAAAAGAAAGTCCCCTCCCGTCCTCCCCTCCAGCTAACCTAAAACCTTCTCAGCCTCCGAATAACTGCATCCAACTTCTCCGCCGCCTCTTCCCTCTCCCGTACAGCTCTACACCTCTCCTCCTCCGCCTCCTTCAACTCGGTCTCCAAATTCTTCAGCCGCTCCTGCTGCTCGTCTTCGGAAACGCCAATACCCGGCAAGGAGACGATCAGGAGCTCAATCTGCTTGGATTTGAATATCAAATCGCGGGCGAGCTCGACCTTTGCGGCTGTAGCAATTATCATCATTAGCTTTGCATTTCATGGAAGCCGGGAAGGGTGGGGGGAGGTACCGTCAAATGTGGTTTTGTCGTCAATGACGGCTATCAGATGTTAGCTATGATAAAGGAGGAAGGGGGGGGGGGGGGGGGGGT
>Ga0307509_10002452_pt1 | contig 30015 bp, 24 predicted proteins | sample 10_EM_MG_FD_202245 | JGI IMG/M metagenome (GOLD analysis project Ga0307509, IMG submission 202245) | Populus trichocarpa ectomycorrhiza microbial communities from riparian zone in the Pacific Northwest, United States - 10_EM | ecosystem: Host-associated > Plants > Roots > Unclassified | place...
ACCTCAAGCCGCAGGTGGGTCTTTACCGTAGGGAAACGGGTTTGGCTGCCACGCAGCTACCACGCGATGTCAGTGTCAAAAACTCTCGCCGGTACTGTACTAAAGCCAACTGTGCCTCGCTAAAGCTGGGAATAACTTTCGGGTTGGAAATGGGAGAAAAAAAAGCAATAGCAGCCCGCAAAGAAGAAGCCTATGAGACAGGGCGAGAGACATTGCACGAAATTAGATGGTAAACCAAGTTTGGTAATACAGCTATTTCTGGGCAACATAGTTCAGACTTCGGCCAATGTAGGCAAAAAATCTAAGACATCCAAATAGCGGAACTTGCCATTGAGCGAACGCCTATCCTAATCTCTTTGACATATCAAACGGCCTAGGGGGAGCTCGAAGAAAATCGCGCGAGCGAAATCGTCGATGCGAAATAAACAAATTTCCCATGAAGGAAAAGCGACAGGTAATTATTCGAACAAAGTTCTCTAACAAACAGGTTAGAAACTTCATTCGTTTCAGGATTCAAGACAATTCTACCCTTTGATGCCAGCGAAAACAGTTCAAAGGGAAAGACAAGAAAGCTTGCCACCAAAAGCAAAATTCATACTTTCCGTTCGATAGGTGCCCCACGTTCGGTTCAACCCAAACGGGAAGACGGACCAATGACAGTGCGGCAATTGGGCGGGCAAAGGCCGCTTGGCTGCAGATTATCTTGTTTTTGTTTTTTCCCCCCAGCTTTGCACAACCGACTCGCCCCGACGGCGGTAGTGAAGCAGCCGCCGGCCATCTCTTCCAAAGGGCTGACTGGATTGGATGATCGGAGAAGGGCTAGAGTGTGTAAGGGAGTACGAGTCCGGAGAGGTGAGGGGAATGTTGTGCGACAAAACAAACGAGCGAGTACGACTGCAAAAGATTATGTATAGCACCGAAGGGTAGAGGATGGCACTCGAGTACCGGTGGGCAACACCCCTAAAGGGGAATCCGCATTCGAACCATCTGCTCACTTTAGAGTAATATGAATAAGCTACAGTGAATACCGGTATGCGGCTCCCAAGCGAGGAGGGCTATTAGAGAAGTGTGCTGATGTTTTTCTTTTCCTTTTTTTTCCCCCTTCCGAGGAAGTCTGAATTTTCGATACTCACACAAAACTCACCCGCACACCCCTACATTGCTTGAAAAAAGTTAGACGTATCGGTACCTCCGGGGTACTGTTTATTATTCCATCCACTTTGTTATACTCGAGTACCCACCAACATAGCCCATGTGACGGGAGGGGCTGAACAAGAGTGCTCAATGGAAGTCTAGATTCCCTTTAGATTTAGATTTTGTTGCTGGAATTGAACGGGAAAACAAACGAGGAGGTAAGGGGGCCACGCAAATAATGTAAGATAATAACGACATCTAAGACATCGTCTTAGGTGTTTTGCCAAAAGATTGATTGCAGTGCCTTCCTTTCCCATGACGAACGAGATTAAATTATTCGGCCTAGAGCAGAGTAGTCTCACGATACTAGAAATTAGGTCATAGCACTAGTAGTATTAGAATGGCAATCCGAACAATTCTAATCGTCATCCATTGGATCAATTGAAAGCGCTATCGTAGCAATGTCTAATGAAAGAACAGACGGTTGGATAGTGGGTGCAGTACTTGATTTTGCCGGACCCCATCCCGAATACCTGGTGCAGGGAAAAAAGGCGAACGCCTCTTCAAAGCTTTTTACTGGCCTGCAGCAAACATCAGTGAGAAAGTACTGGTACAGGGCACCCCGCTGTCCCGGACGGTTAAAACCTAAAGAATCTGTCCGGTACAGCGGGCGATCCGGGACAACGAGATAGGCTTTGGTATAAAGAAATGTGGAGCCCTCAGAGTTTCGTACGGGACAGCGAGGTATCGGGGGTATCGAGATCCGGGATAGCGGGTGTGATTGTATCATACGCTTCGTGATCCAACAAGGCCCTTCCCTTCTGGCATCAACCATGCCCTCCGGGTACTCGAGCACCTCACACAAGTACTCGGGTACGGGTAGTACCGTGCCCATACCAGAGAGGGAGGGGAATAAAATAGTGGCAGCACCGCAATCTACTCGAGTACGGTACTCGTACACCATCCCCTCCCTCGGAATCCCGCATCCTGTCATTCTTCGCCGGCCCTTGTCACGTTAATCCCCAGACTATCGCCAGATTGTCTGCAGAACCGAAGGATGACCAGAATCTATCCAAGCCACCAATCCCAACATTCCGGCTCGCAAGCCCTTTTCCCGACTGTACCTGCCCCGACTAAGCTTTTGAGAGCTCTATCTTCCTGCCTACCGTACCGCGTGCTTCCTATCGTGTCGTTGATAAGTATCCCCCACACCAATGTTTGGGGCGACTGCAAGGGGCTTTAAACCGCCTCGGGGGCTGGAGGAAGCGCTTCAGAGCGAACTGTTTTTTCTGCACTCCGAGAATATGGTTTCTCAGACAAAATATCACCCCCTTTCACGGGCCATGCAAGTAGGGTTTTGTAAGTCGCGACATATCCACGTGCTTAAACCTTCCGATTCTGAGAGGCGTACGTGATCCAATATGTCTCTAAGTGTCTCTCCCGTTGAACCTAGAGTTAAATATCAGCCATGGACCCACTTTTTCTCACCCACGAATAGATGGACGCTGATATCGTGCTTGCGTTTGTGCCGGCACGACCACGCGAAGTGATGCAGCTGAAGCTTTACATGTTTTAGTTCATCACAAACAGCCACAGATATTGCTGTGCGTGGGCATGTCTAATATGCGAACTGTTTGTTATCGCGCTGCCCTTTGGTGGTGCGTATCGTACTGTACCCCAGCTAGAAGCAACAACTCACTGCTTATCGTAAGGTTTGATACGAACAACGCGGCCCGCAACTCCGCACACTCAACGCCTCCACGCCTCCACGCCCCCAATCTAATACCCTTTCGTAATGCACTGTTGGTCAATAGCTAACGAGCTATAACTATGTCTAAAGTAATTGTTTCCTGTTTCTTCTCAAGCAAGAACCCCAACACCCGTTTTCGTTCATACACCCTCCATATAACTCCTCATATGATTAACCACCTGAATTTTCGGGCTTCCGATACCAGCCTCTTGTCTTATCCTTCATCCATCCGGCTACCGGTAGTAATACTCTTAACCAAACGGCCTTCGGAATTGAGCAAATACCACTCACCCGCAGGGCCACGATTGGATTCGCACCCAAGACCGCTCTGACAGTAGCACATGCCTCCACAGGGCGCACAACCAGCTACCCCTCTGACCTCGTGTCAAACCAGAAGAAATACCTCTGGGTAGGCTATTGGGTGATCGGTGTCGTTCGAGAGACCAATCTGCTGCAACTGGGCATTGGGCGGTCCCATTCTTGCAATCGACAACGGACACTACCGTATGGGTGCCAAGGGGTTATGGCATGCATGCTCATTATTCGAATAACCCCGCAGTCCAAGCAGAGCTTCCCCGTCTACCGATAACCACATACCGTAGGTTCAAGACATTTGCTCGGGCCTTCAATTGATATATCATTGTTTTAATGGACAAATTGCTACGGTGGTAGCCAGATATGCATCACTCTGCTGGCATCAGTGGATCATGGATTGGGATTATCGGCTCCGCACTCCCCAAGTGCCCATACTGGGTTCCCAGTTCCCTGTGACCGGAGTTAAAGGCGGGATCTCTTCGATTGATGCTTGAGCAGCCCGCAATAGTTGTCCATTCCCCGAATTGGCATTGAACCTTTTAAATATTTGCCACACAATAGCCATGAGCCCTGTTGTCGCCCTCGCTGATCAAGTTGGGCAACGCTTTGTCTTCTGTGAACCAGTGCTGTGCGGCAACCGGGGAACAAGAGTTTCGTAATATGATTGCAATCGCCCCGACATTGGAAGGTACAAAGTGGAAACCCTATCATGTGCCGTACGAGAGCATAGAGACTCCGTCAAGAAAACATCAACTCCAAAAAAGCATCCAGTTTACCGGACTAGCAAACTTCAGCCTGAAATGTCAGCGGCGGTTTACATTTTTTTCGGGCAGACGCCAAAGTTACATCTAAAGATTGGGTTATCCTTTTTTCTTTTTCCCGTTTTTTTCTCTAAAACTAAAAATTTAAGTTTTCTTTGATAGCCCATTTTTCGTTGTCCCATTCAGGGTCTGGAAGTTCCAATTTGTCCTGTGGTGAAGACCCTTCCACCATTGAATGTGAGGCGTCGCGGGGTTGAAGTCATCTGAGACCCAACCAATCAAGGTCCACCCTGAAGGCAGGGAAAACTTTGGTCCGCACTAGACGACTTTTTGTTTTTTTCCAGCCGCTGACCCAGACTTGCTGTCCAAAAGGGCCGTCCGCCCTTCCAAGGCGATGTCCGGCCCCATTTGGGTGCCAATGACTTCCGGCCCCACAACAATCAAAAGGCGGTGCAAAGGGGCCGAGATCTAGACGATTTCTTTTTCTAGCATCCGATAGGTTATGAAAATAGATCGGTATCGAGCGACCGACTCGCTCGAAATAATTTGCAGAGCAAACGACCGATCGCAATTCACCGCCGACACTGGCTCGGTGGGGAGACGTCGGTTGACTGCGCATCTCTAATGATATTTTTAGTAGCAAATGCCTCCCTTTCATGCAATAAGACTCCAGACAGGTACCGAATGGAACGTGAATACAGTATATGAGATCTCCGCTCACATCTTATCCGCTACTGCATCGTAGCAGAGCGCTGGTACGTAAGGCATGGCAAAGATTGCAAGCCTTCTTCCAGCAGATTCACTTAGCAAGAACACACCTGCGTATGCGGTCCCACATTTGGAAGAGCGAAATTTTCGCCCTTCCCGCCATTTCCCACCACATTTTCTAAGACATGAACCGGTAGAACAATTCCGCAACACTCTCCAACCGCAACAACAACAGCAACGATAACACAATAATTACAACAGCCAAAAGTACGTACCTGACTTACACTGCCATTGCAGCAACAAAGGAATGGACGAATAGGCCAGGTCTAGCCAGGCCTAGACCGTCATAATAGTAGCTTGGGAGCTGTGAAACTGCGCGGGAGTTTCGCATGGTTTTGCGAGAGGGGCGAAAAAAAAATAACAGCCAGAGAGAATTGGGAAAATGCGCCAGCTGGCTCGGTCTGCAGCGATACCGACGATGATTTTTTGATTTTTTTCGCCATTGGAAGACCTTTGAATGGGTTGTCTTTTTTCCCCCTCTTTTTTTCCTTCACTTTGGGGGTGATGAGATAGGACATCATGGCAGCAGCGACCGGCATGCCCTCCGTAACATCTCCTGATCAGACAGACATCAGACAGAACTCTGGGTTCGCCCTAACCACCGTGAAGTGGGGAAACTATCCTCCAAGGGGCCAACCGAGAAAATCATGGGACGATTACATTCGCACAGCACCAGCCAGTCAGCCAACAAGCAGGCCAAAGCCTCAAGCCGCCTGGTTGAAGCCGCGTTTTTTTGATCGTGGAGAATCCGGGAACGTACGATAGACCCCAGCATGATTCTAGTAAGCCGGTCACCCACCACCCCTCGCCTATACATCGGAAGACTACCGGTATGATAAAAGTTTAACATCACTACCTTGTACCACGACTGCCTGAACGCAGCAAAATTTTCTTCACGAAGATCCTTCGACTGCCGTATTCAATAAGGGATGCCCGAGTATCCCCGAGCAAGTAACAAGTAAAGGCTTGAAACCAGTGAGCCCCACTCTAGTCGTATTCAAGTATTCGCTAGAAAAATGATGACGATGGTTTTTACCTTCTTTCCTTCCCTCCCCTTTTGCCACAATGGATGTTCCGGCCGGAAGTGGCAAATTCCTTTTCGGCAGGCCTCTTGTGGGAACTCGCTGTTAGGGGTTCTCACGATCATGAAATATCCCTCGCAATTTGGATTTTTATTCTACTTTTTTCCTCTCAACCCCCGCGAACATGCAGGAAGAAACCCCACGAAAGGGGTTGAAGGGGACACTTTGCAGGCAGAAAGAGAAAGAAAACCCCCATGTTATCATTTCGCAGCTCCTAGTCACTTCCGCTTCCGCTTCCGCTACTACTTCTTCGCTGGATTTGGCAACGGGATTTTTATTATAAGATACCGTATTGCTCCAGCACAACATTCCATCCACTAACCCCATCCTTACGATCCCAAATCGTGCTGGTTCAGCCTGTCAGCACTTCAACCAATACAGTACCCGTGCGTAATTGATCGCTGGTACCGGTGAACGTGGCGATAAGGATGGTGGTGAAGGCGGAAATGCGGCAACTCACAAGGATACCTAGCATAACCTTAGATCTTTAATACGCCTTTCTCATCCCCCTTTCGACAGATCAACACTTTCGTGCACCAGATGGCCTCAGATCTGCTATACGGTTCTTGATAAGTTACAATAATTCCTAGATTTTCACGGACATGAGAAGGGTTTAGAAAAGTAATATTACTTGTATGATAGTGATTTGGGGTTACAGTAATATTGCTTGTAACTCTGACACCGCGGCACATCTATGTAATACGGATATTCCCGTATATTCCGCAACGCACCGTTTGTTCATGAGTCGGAGAAGTCCTGACAGAGAGACAAGAGAAGTCGGAGATCTATCCAGGAACCCGGGGCCAGGCCGAAACCAGCCTCGCCTTCGATTCCGCTCTGGCCAACCGATTAGCCCGACACCCGACACCGAGCTCCGAATAAGGGGGTGACTATGATGGCTCTATTCCGCGGCGGCTTGTCCTCCAGATTGTTCCGTGTCGATTCGACTTTCTAGATGAAGCCTCTCCCTTTTTTTATTTCTTCTTCTACATTGGTAACAGCATCGCATAAGACTATTTACTTACAGTATTCTTATGCGTATCCTTATTCCACCTCTTCCGGATGGTGGATATATTTCTCTCTCCCACCATCATCCATTCCTCCACCTCCCCCCTTCTCTTCCTCCTCCTCCTCCTCTCACGATAGCGGCACTTCCCTCTTACATACGACACTATCATACTAGCTTTCGAAAGGTCCAGGCTGCTATGATACTACTGAAACCCCCTCGCCCCCCCTTGGCCCCCTTGAAAATTGCTGTCGACGGACTTCCGGTATCTTCCGTCGCACGAGAGTGAAACGGTAAGAATATGGTTGTTATACCAGTACTGGTAATCTCAGGTCCTGTTAACCGCTTTGTTGTTGATTTTTTTTGTTGAGGCACGGTACGGTATGGTGGTCGTAGCAGTGAAAAAAAAACTACCGTACCACGTGTGATAGCAGCAACATATTTTGAACGAGAGGGAGAGAGGGAGGAATGCGAAGGGTGAGTGTGTGAGTGAGTGAGCGAGCGAGTGAGTGCTTGCTGGGTGTGTGATTCTGACGATGCATGCCGCGGGGTGAATAAGAAAAGGAAAGGTCAAAAGGAAAATCTTATGACACTTCCCGGAATGGGAATGGTAATAGTAGATTACCACCACTACCACCATCACGAATGAATGAGCGATAGTCTCGCGCAGTACCCATTGGGGGGTGCCGGTACGGTAATTTATTCCGGTATTTACCATTTTATTTTATCTGCTCCCTCCCTCTCAGGGAAGGACACCACAAGACCACCTGTTGTGTCGCACGTTGACCTGACCATTGCCCAGTCTTAGTTTTCCAGTCGGTGAATTGTCAGGCGGTCTTCTCAACGCGCTGAAAACTTCCTTCTGGTTCGTGCAGTACATATCAGGGTATAATAGCTTGCAATATAGCACTCTGTAGGGCTGTGTTCGTGATACTTTCCCCGCGGAGAGGTAAGACTGGAGCGGGCTCTCGGTAGTGGTACGGTAGGTTTTTGTTTTGTTGTTCCGTGCAGTACGCAGGGTATGTTGGGTTAGTGCGTCCTGTCCTGCCTTTGGGCGATCAAGAGGAGGCGAAAGCCTTTAGGAGGATGGTTAATATAGTGTTCGAATGTGGTTACGTTGGTTACAGGGGATTGCTAATATGATACCATATTATGACTTTTGGCCCGTACAAGTGCAAGCGGAGTACCGTCCAGTTGTTTGCACCCATACTCTTTGGACATCCGTAATATAGGGAGGGAGATTTATATTAGGACATAGCTCTTAGAGGATGGAAGTGTGTGTGTGTGTGTGTGTGGAAATATCATAGCCCCCGGGTTTGTTATTGTAATGATTTGCCGGTATCTCATTTGTGCTTCCAAGAATCGACCAAAGGTCCGCCGCGCGCGCCCTGCTTTTCCATTCCAAAATGGTTTTTGCTGTGCTGCTGCACTTTGTCGCAATGCGTGTCTTACAATAAGATAGTTTCTACGCACGATAAAAGTTTCCAATCCAGACTTTAGCTCAGCTGTTTTTTTTCTCTTACCATGATGAAAAAAAGTGACTCATCACCCACTCACCCACCAAAGGCAATTCACTTCCGTAACATCTTGGATGCAAATGTTTCTCTCCTCTCCCCAGCCTTGCTTGTGTTTCTTGTTTTCCCCCGGAAGTATTCACGACCGACTCGACGTGTGATGACCTCTCTCCACGATACCGACATTTTCATATCGAGATGCCTTGGCGCACGAGGTGTAGGTGAATTGTGACACCCCGGCAGCAGCAAGGCAGGCAGCCGGCCGAATACATGATGAATTGTCGAGTTTGTTGTGCGCACCCCAACCCATATCCTGTCCCACGAAATGTATCATACTGGTAACTTAACCGTATGCCTCCAATATACCGTACCGTAGAGGTAAGACCCAGCTGTCCGGCACTTCCCACTAAACAACCCTATTTCGTCCGGAAGCGCCCCCAAATTGTTCCATCGCCCGGTGAACAGCATGGTAGCGGAGCCTGGCACCCACCCAGCAGTTGGTAGACTTTTCGGAATAACCCGCGGGGTTGATATTATAGGTATCATAGGTGGGTGGCCGCAGCAGAGCATCAATATCACGAACGAGTGATATCAAGATGGTAAGCAGGAAGCCCACGGAAAACCAATCGGCATACCACGCCGTGCAGAAATAGCTATTTACGATGCCTTAATATACAAAAAGGAAAACGAAGTATATACGAGTACAGTACCTATCAATCAATCACTCAATCAATCTAACCCAACCCCCAACCCCCCACCCCCCCCCCCCCTGTCCTATCCAGTGCGGACCTGTGGTCTCTCTCTCTCTCTCTGACGCACATACATTATTATATACGCACCGTATACGAATGCTATCGAAGAAGTGGCAACTCGGGCCGATCCGATTCCCATTCGAAGGCGCGGCCGGCCAGCTGCAGTACTGACCACTGGATGTGCTTTCCCAGTTCAGGGTAATGGATTTATACCCACCGCCCAGTTACCGATATTATACCCTACCTACCTATTATCATACCTACCTCACTTTCACCGAAGGCAGAGATGATGTTGTCGGTATGGTCTTTTTGTCTTTTTTACCCAATCTTCCGCTTACCATTTGTACGGTTTTTTGTATTTCGAACGGGGCACGGTTGCGAAAATATTTTTCTGCCCCGCTTCCCCTTCCTCCTCGCGAGGAGAGGTGGGGGGGGGGGGGTAGGGAAGCGTGTGCGAGTCAGGAAGTAATTGGTGCTGCATTTTTACCTGGCTGACGTGAGCGAGGTAAAAGATTGGAGGGAAGGGAGGAAAGAAACACAAGTCGGAGAGTGAAATAGCCTCTCTCTCTCTCTACATAGTAAATTGGGGGGTTGATGATGCACCGGTATGATACGAGTATACTTGCTGATATTAGTGACTATAGCTACTTTTTATATGTATAATGTGGCAGAGCGGAGGCTAAGTTAAGGAGTCGTTGAAAACCCGAAAGGTGAGGCTTGTGCTGTATGTTTCTTTCGGGCAGGTATATATCATGGATTTGGGGAATTTGTCATGCTATGCGAAGATACTAGTAGAGAATAGTAGAGAAGAAGTGGAGGTCTCAGGAGAGTGAGCTTGAGTAAGCGACCGGGCACGGCGAAGAAGGAAAGTGGGATGGAATCGCACAGTAAACGGATTTGTGAGGTCGCGGCGTGTTAGATGGAGAGATAATGGCGACCGTTGATCTTCTGTCACCCTTCTTCCGAGGTATCATACCGTGCAGACCGTACTGTACCAGTACTCGAGTACAAGGCATTCCATAAAGCAGGGTCTATCGATGAGTTGTAGTGTCTCGCTTACATGTAAAAGTGAAATGCCCCCCACTCTGCAAGTCTACGGGGGGCCCAGTCCTGAGCTCCGTAAGCGATATCCTCTTATTTTTCTTTGCAAATAACAACTCACGAAGGTCGTAAATGTTCTCGAGCACGATAGACTAGCCCCTCTTGGAGGAATGTTAATGTGGCAAAAAGTAGTTGTCTGAACAGCAGCAGCAGCAGACGATTCTGGATAGCTTGGAGCAACCGAATGGCTACCGGAACATAATTTACTCGGGTGTTTCCATACGGCCCCAAGTAAAATCGGAAAATATAACCCTTGTCCTCCATAGGGATTTGTCTGGCATCGGCGGAAATAAGTTTTCCGAAAATACCGTTCTCGAACACAAGTATCGTACCTGTTACCATGCAACTTCCCCACGAGGTTGCCAAACTGTCATCAGACAATTAGCGATATCGCACAAATGAAATTTCTCTTCAGGGCGGCATCGTAAATTTAGCGTGGCATGATATCTGAGCATACCGTAGATGTCTTAGGAGTGATTTTCCGTGAAACAAGAAAATATTGTTTCTACAAGTATCCCCCCCCCCCATGGATGCCCTCTTTCGGCGCGGGGTGCCATAGGGAAATGCCGGAAAAAGCAATTTGCTACTGACTTTTCTTTGCTTTCGTTCTTTTTTCTTTTCTTTTTATTCCATTTTTGCTTTCTTTTTTTTCCTTTTGTTCGCCGTTCAACAATTTCCTTCTCTTTTTTTTTTTCTTTTCTTTCCCAGAGGCTGGGGAAGGAAACGTGGGATTTTCTGAGGAAAGCCGGGGAGGCTTTGCAAATCACTTAGCGCAAACGTGAAGACCACGTTGGACCGTGCGTTTTTAAAACCGTAGAGTACTTGCACTCGTACAGCGCAGCAGATAGTACCGTAGTAACTCGTACACTGTTGATGCTGGTTTTAGTATCGCGCTGAGCTGTAGCTGGTACGGTTTTGTTGCTTTGGTTGTGATATCTTTTTTTCCCTTTCTACTAGCACAATTCTGCCGTGTTTGGGATATGATGGCAATTAAAGCACTTTTGCGCGCAAATTTGTAAGGTAAATGGATATGTACGAGTACAAAGAAGGGAGAAGAAGGTGAGGAGGGGAAAAAAAAAAAAAAAAAATGAGCGCAAGTGGTACAACAACAACAACAATAAAATAACCCTGACTATCGTGAAGATAACAAATGAGCCATACCAGAAATTTATTATTGGTCCCCCTTTCTTTTCCCCTTGCTCTCTCTCTTTTTTCACACTTTATCCTCGCTTGTCAGCGTATCGTGCTACGGGTCTAAATAGCCTCTAGTCACGAGGGCAAAGAAGCACAAACCACCCACGATTCCCGAACCATACCATTTCCTATCACAGTCAAGGAAAATTTCCTTCCCCCCCCTTTTCCCAGCTCCAACTTTTCGATTCCTCCCTGTCCAACTGCGCAAAGTTGGTCCAGGGTTGATGATCTAGTCCGTCCCCTCTAACCCTGCGTGGGGTCTCAGCCTTGCCTGAAGGAAAGCTCCAGGAAACGGCATATCGCACTGGGCAGGTTTATTAGCGGGTACGGCACGCAAAAAGGAGAGCCAAGAGGGGGGGGGGAGGGAAAAAAAAAAAAAGTATGATACTTTCGAAGCTTGAATTCTTCCTCCCCCCCCCCACACACCCACCCAAAATATAAGCGAGGTACCCAAAAGGGAATTCTAAGACAACCCAGGATGCAAATCCTTCCCGTCTAATTGGGCCCTGCACGCCCGACACCACGGATCACTCGAGGAACCTGGAACCAGCTGAAGCCCCTCCCTTTCCCATCCACCCCCAGCCAGAACTCCTCAGCCGACAGTGAAGAGGGAGTTATTAAGAAGCTTTGCCAAGCCAGGGCTGAGGGTGCTACGCCCTATGATGGGGTTTTTTTTGTTAATAATAGAATAGTAATCTATATTAGATACGGAAGAGGAGCGGTACAAGCCATTCGGCGGTGCTCCTATCGCGAAACGAGATCTACTGGGGGAGGTGTACAAGTATGTGTGTGTGTGTGTGTGGGAGTGTTGCAGTAGCGGGTTGTTGGAGGAGGAGGAACGGATTATTTACTTGGCGGATTCAAAAGTGTTCGGAAATCTTGGCGCCGAGTGTCCAGGCGAAAGGTGTGAGATGGCGCCAAGATTTCCGGATACTTTTGAATCCGCCAAGTACTTGAGTGTTCTCGAATCTTTTAAGCCTCCGCGCGTCTCGGCTTTTTCCCTTGCTTTTGCTTGTCTGGTTGTGTTACTTTGTGCTAGGGAAGGGGTGGTTGGGGCGGTGTCTTGGCTTAGTACGGCAGGGTGCGAGTTCCGGTAGCCTAGCATGATAACTTCTATGCACTAGTGTGAAAAAGTGGGAACGCGTGAAACTAGCATACTGTAGTTTCTTTTTTCTTTTTTTCTTTAGCTGTGTTTCTGGTCATTGGTTACTGGCTTTAGCGCGGGGCACGAGCACAGCGGTGTTACCACCGTAAGGTAAGGGGGTGGTTTCTTATCTGCTTGTCATCTTGGTATAACCACGAGGGATCACTCGTAAAGTTCTAACGGCGCTGGGCTAAGCTCCATTTTATGCGTTAGCTTGATGAGTTATGCGATGCGACATGATATCGAGGCTGCGGTTAATTCGGGAGTGTGATTTCCATCCTGTTAGAGTCGGAGTTAGGGGAGCATTATATCCATGCATGGCGTTGAGATCAATTGTTGAAAATAAGATGGCTCCTAAGTCAATTTTTACCATGGCTGGGGATTTAGACTATAGATTAGTGTGGCTCGGGGAAATGAGGTTGGGGCTGCGGTCCGGTGCTTAATTGATGAGCATGAGCAGTATACATGAAGAGACGGGTCATATATCCTCACTCGTGAATATGCTGGACATTCAACGTCGGTACTGCTATTGTGCGTTATCTATTGGGTAGGCCCCTCTTTTGAGGTTTTGGCGCTAGGAGTTTGTGTGTTATTTTCCCCGGCTGGGTATTTCTAGCCTTGTTCACCGGCTTTCTCTGCGTATCCCTTACTGTGTCCTCCATCCCCTTGACTCGTTTCTGCCTGTATGCCTTGAGCGCTCGGGCTTGCTTGTGCCATGTATGATATGATACCTCACGAATCAGAAGAAACAAGTACGACCAGTCCTTTTTTAATTATTTTTATTTTAGCGACCCTGGGACCAGTACCGTGGTACTGGAGGAGATGTATCTTCCTGTAACGGGCCTTCTTGCATGCCGAGACGAGGCTGCCTTGGTACGATATGCGTTTTATCTTGGCTCAAGGCGCTTTGTTGGAGCTTGGAAGAGCCAAGGTGATACAAGTAATGCTGGGCACTGGTTTGGGGGAAGAAGGGGGTAGGGTCAAGCGCGGTATACCGTAATGTAGGGGCGAGGTTATCTATACGTTTCTGCCTAGCTTCATTGACTGCCCTTTGGGTCTGTGGTTCCCGTCATACGCTGTCACTCGATATGCATCGTTATGTAATCCACACATTGTGGGTTTTGAGATTATGTGGGGGTTATTTCTGGACACTGGGCGGTTGGAGGAGAAAGTGATTTGGAGTATGGTACGGTCTTGGTGACAATATTCGTGCCCCCCCCTCGCGATTTTGCACCAAAAGTAGTTGGTTTTAAATACTCCTAACCCATCTGAGAATAATACAGAATTCATGAAATCGGGTTATAGTGTAGGCAATTGTATAAGCCTTCCAGGCAGAAATTTCGAGATGTTTCCCACTCCACCACGAGGGCTGGGAGCTTAGGGCTTTGGCTGGGTCTTTCCGCAACGTACCTTTTGCGTGGGAAACTTATAAGATCAGAAGTATGATATATATAATAATATTATCATACCTTTTGCCCACTATTATTTCTGGCATTGCGCCATGGGAATCAACTAACAGAACTTGTCATATATAAATGATAGTATCTAGATGGCTCTAAAGACTCTAGGAGTTTTTAACACAGTTTTGCGAAGCAACAAGGCTGAGATTTTGGGGTGAAAGTGCTCATTTTTGGTGTGAAATTGGGGGGGGGCAACGAATTTCGTCGCTAAGATAGTATTGTAGGCTGCAATGCATATGGTGCTGCTGTGTGGTCCTGTTACGGTGCGCGGGGTATCAATGCCTCTTTGGGGTTCTAGTCGCCCGGTCACCCTTCCTAGCTTATGTCACCTTGTTTGCTCTCTTTGCATTTTTTGTTTTTAAACTTCCTCTAACTCCCGGGATAATGCCTAGAATTGAGAATTATCGACAAAAAAAATCTCTATTGAACGCCTGTTTCCGTTCTTCCATCTTGTTTGTCTCATCGGTCTCCTAAATCTCCGCTATTGGTCAGTTTTCCTCGGGAGCCTCCCTTCCATTACTCTGACCACTTGAGTGTCTCAGAGCTGCTAATGCTCTGAAGGCTTAGTCTACAGTATTAGTCTCGACTCAGGGTTGATCAAATGTATCCCGCCAACATTAAATACCCGGTTCATTCCGGCGTAAGTTACCAGCTGATCTCAGGCCCAGCCTCAGCTCTGATTGTTTGACGCGGAGCTTCAACGAACCTCTATGCCTATCATAAATACATTCACCAAAGAGAATTCCTGGGTTAGATACGGTGTTGTACCCAAGCTTGGTCTTCGGGTCAATTATCGAGCTGGGATGACAACTCGCCTCGTATGTGTTCGGGACGAACTGGTGACCCCACGGCCTGGAGGGGAGGTGAGCAGGGATGGAGGCAAGGCAATCAATTCACAGTGTATCACTCGAATAGACATGCGAGACATGCGGGTAGCGGAGGTCGGCGGTGGGGTATGGCCGGTACCACAAATTAGGTCTGGAACATCCGGGATCTGTGGGGAGGATTCCCCCGGAGACGCACATGAGAACGATTTTGGGTTTTTGTGTTCTGAGGGGCCGAGTCGCCGGTGGGATGATTCGAGCCGTCGAAAATGGGCTACATATGCAGCTGCTGTTCGGAATGGAATACCAAACTTGCCATCCCTGCCACTTTTTCTTTTAGGCTTTTTGACATGTGTAACCGTGGGATGGTGAAGGTGCTGCATTGTATTACATGCTGTATCGAATGGAAGGGAGAGGGGGCTCCCTGGGCCTGAGGGCCTTTGTGTAACGTGGAGACAAGGCATTGCACCAAACAATGCGAGTGTCGGACCATGGGAAGGGGTCCAAGGATTTACAGGATTATTGCCCTTGTTTGACCCAATCCTTTATGCGAAGTCAGGTTTAACACCGGGATACCGTTCCTGGGAGCTCGAATGGGTTCCCAAACACCACAAGTGGGGATGATTGGTTATTCTCGTCGACGGGTGTCCCAACCAGACTCTGGATTTTCTCTCTCTCCCGGTATTGGAAAATTCAACTTGGTTTCGATTACCTTGGGTTTTCGGTCACGCTTTGCACGGGGGTATGACCGCTGAATGCGATAAAAAAACGAGATGCGCTCCGATGTGTGTGGCTATCCCTATTTCGTTACCCTCGACCTCTGCGGTGTGCTGGTTTGCGCGCTCTGTTCTCCCCGAAGGGGCTATTAAAATCGGAAAAAGTGATCGTCCGGATTCTCTGCTAAGCCGCGGGACCACATCAGAAGTTGGGGACTAAAGGCCTTTTGGAGACAAGAGCAACTGGGAGCATATAATAGTGGATATAACACGTGTTAGAATCCGAAATCACCCAATTTTATGCGAGCTCGTTGCAATGCAAATTCTCTCGAAGCCTTGGATTCTCGCTCATTCAATTGCGTGTAACATCAAGGCAACTAGCCTGGGGGGTTTGACATCTGTAACATTGTATTCCCTTCCAGGCAACATCATCGTCCCTCAGATAATCCCTAAATCGCGACCCTCTAGTTTCCGGTTTCTAATGGCCTCGCCGAGTGCGAACAGAGATGTTCGAACCGGTCGCCCCTTTTCTTTCGGGCCCTCCACATAGTCCCGGGCGGGTCGCGGCATCAGCTAGCCTTATATTCAGGCGGACTCGGTGGGTCTATCTGACGGATATGCCCGGAATCCCGCTTAGCATGTGGGCGCATTATAAGCCTCTGCCCCTTGCCAGTATCTTGGTGGCGAAGGATTACACCCGGTCCAAACGAGAGCCTCATAGACAGGGGCCGAGTTTTCTGGCAGGTGAGTTCGGTCCTTTTCAAGGCCCACAGGATGACTGATCGCAGTATGTTGCTAGGAAGATGGCGAAGGCCATCGGGCAGATAGATACCCCGTTATTATTGCAGTTGTCATCGTCAGTCCCACCCTCCTTCGGTGGACTCCTGTCTGCGTCTGTTTATGATTGCCGCGGTATTATCATAAGCCACCGGCAGCCGATCCGTCGGTAGGAACTAAGATCACACCGAATCTCACTCGGCGACAGCGTAAGTCCGTTTGAGAGGTGATATGGGTTGTGGCGGCAGAATGTTGGTTTATTTTCTTTTCTAAGGAAGCAACGAACACGGCCGTCATAGAACCTCCTCGCAGTGCCATCGGAGAAGAGCCTTCGCCCTGGTGCTTGGACTATCGGTGGACTCTTATGGCTAGGACTCAGACTAGTGACAAGGAAGGGGGTGCTAGATTCGCACATCGCAGCACTCTCTTTCCTACTGTCGCTCTGGTGAAATACCTGTCTCATTCAACTGGCTCCTGCCTAGACAAAGGGCATTGAACCGAGTAAGGGGCGGACAAGGGTTTGGCTAGCCTTACTAGAGACTGGTTAGGATAGAGTAATAGGGGAAAAAGTGCTGTATGTAGGCAGAACGGAAGAAAGAGCGAGGGGTGGGGCCCAAGAAGAAGAAGAGAAACTGGGGGGGAGAAGGCATGTACAGCAATGGGGCGAAGTGGGTGGGGAACGAATGCAAAGATAGTATATTCAAAAATAAATCGAAAACGGCTGTGATCCAAATCCCTTGATATACTTCTGATCAGTACTGCGATTAAGAGCTTTTTGCAAGGCTGTTGCTGTCATATTTGTGGTGTCAAGGCACTTGGGAGCGATTAGTCCCTTTTTGTAGGAGCAGTAAACGTTCGGGCATGGAATAGCAGCATTCTTGGAGAATTGGATTGTTTTGTGAGCTGAAGTGTACACCCATTGTTACTATATAGGAGCAGTTGTATATGTAGGGGGTAGCTACTAGTATAAGTTTATGTCAGAGTTTCCACAGCCAGATTAGAGCTTAAGGGGCCTGGGGATACTCAGTAGATCCCGATTCTGTTAAAGAACGTAATGCATGATTCTGCATGTTGGATTTTTATGACTCTCATATACGTAGAAGTAGGCTTGTGATAAAAACTTGATTCAGGAACAGGGTAGTTGTTAAGGTGGGCTCGGGGTTACAAAATCTCTGAAGGGATGGTAGTTACCAGACCATTGTCTTTGTGCTGGGTAGTATCAAGGTTGTTGGTACCATTATAGGCCGCGACACTAGACTAATAGGTCGCAACACTGCTTTTCTGCTCATAGACTGGGCCGTCAGTGCCCGCGGGCCCATTGTTTCTCGAATTCTCTTTGGTCCTACTATCTAATTTTGTGGTGGTTGCTTTGTTTCTTTTATTCGTACGGATGAGGAGGAGTGGCTGCTAAATTTGGAAGCAGGTATCCCGAGGAAACCGTTCTTTGCTGTTTTGTCGAATCCATCGGATGTTCTCAAGATCGGTGGATCATTGTGAGAGAACTAGAGAGCGAGTGACGAGTGGTGATGAAAGGGTATGATTTCTAAGGGTGGAAGTTGCGGAGGGGAATATTCGCCCAGATTTTGGCCCGGGCCAGGACTTTTGGTCAGGTAGCGTTTGGCTAGCCCGGACCAAGACTGGATTTTCTTTCATAGACTAGAGCGTAACCCCTAATCTTGACTTTGGAAGTCGAACCTGTGCTTAACCCTGAGGAAAAACTCTTCATCAAACTGCCGTACCATCAGAGTATGATAATATCATATCATTTCCCCCCCTTCCCCCTTATCTTTACAAATTCCCACCTGGTACCCAAATGATTAAGGATCGACGTAAGTCCTCATCTAAATCCAAGCGGCAGTAAACCCAAAATCCAAAGTGTAGACTTTCAAGCCCTTGGACTTTGCCCTTTTAGCACCGGACTTATAATACAATCCAAATCTTGGCCAAATCCAGCCCCCCCCCCGAGCAGCCTCTTGGTGATTTTGCGACTTAGGTGGCATTGCACGCGATATCACTCGGCACTTTTCGCGGAAAAGAATTGCTGGCTGTGCACTAAGCGCCGATTAGTGGATCCTTGTGAGCAAGGGAAAAGAGGAAAGGGCTAGAAACTGCAGTATATGGAAACAAGGCAAGGGGAAGAATACGAAAGGGTCAGAAGGACAGTGGATAGCGGGAGGCTAGAAATGGTGAGAAATGGTACGGCATAATTGGATCAGATACTAATCGCAACACTCTAACAACTCTCTCTCAACCCAATGGCGACTAGGGCAGCGTTCGTAGTAGACTCGCACGTGACACAGGAGGAAAGCGCTTCGGTGGTGGTGTTCGAGCAGAGATGTTCGACCGGGAGCTCTCCTCCGACTAGTTAGAGACTAAATACAGGTGGGAAGTGCACCCAACACGCAAAACAGGAAACCCCCACAAAATAACAGCCACGGCCCTTCCACCGGTCGTGCCCCAAAACTAAGTATCGTACCCTAGCAGCTATCAGGTGGGATTACATCTATCAGATACAATCTTGGATTTGAGGGAATGGTGGATGATGAGTGAGAAAAATCCCAGAGAGAATCAATGATAGAAAGAGCAAACGATGAGAAAACTAGGATAAAGGGCACAAGTGACTATAACAAGTACTAGGCAAGTGGAGCAAATGGGGCGTCTGTCTTCCACTAACTGCTCCTTGATGTAGGCCTTGTTAATCTCGGTGCCTAACTAGAGCATCTACGATGGCAGTCCCTTCGCACTACATTTTTGGGGGTGTTTCACGAGCCACACATAACCTCCACGAGAGTTTGTAAATCATCCAGAGACAGCAAAAAACGACGGTGCCTTCAAGATTCCCAACAGCTTGTGCAAGGGGATACCATAGCAGGACCTCTAATCCCACCTCTAAGTAGTACTAGGGGTAGGGGTGAAGTATTGGGACAGGCGGGGGTAGCAGAGGCCTGTGCATATACCTTGGAAGGAGTATCAAAGAATCAAAAAGTAAGACAACTACTAATTAGTTCGTTTCACTAGTGTCTTGCGCCATCCTAGTTAGAAACGGAAGCTCAAACGCCTTGGCAAATGGTACAGTCTGGGGTAACTTGGAGCATCAAGCCACGCCATCATAAAGGGCGAACAGGAAAAGACTATTACTCGAGAGCATGCCACCGTCGTAGGGATCTAAGTCATGGGGACACAATACCGCACCACCCCTGGAACTCTGGGCCTTGATCCTATCTCCCAGATGTATTAGGGGTTGGGGGGAGCACAGGACCCGTTCGCCCTGAGGCCTGAGTCCCTTTGTATTGCGATTAGATCCCGTGAGGTGGCGAGAGACAAGGAAGGTGCCGGGCGGTTTCTCTCTCATGGGACTGCCAGATCCTGCAGAGCTACAGTATGAAATTTGCTCTCCTACCCACATATCTACTTACTTTCACCCACTACAAAAAAGCAGAACAATCGAACCGCCCCCCAGGTCCTTGGAACTCCCTCCTAGTCTGGTGATATCTTGGGCCGTTTTTTTCACTAATGGCAAACTGCCCACTTTTAGCTGTCGCCCATTTCCAGAGCACCAGTAAGAATTTTCGACCGCCTAGCGAGCTGTTCCTATCACTCGAGTTTCCAAGGTGCGGACAAGAAATAGACTACTGTGCAACAGCACGAAGACATATCACCCATTCAATTACATATACCGGAGGGTTGTGCCGATAGCTCAGCAAGCGAATACCGGTAACACCCAACGACCGCCGAGATATCCGCTGTCCTTACTCCCGGTGGCGTGGTTAGATGACTGGGAGTAAAGTTACCGTACTGCATAATTTGGAAACGGCGCTAGAGCAATCAAAGGAGATAGGGTAGCCTACCGGTAGAAGCTTTCGGAGAGACAGCGCCCTGTGGCAACTATGGTAGGGGTGTAAACCTGGTGCGGAACTTTCCTGCAAATCACGTTATTTAACCATCAGAGAGGCATGCTTGTTTAGTCATCCCCCCCCCCCCCCCCCCAAACGAGGGGAGTGGATGTGGAGAAATAGCGTAGGTGCCATGGTGGCTTAGGTTCTCCAGAGGGGCAAATAGTGATCGCGAACGTTTGATCTTCGCAGTACTGTACCGAGTAGAGTCCCGGTAGTACCTAGCACAGCCTACTTGCTACGCGTACGGCTCTCTCCCTAGATTCCGCTACGGGTACCCCGGGAGTACGTAATGCTGTGCGGAAGGAAAGCCGGGCCCCGGGAACATGGGAATGGGTGCTGTCCTTTATTATCTAATCAGCAAGTTTACTTTAGTTGACGAGGGTATCTATAGATTAGATGCTGTTTGAGTGGCTGAGTTCGCCTCCAGCACGTGGTGGGTATTTTCTGCTCTCACATATGAGTACATATGAGTACAGTACCGGTACTGCCTGCATAGCCCGTCGATCCGAAGGTACCTTTTCTGGACAGTCGAAGCTTTTCCACGGCACCCTCATGCCGCCTCCTGGGTGCTTCTATCCCTTGTTAGATTTCTTTATTGGTTTGTGTTCTGGAGGAATCGGGAGAAGCCCGGGAGAATTCAACACCTCTACGGTAGTAGAGCTAGATTTTACGATAATGTTGTAATATTATCATATCCGAGGATACCCCCGGATAGGGCAGCGCTAGGAGAAAGGCTCTTCCCGGGGCTCGCACAGGCCATATCATACAGCCCCCTAGCAGTCTACTTCACACAAATTTTCCATTTCCATACAAGTATGATTACGACGCTTATCCTCCAGATATCAAGAGACGTCCATCACATCTAATGCGCCCGCTAGAGCTAGCTCCGAGCCATCGTTTTGAGGAAAGCCATATCCACCTACCAGACTGCGGACGCGTGTATCTATTCGGGAACATACCCGCCTCATCCCCTTACAAATTCATCACCCATCGTGAAGTGCTTGCTCTTAGATCGAGAAGACAATGTGATATTGGAAAGGGTGTAAATCGCCCCTCCTCGCCCCATACTTTCACAGAACCTTTCCTATTAGGCTGTGATCTGCCTCTCAACTGAGGATGCTGTGTATGGAATTGGTGCGGTGCAGCTAGCTGGACGCGTGGCGGTTTGCCCTCCGGGCCCAATTGTTGTGCTTTGCGCTGCGAGGCTTGTGGGAGAATGTGTTAGACATAGCATGATATGTATTAGCTGGGAGTCCTTTAGGGTTGCGGAAATCTAGTAATGATGTCCATGCGGTGGAATTAGCCATAGTTATAGCGCTTTTCTGCAAGGGGCATGGAATTGAAATACCGCTATGCCGAATTCATTCCCCAAAGTCCGCCGAGCTTCCGCCGGGCTAGGGGGTTGGGGGAATTAAAGTGCGTCCTATATCTGAATTCATTGCAACTGCTTTACTAAAACTTAGCTATTGTACTGTTTTGACCCTCCCCCCCGGCACACCGAAAATTGGCGGTGGTCATTCATGGAATATCAATTGCTATTCTAGGATAGGCGCTAGAATGAAATGTTTGATAATGGGGGTGGATAAAAGGAGGCGACTTTTGTGGCTGCAATCCCGCCTATATGTCGAACAAAGCTTGAGACCAAGAGAAATTTATACTCTATCTGCCGGAGAATATACCATATCATATTTTACCCCCAACTGTTTTATTATACCCTATCTTACCCCGGCCTAGTTGAAACAATCAAACCCCCAATGTATGAACCACAGTACGACCCTGCACCACAAGCCAATGAACGATCGTAGCTGTTGGTAAAGATGGGTTCCTTCTTATCAGACGGCCAGTTATTTGCAATAGAGCGGGGATGACATCCAAGAATTGTGGCCTTGCAGCTCCTGAAGCAAGCGGCAAGGCTGCTCGCAGATCAGAGAAATAGGCACCCTAAGACGTACCAGACCATCTCAGTTAAATGGTGGCTATTGAAAGATAGAGCATTCAACGGAGGGTACCGTCATCATCCTAGTTCCAAACCCGCGATACGACACTTACCGCCTCCTGCCAACGCCCTGGTGGTTGCGCCCTACAAAATATCATTTCCCCTGTGTCCCACGTATTGATACTCACCACTCCTTCCCGAAACTCTGATTTCTCGCACTAGCCAGAAGCACCCGTGTCGGTCCAAGGCGAACTGCACTCGTTTGCATTTGGCACAGTCATTTCCCGAAGATGCCTGAAGACTGCCACTGTACTCGAGTACAGAAAACCAGAAGAGTGAAACCCCGCCAAATAAGAAGCCTGGAGTTGGAGGCCATTGCGTAATGATCTACACACTGTGTCAGTCAGTATTCCGGACACCAACGAAAACAGCAGGAGACCTGAAAACCCTATCAAGGCCCCAAAATCCTCTGCCTGGTTACAGCGGCAATACTCTAGATTGGCTCGGGGCACTGCCTACACGTAGCGCCGGATCGGATCGGTGTGTCCGGCTACACGCACAATTGGTCTATTTGCAGAGAAGGGCGGACTCATGAGAAACGTTCTGACTACCTATTTCATTTCCTCATTCGCTCCTGCTGCTAGCCAGCTAGAGGAGCAACTATGTCCAAGTGCTTCTACAAAGGCGAATATGGTTAGATTGGCAGATGTAGGCCCAAGCTGATACCAAAAGTACCACCTTGGCACGGTAAGTTCTGCAAAATCCCTTATCTTCCGCTGTCTTCCCTTTCCAAACAGGTATTGTGCCCACCATATTAAAGCGATAGTTGCAAATCGCTGGAAAATACGTGGCGATTGAGATCGCCGTTGGCTCGTTGGTAGGCCGATCATGTAACCAGCTAGCGAGCGAGCGAGCACGCCATGGCCATTTGCCATACTGGAAGAGGTGTGTCCGCGAAATTCAAGAATGGAGTCGGATCCATGGAGCCCATTGCCACAGCACTTGGTATCATAGAAGTGGCCCCAGGGGCAGATGGAGACAAGAATCTCACTCCTGATTCCGCCCAACATCGTTCCAACCCCCAATATCCAAGCTAGCTCACCACCACTACACAGCAAAGCCCACACAAAACCTCTTTTTTCTTCCTCCTTTCCTCCAAAGAGCAAAACCCCGCCCTTTGATCACAAGGGGAGGAGGGAGAGGGAAATCTCCGCCAAAATTCCCTTTCCCCTCACTCCCGAGCTAAGCCGGTAGTGCTTTGGGATAGGTCACCTACCGGCACAAATGCTGCATGTATATAAAAAGCCTTGATAGACAGACATGCAGGTATGTAGCAAAAGTACACAGCGTGTGATGGTATAGCACAGCATCACCCGGAGGTGTAACTCAGCGCAAGATATCATGGAAAGCAAGTAGGAAAGAGAGTACCTCAGTAGAGCGTAATTGCGCGTCCTGGGATTAATTAGGAGAGATGAAGTAGGATATCTCGGTCCCCTCTCTCTTTTCCTCTCGTATTTCCCACTGCCCGTAAATCGACGAATTAATGAACTAAGGGGAAAAAGTAGGTCGCGTGGATAGACAAGAGGGGGGGGGAGAAAGAGAGCAAAATCGGTTAGGAAGAAAGAAAGAGGTCATGGTATGATATACACGCATGCCAAACAAACCGTGCCCGAGGTTACCGCCGGTGGTAGGGGCTAGCCCTATTACACTCTAGTCTCATATACCGTAGAATCTCGCGAAACTCACTATGTCCGGGCAAGGATGTCTTAATTCCAGGCCAGTGAGAGAGAAGAATCCAGTCTTGGAGGGCATTTCTCATAGGCCAATTTATGCCAGCCAGCGCCAGCCAACCAAAATCGCCAAAATCCCCAGCTACACAATATCTTACTGGTCCGGTATTAAGACATCCTGGTCCGGGGTTAGTGAGTTTCGCGAGATTCTACGGTAATCCAACACCAGTGGAACAGGGCTAGTATGAAGTGGGGGGGGAGCGTCACGAAGATCTAATCAAACACAAAAGCAAACAAATCACCCACCGATCACATCTCCCTTCGTCGCCGGAGAGCATCCACCCATACAAAACTGCTGAACGAACAGAACTCGACCTTCGACACACACCGCACATACCATACCGGATTAGTAAGAAACGAAAAAAGTAAACAAAAACAAAACCTCCCCAGGCAAAACCTCCAACAACCTCGACCCAGAATCACCATTGCGATAACCGTTCGACAGGCGCAGTCCCCAACTTTTCCCTAGCCGAACCCAACACCGCCGCAGTTCCATACAGCACTTACCGCAAATCGATCACCCACACACACACACACACGCCCACCGCCCACCGCCCACAATCAACCAATTGATCACCCCAACTCACACCACTTTCCCACCCCTGCACCGCATAGCACAGCACAGCACAGCAAGCAAGAAAGCAAGCACCATGCCAAACCATGCATCCACTCGCACCCACCACACATTCTGGTATTAACATTGACTCACTGACTCACACACACCTACCCACGAGCCCAAAACGGGAGGGGTAAGCATATGCCATGATCAATGACTCATTTCTCAAAACTGCACGCACCCTTGCCGCGGTGAAAAAGTGGCAAGTTCCCCCGCTCCAGCAGAGGAGGCAGATACCAATCGCGCTGTGCGGTAGTGCTGAGAACTCTAGATTGTAGGGACATTTTTCAAACTTAGTTCATGCTACCGTTGTTTTTCCTATGAACAGGCACCCTGTAACTGCACGAGTGATCGGCGGTGACGCGATGATGGGGGTTGGGGCAGGAAGGCTTGTACGACGGGGTGGCAACCGCTATCATGCCCGGGTCAGATTTGATTGGCTTGGCTTGGGCCGGGTTTTTATCTGCGTATGTGTGTAACGCGGATATGAAAGGTGGAGGGTAAAAATCACACCAGGGTCAATTAGTTACTCGATATTGAGAGGGGAGGGGAGCTGGTTGGTTGCTTCGACTATCGCCGCCAGGGTGGGAGGAGGGGATTAGCAAGACCCAGATTTAGACAAACCCACCCTTTTCCAAAAAAGAGATTCATCCGACGAGAGAGGGGAAGATGCGAAAATGAGCATACTTAGCAAAAAGTCTACCAATATCAATCACTCAGTTGCTCAGTCACAAGGTCTGGATACCAGGTCTCGGAATGCTTGAAGACTGTCGCTCGTTTTGTTGGAACATATACCAAATAAATGTCCATACAAAATCAACCTCCTTCTCCTTTCCCGCACCTCTCTTTTGCTTGCTAGAAAGACTTTGAACGCAGATGTTATATAAAAGGAAATCTGCTCGATCCCGCTGGTCAGAAATAATAAGCGATTGACTAGTTATCTGTTGTGTAAAAAACGCAGTGGGATAAGGAAAGAATTGAACAGAGCCTGATAGAAACAAAGAGCGGGAAAGTAAAAGCGAAAAAAAAGACCAGAACACCGCATTTTGTCTTGTCTTGACAAAAGGTTTCGAAAGGGAACAAAAAGCAACGTCCATAAAATCAGAATACCCCCATTGCGGATAACCAGAGAATCCAAACGATAAGAAAAAAAGGTCGCACACAATGATGTTTACATGAAAGTGACTGAATACCCATTGCGCCTATCGCACATTCTGTGCCACCGACATTCCTTCTATCATACTCATTCCTGCCACTCCTCTCTCCGGGGCGCACCTCAACCTCTTGCCCTTCCGATCCAGTGCAGGGCTCCTGGTTGGAGATCCATATACCAGGGCCGGTGACCGAAACCCACTACCAAGTGATTTGAACTTTGGTGTGACGCTGGTAGTTCCATCCCCCGCGTACCCATGAACGTTGGCCTCTACTCTTAGAGCACTTGCTGGACGACCTTCCATTGCACTTTCAGGGTAGCTCCTCTTCCTCGACAATCCAGTAGGAGTGGTTGAACCACTTGAGCATGGGGAATAAGTTTCCTTGAGCATGTTCAAGCTCAACGCCGCTTCTCTTGATTTGGGCGATACACATGGAGCCATACGATGATCGCCAGTTTTCCAGGGGCTAGCGCAAATAGTTTTGACCGATGATACAACAGAACAAGGTGAAGGGGGGACAAAGGTAGTGAAAACTAGCTTGCCCAGTTCGCAGCTCTGCTTAGCCTTCGGGAATGCAGGCGAACTTGAGGGGCCAGGTTTTGGCATTGAAGTTGACAAGGACGATTTGCGGATGCAGCCACCCTGGGAGGGAGGAAGTACTGGTGGAAGTGGCGCATCAGATCCTCTCCTTGGCGGGAATGGGAACCTCTCCATCGTAGCTCCTGATATACAAGTATTTTCAACAACCCTAGCTACGCAAGCCATGGCAGAGCGCTGGGAGGTATATGCCACTTCCGGCCGACTAGAACAGATCCCCGCTGCAGGGGTCACCGTTCCAGAGCGGAGTTGTGACGATGATGTCGAACGACAGAAAGTAGGCGGCTTTGGAAGAGGCTGGTGGAGTGCTTTAAACGCATGTGGGTGCGACGTTTGAAGGCGCTCAGCTTCTCGGGGTGCAGGTGTAGCAACGGACTGGGCAGGTGCGGGTGCAGGTGCAGGTGCTGGCGGAGTCTGTTGGACAGGAGCTATAGGTACAAATGGTTCAATAGCAAGTGGGGAAATGGACGCGACTATGTCTGCATCCACAGCACAAGGTGTTAATCCCCCAGACGCTAATAACTCTGCCTCGTTCAAATCTGGCGAAAGCTTCAACACCAAATCACACCACTCCCGCTTCCGCTCTTCCTCATCAACCCATGGATTGGCCCGTGCCGGAGATATTGACGATGGGTTGTGGTCCGATGTGTACTTCAACACCAGGTCAGTCCACTTCTGGAAATTGGTCTCCGATATATGAAGCCGCCAGTTGACAGCATCTAAGAATGCCATTTCGTTGATATTAATTTCCTGAGTGTTCAGCCCCGAAATCTTACTCCAAGCCCTCGCGGAATAATTGCGATCTTGCAAGTACTTTGATGCCAAGATCAAAGCTGCCAAGAACATCCTCCTACCACATTGTTTGGCACGAGTCATCTGCGCCTCTTCAGCGGGTAAACCACTGATGTCGCAATCCCGGGGGGGAAGATGAGGCCTAATTACAATTAGGTAGTACAGAGCCACTTGGAGTGTGGAATAACTTGTCCGAGATCTTCGGAGGGTTTCCTGGATGAATGTCCGTAGCGGAAGAACCTTATCCTTTGGGGTTGCGCAGAGAAGCATCTTGGGAGGTGGCCATATTGTCTCAACGATCTGAGCTGCTGAGTCTTTATCGTAGCAATATATGAATTTTAGCACCTGCGTATAAACTTTCATCGAAAAGGATCCTCGGCCGAGTGCTTAACATACCAACGAGATTGTCAACGAAGTTAACCTTCCGATCAACCTGCCTTTGTAGGCTAGGCACAGGAGGTAATGGGCAGCCTTCAGAAACGGGGCATCCGGCATTGGCACCTTCAACCAAACGGTTAGTTCTCCGGGTGTTCCGACGTTGTTCTATGGGCACCGGTTCCTGAGCAACTGTAATTGGAGGGTGCGGGTGTTGAACTGGGTCATGAGCCCGAAGGCTAGAGGCCGATACTTTTTTTCGGAGAAGCCAACCATCTTGCTCCGAGCCTGCAAATTGATATGGAATTTTGTGTGGGGAATAATATTCGTCCCGAGCCGAGGTACCGCCAGTGGCAACGAGAGTGGCGCTCGATGCTACCGATGCCACAGACCAAACAGAGGATTGAGACGAGGCTGATGAGCCTATTGAAGGTGCAGGTGAATAGGAGCGCGTTATTGTTGCCGTGGGTGGTGTATGAGCCAGGGTCATATTGCGGGAAAATTTTGAGATTCTAAAAAAAATAAAAAAATAAAAAAAAGTAAAAATAAAAATGATTGAGCGGAGATGTGTTATGTAATATTAGGTTGTTAAAGGGTCCCTTTCAAGGAACACCGGGATGTATAATGTCTGAATCCTTATTCCGTCTTCAAGGTCGTATATGTATACTGACAATCTCAGGAAAGTAGGTCGATCCCGGTAAGAGTACTAGATGAGCTTGAGGTCTTCTAAAGTTGTACTTAAAGAAAGTACTGAAAGGGTGACAAGATACAGGAGAGCTCGAAAGATAAATCGGACGACGTCAGGCGGGTGGCGGCAACGGGAGAATACCAGCTGGAGTGGCTGGTGTTCGCGATATATCGTTGCAGGAGACGTGAGCCAGGTGACGACTGTGACTCTTAACGAGGCGTAGTAGGAAAATCCAGTAAGTTGAGACAATGAAAACCCCTAAAAGTAAAATCCCCCTGTTTCTTCAAAGGCGAAATCCCAAATCTCTCCGAATACCGAAATACCACTGTAACCAAAGGCGCCCAACCAAAAACCGAAACCCCCTTAATGCCCAATGAAGACGCGTAGCCGAAAATCAAACAAGAAATAACCCGAAGAAAAATCCAGTAAAAAAACCCGAATTAAAATAGCGAAAGCAAGTCGTTTCTTTTCCGAACAGAATTCCAGTCACCGTCTATATCCCAAGGCGTCTTTTTTTTTTCTTTTTTTCCTTTTGTTGCGTTGTTTTCCGGGGTTGTTGGCGAATATATCGACCAAGAGGTAATTCTGTCTTTTAAAAAATTTAGGACAGAGCACTTCCAAACTCATCAACAGCAGCAACAGTAGTAGAAGCAATTGGGGTGGCGGTGACTGAGAATTCAAGTTCGGCGATAGTGATTTTCGCAGGATACATTGTGATGTCCCAAACCTGGGAAGGGAAGGTTTCCGGCGATTATAATGGAAGGCGTTTTTGTAAATGGCGACTCAGAGAATTGGAGGCCGCTGTGACTTTGCCTCAGCGCCTCGTGATGGTCTAATCGAGTGAGAAAGAATGAGTCTTAACTGGGGTGGGAGGGGAGACGTGTAGTGTTGGCTGTGGGGGCCCCGGGGGGGCTGTTGAGTCGATCAGGGGCGGGGAGGCGTTTAGGCACTAGGGCCACCCGGGCTGGGTCGTGGCACGGCGGCTCCAAGCTGAGCACTGCAACCGACCCGGTTGTCCGCAAAGAGATTGACAGAGAGAACAAGTATGTTGTTGCAACGAAGAATGGCTAAGGAAAGTGACGAGGAATAGCGTGGTCAAAAAGTCAGTGATGGCAGATGAAGATGAATATGTATGGATGGTTGTGGCTGCTGAGAGCAGCAAGTAGATGCGATAGCTGAATATTTAAAACAGGTACAGAGGGCAAGGGGACAAAGAATGAGTAATGGGCCCAGGCGCGCCAGTGAGAGTGTGAGCAAGCTGTGAGAGTAGAGTGAAACCTGCGCTTGCTCGAGGCGGCGAGGGGAGGGGAGGGATGTGTAGGTAGCAGGAATAGTGTTTAGAAGAGGTGCGAAATTCTGGGAGGGGTCCAGTGGCGAAAAAGCGGCCAGATGACGGATGACAGTTTCGGTGGGCAAGGGAGAGTTGGATGAGTCCGTTGGGCAAACTTGTCTCGGGCGCAGGCAACGACAGTTCTCAGGTTGGATAAAGTAGGCCCAGCAAGGTCACAGAAAAGAATAAAATGGCAATGGAAAAACAAATTAAGATGGAGTAAAAAATAAAAATAAAAATATAATAAATAATAAAAAAAGGTACCGTACTCCTCGTACCCGTACAATAGACAAGAGGTGGAGAACAGGGGGAGAGAGCGGGGAGTGGAGTTGTGCGGCCCAAGATGGGTTTGCGAGAAAGCGGAGTGGAGAGTGGAGTGACGGATGGAAACCGTATCGTCAATCTAACGGGTGAGCTGTAGCCTGTTCATTGTGTGATTCTCAATACGAGAAGAGCAGAAAAGTGTTCTGTTCTTGTTGTGGGAGGGGGAGGAAGAAGTTTTGTTGTTTTGTGGGGCTATCAACTGGATGAGTAACCTGCCCC
>Ga0307509_10002453_pt1 | contig 30009 bp, 25 predicted proteins | sample 10_EM_MG_FD_202245 | JGI IMG/M metagenome (GOLD analysis project Ga0307509, IMG submission 202245) | Populus trichocarpa ectomycorrhiza microbial communities from riparian zone in the Pacific Northwest, United States - 10_EM | ecosystem: Host-associated > Plants > Roots > Unclassified | place...
AGAGGATTGGACAGTGCGACTGCCTTGGAATTCGTAAAAACTCTTAAAATCCAATCCGAGATTTCTGGAGCAACAGTTTTGGTTTCTATGTACCAAGCTTCACAAAGCTCTTATGATGTACAACACCTGTCCTTTGCTCCTCAACGCCGCATAGCTAACGTCCAGTAGTATTTCGACAAAGTTACTGTTCTTTATGAGGGTCGACAGATTTATTTCGGCCGCACTGAGAACGCTAAGAGGTTCTTCGTGGATATGGGGTTCTACTGCCCTGAGCGCCAAACAACTGCCGATTTCCTCACTTCACTTACATCCCCTAGCGAGCGTCAACCTAAGCCTGGGTTCGAAAACCGAGTCCCACGTACACCAGATGAATTCGTCGAGGCATGGAAGAAGAGTGATGAGTATCAGAAACTGCTCCACGATATTATAGCTTATAAGGAAGAGTTTCCGCTCCATGGGCCCCAGCTTGATGCCTTCAAGAAGTCTCGCGCAGCTCAACAGGCCAAGCGAATGTAAGTTGCCTCTTCACCTGCAATCACTCGTTGGTTTACTAATCCCTGGATCTTAGGAACGTTCGATCCCCTTACACTATTTCGGTCCCCATGCAGATTAAGCTCTGCATTGAGCGCGGTTTCCAGAGGCTCAAGGGAAACATGACGACCTTTCTCTCTACGATTTTTGGTAACGTTACCATCTCATTAATTCTCGGCAGTGTTTTTTACAATCTGAAGGAAGATACGTCTACCTTTTACAGCAGGGGTGCTCTACTTTTCTTTGCTATTCTAATGAATGCCTTCAGCAGCGCTCTAGAGGTGAGTATCTTGTTCCCATCGGGATTGTATCCTCCTACTAATAAAGCCAGATTCATACGCTTTACGCTCAGCGTCCTATCGTCGAAAAGCACTCTCAATATGCCCTCTATCATCCCTTCTCCGAGGCTATCGCCTCTATGATCTGCGACCTCCCTTTAAAGCTGCTTTCGTGTACTTCATTCAATTTGACGCTTTACTTCATGACCAATCTCCGCCGGGAGGTTGATGCTTTCTTCATCTTCATTTTGTTCTCTTTTGTCTGCACACTCACCATGTCTATGATGTTCCGTACAATTGCTGCAGTTTCTAGGACCATTTACCAGGCACTGGCACCTGCCTCCTTGTTGATTCTCATGCTCATCATCTACACCGGGTTCGCCATTCCCTTGAGAAACATGGCTAGATTTATGCGTTAGCTCAACTATATCGACCCTATCGGATACGCATTTGAGAGTCTGATGATCAACGAGTTTCACGATAGAGAACTTCCGTGCGTAGGCTTCATCCCGCGAGGGCCTGGATACGAGCACGCTTCTGGTCTTCAAAGATCTTGCACGACTCCCGGTGCTGTTCCAGGAAGGCCTACAGTCAACGGTGATGCATATATCAATACGGCTTTCAAATATTACCACTCTCACCTCTGGCGCAATCTCGGCATTATGATCACCATAATGTTGTTCTTCCTCACCACCTACTTGATCGCCACTGATAAGATTTCTAGTGCCCGCTCGAAGGGTGAAGTCCTTGTCTTCCCCCGCAAGCAACTCAAGAAAAGAGCTGCTCATGGAGATAGAGAGGCAGGCACAGTCGACGGTGCTGTTGCTGAGAGCAATGCTTCCGAAGGTGCCGCGGCGATTCACCGACAGACTGACATCTTCCACTGGAAGGACGTTTGCTACGACATTACGATTAAGGGCGAAGGCAGGAGGATTTTGGATCACATTGATGGATGGGTCAAGCCCGGAACTCTTACTGCACTTATGGGTGTCTCTGGGGCCGGGAAAACCACTCTCCTTGATGTCTTAGCTAACCGAGTAACCATGGGTGTTGTCGCTGGTGATATGTTCGTCAACGGCCGCCTACGTGATTCATCATTCCAACGGAAAACAGGTTATGTCCAACAGCAGGATCTCCATCTAGAAACATCTACCGTCCGCGAGGCCCTTGTTTTCAGCGCCCTTCTCCGCCAACCCAAAAAGTATAGTGAGCAGGAAAAGCTAGATTATGTCGAGGAAGTTATCAAACTACTAGAAATGGAAGAGTATGTCGAGGCCGTTGTCGGCGTTCCCGGCGAAGGCCTTAATGTCGAACAGCGCAAACGCCTCACCATTGGTGTCGAACTTGCTGCAAAGCCCGAACTTCTCCTTTTCCTGGACGAGCCCACTTCCGGTCTTGACAGTCAGACTGCCTGGTCGATCTGCACCCTTCTGCGAAAACTTGCAAACAACGGGCAAGCCATTCTCTGTACCATTCATCAGCCTTCAGCCCTTCTAATGCAGAACTTTGACCGCCTCTTGTTCCTTGCCAAGGGTGGTAAAACCGTCTACTTTGGCCCCGTTGGCCAGAACTCGGAAGTTTTAACTTGCTATTTTGAGAAGAATGGGTCCCATAAATGCCCTCCTGGCGGTAACCCTGCCGAGTGGATGTTGGAGGTCATCGGTGCTGCACCTGGTGCCGTGGCTGCGAAGGACTGGGTAGAAGTATGGAACAACAGCCCCGAGAAAGTCGCTGTCCGCGCCGAGCTCGATCAGATGGAGCGTGACTTAGGTGCTTTGAGCAGAGTTGAGGGAGCTGGTACCGAGGAATTCGCCATGCCCTTCTCCACCCAATTGAGGATGTGTCTCTTGCGAGTTTTCCAGCAGTACTGGAGAACACCCGTCTACATTTACTCTAAGTGCTTCCTTTGCATATCCACGGTAAGCCCCATCCCACCCCCTAACCCAAAGACGCACTCACTAACATCCCCCAGGCAATCTTCATCGGCCTCTCCTTCCTCAACACCGACAACTCCATCCAAGGCCTCCAGAATAAAATGTTCTCAATCTTCATGTTAATGACCCTCTTCGGCACGCTCGTCCAGCAGATAATGCCCAACTTCGTGACCCAGCGCTCTCTCTACGAAGCCCGCGAGCGCCCATCAAAAGCCTACTCCTGGAAAGCCTTCCTAGTCTCGAACATGGTCGTCGAGCTGCCCTGGCAAACCCTCATGGCACTCCTCACCTTCCTCTTGTGGTACTACCCGATCGGAATGCACAAGAACGCCGAGATCGCCGGCCAACTCGACGAGCGCGGCTTCCTGATGTTCCTGCTGATCTGGGCCTTCTACATGCTCGCTTCAACCTTCGCGCACATGGTGATCGCGGGCATCGAAACGGCCGAAGCAGGCGGCAACATCTCCAATTTGCTCTTCATGCTCTGCCTCATCTTCTGCGGTGTGCTCGCGTCGAAAGACGTTCTCCCCGGTTTCTGGATATTCATGTATCGCATATCGCCACTCACGTACCTCGTCTCGGCAATGTTGTCGGTTGGCGTGGCTAAGGCTCCGATCGTTTGCTCGTCCATCGAAATCGTGAGGGTTCTCCCCCCGAACGGGTCCACCTGTAGGGAATACCTGTCCCCCTTCATCAATTCCGCTGGAGGCCTCCTGTATAACCCGGAGTCCGCGCGTGAGTGCCACTACTGCCCGATCACGAATACGGACTCGTTCCTAAAGCAGATCAATATCGATTATGCTGATCGCTGGAGGAATTTTGGCCTCATGCTCCTCTATATTGCGTTTAATCTTGCGGGGGCGGTGTTCATTTATTGGCTCGCCAGGGTGCCCAAAAAGGGGAAGAAGCTTTAGGTTTCCTCCCTGGATATGATACATTTTTATCATTCCCGCAAAAGTTTTTTGTTCCGCATTTAGGTTTTTGGCGCGGTTGATTTTCATATAACACAGATCTCACTTATCACTTTTTTTTCTTCCTACCCTTCGCCCTCACCCCGTTTTTCCAGGGTTTAATTACTTTTTATTTTATCAGATGTACATAGTATAAAAGACATCCTGTCTTTCAGAAAGAAAAAATTAGTTATTGTTTAGTGAATATGCGGCATGCTACATGCTTCTTCTCTGGAAATGATTATCTTGCATGACTGAGCCAGCGAGTGAGTGAGTGAGTGAGTGAGTGGCTCGCCGTGACTTAAATGTGGCGCTTGAAAAGCGACGGAAGCTCGGAACGCCCTACCCGAAAGCCGGGCAATGCTCTAAACGAGATTGCCATAAATTATGAATATTTTATCATTGCACTCCTCTGTGACACGCTTACAAACGCACCGATGCCTGAAGCCCTTAGGCGTTATCTGTGATACCCTCTAAACCATAACATTCTCACTGTCAGCCCTGCATCACTTCGTCATTGATATTCAGACTAGGATTCTTCCTTCACACACACAGGGATTTAGTTGCTAGGCGGCAATGATCAGCGTTTGTGATTCCTCCCCCCTTGAGGGCACATCTGCCCCTGTAATGCATTCAATGCTCAATAATGCAATACCCTCTCCCTTAAACCCAAGTGATGAAGGATCCAATCACACCTATCTTCCCGATAAGTACTAGTTTCCTTGTAATATTTGGGGAAAATGCCTAACTGACCCCCCCCCCCCCACCTCCTACCCAGCCCTGTCTACGGACATACAGTAGCCCTGAGCGAGGCCGCGCGGAGACACTTGAACCCTTTTACCAGTGACTATCTGAAACTTTTGAAAGGGGCACGACAACGCCCAAGGAACAACCCCTCCGCCCCAATCGACCTAACTGATAATATATGTGAAAACCAGCGGGCATAAGCCCCCCATCTAGGTGCTAGTTCTAAACCAAGGTTTCCTTGGGGAAAAAGTCTCTTGGTTACGATCGCCCTCGCGCATATTCAGTCCCTATCGTAATACCACCAACACACAAAAGCACTCGATATTCAGTGACATTTCTCTACCTGGAGTCGAGTATTGCCTTGATAGCTCCTCCTCATATCCCTGAAGCCACCCCCCCCGATTGAGCAAGAAGGGGAGGCCAACTGTCCAGCTGGGGGTGTCAGGGCGTGAAGCTTTACCTCAGAGAGCAACCCCCGACATTTCTCTAATAGCATCGCATGAGGCTTCGTATCATACTAAATAAGGTATGCGCGGCAACTTTTTGCTGCCCCGCCGGATCGAGGTGGGCCAACGTCTGGGAACACGAACGTTACCGTATTGCATGCCCCCAAATTTTTCTTTTCCGCCCTGATCTGAGTGGTATGCAATAGTATCATAGTTGTGTTTACAAATGCCATCCCGCTCTAAGATTTGTCTGGAAGTGGTATTGTACGGTACTGGGCTTACCCTTCGTTCCGTTCGGGCATTAGCTCATATGCTTACCTCTTAGGGCTACTATAATACTTCTATTATACTATTACTGCATGCTGCTACTACTACTATTATACTACTACTGCGGTGCTACTACACTACTAGTAATACCTCGCTTTACTAGGGAAAAAGGCTATGTATACAAGGCAATAAATAGGGAGAGGGGCAACAGCTGCCTTCCCAAGGTAAAAGAAGCTTTTTTATTTTTTATTTTTTATTTTCTATTGTTACTTTTATTTATTTATTTATATTTCTTTCCTTGCCAACCCCCTCCCATTCGCTTCTGCTACCCGCCGATCGCCAACCTTTAAGGCCTAGAGTCGGATTCTACCTCCTCGTAGCAGGATTGATAAACCCCACAGCCCTATTGATGAGGGCTAGTTCTTCAATCTCCCAGTCCCCATAGGGCAGGATTTTCCCCTGCCCTACATGACGGATCGTTCAATAATAACTGATTGTCAGCATGGATTGAACTCCTGAGCTCCCGCTAATTGCGACAGGAGTATTAACCACTGCGCCAGCTAGGTATTTCATGAAAGGTCAACTTGGGAACTAATATTTATCCTACTCGATGCCCGATTTTGGGATTTCAATGGGTGTGCAGTGTGTCTCTTCCCGAGTTGCTGGTAGATTTCAACCGAGGTGTTTCTTACCCCTTAGGTATTTAATGAGAGATTCTCCGTGGTTTAAAATAGAATCAGTGCTTTGTGTGCTTGTCATTCTCGCAGGATATGACCTACTTGCTCTCATGTGTATTATCTCATTATAGCCTTCTGCTCGTTCCAGTGTTTTGTGAAGGCCTTTTTCCTCTCTGCCCCCTTCCTCTTCTTTCTTTCTTTCTTTCTTTCTTTCTTTCTTCCTTGCCTTGCATTCCACCCGGCCTTCTAGGGATGCCTCATTTTTGGCGGGCGGGGGGAGTCCGCTCCCACCAAGCAATTAAGCATCGTGGTGGGTAGTTCAGGTTGAAAATATTTCCTATCCACTTACCAGGCCAGAGATCCCGTCCGCTTATCTGACCGTACACTGAGACCGAATTTTGATAACGACGGACAGTACATGTATCGACCAATATCCTACTATAATACCCCCCTACGCAACATCCGCAGCAACAGACGATCACCGCACTCTCAACCCCAGACTTAACCCTCACCTAGCCTCCAAACCGGAACACTATCATACCAAAACTTCACGACAAATAGCCCCCCCCCTGGCCCAACTACCACGGGAGAACCGTATTATACGGCATTATCATACCTCCCGTTATCCGCCCCTCCCTACGACAGGCAGTCTTTAAAGACTGTATGGTGCCGGCATCTTAAATCGTTCCTTTTGACAAAGCCGGAAAAAAAACCAATTCGACGCAATCCCCGAACGAACACGTCCCTCCCAAAAGCAATAATAATAGTGGTAATAGTGATACGATTAAAGAATACTTCCCATAGAAGCTAGCTAATACTCACACCTCTCCATTTCTACAATATTATAGGCGTTGTCTTTCGATCGAGTTAGTATAATACCTGCTAAAAAACACCACTTCAATAAGCACGAGCGAGGCCAATGCCAACAACGTAACGAATCTCATGGAAATAAAGAAAAAGTAAAAAAATTCCAGGTACGATGGCTCTACCCGGAGTTCCCCCACCCCAACCACCTCATTTCTCCAGTGTCCATTGCTACGATAACTCCGTCACGTGATTCGATTTGTCAAAAAGGCTATATATCATATAATAAGCACAAATTTGACACGCCACCTAATCAAAGGAATTGAAACTCAATGATCACAACCCATCACTCGACTACCTCGATCATGATTGGACAGCCGTTGGGAGGAAGAAAACATGGTACAACTGAAGGGGGAAAGAGAGAACTACAGTGAACCCCTCACTTTGTCTTACCATCGGGGGTGTGTGAGTGGGCGATGCGGGTTTAAATTTGGGATAGGGTGCTTGGGCTTCTACGATGCAGTACAACACCGGTTGCTCAAGTAGGATGGGGGAGCCGTAATGGTGTGTGGGGTATCGTGTTTTATCCCGGATCATCCAGACGCTTGTGATATATAGCTCTCAAGGGTTGTACACCGCCTCTTGGCGCAAAACTCCCGCAGTTGTTTATCGTTGGCATTTGCGGTAGGTTATCAATACAATACAGGGCCCTACAGCAACGGAGAGAAAGTGTTCTCCTAATCAGCTCAACTCGCTCACAGGACTGGTTCTCACAAGAGCTTCTCTCACTAAAAGCTATCCTAAAGAGATATCATACCCACTACTAAGTGGCACTATTGCGCGTCTCACTTTGTGCCTGCCAAACTCCTTCCAGTCCCTGTGCACCACTACCGACACGGCTGCCTTATCAGGAAGCGGCCGACACATGACTTGGGACGATTTCCCGAACCTTATGCGAGCGCTTCGACAAGTGTATCACCGCCTTGGCAAGATCGACATCTCCCCGGTTCGGTAGGAGTTGCAGAATCGCTCCACCAGGTTGACAAGCCGCCAGATGAAGCGCCGCCGGCCCGAATGGCCCTGGGCATTGGCCTCCGCCTTTCATAGTGCGACAGAAGTCGCACAACAGTTCTATGTCCTCATAAATCCCAAGTCGCAAGGGCGTCTTATATCCATCGTCGCGGAAGTTGACACTTATCCCTCCATCACTGAGCAAAACCTTCACGGCATCTTCATGCCTTACCCTTTTTTGCCGCGTGCAAAGCGCCGCCTTTTCCAAGGCGTTGTGTGGGTTAGCACCAACATCCTACCGTTCGAGTATTTGCACAATATCCCCCAGTCCATTCGGGCCTACCCATGATGTCGGCGTCGGACATGACGAATCCCGAGCTCCCGAATCGACTCCGCGATCCAGAAGCGTGCGGATGGTGGTCTCGTTCTGCATTACCACGGCGCTATTGAGGAGTCTGCCTTTCTCTGCAAAGTCAAGAGCCCTCTGATCTAGTAGCCTCTAGACTAGGGGCTTGTCCCCCCGACTGGCGACGAAGTAAAGCGACTTCTTTCCGCTGGTCTCGGAGCGGTATTTGAACACGTTTCCGATGAGAGTATTGGAGAGAAGGCGTGCCAGACGGCAGCTGGTTCTTAGGAGAGAGTTCAAGGCAGATAGTAAGAGCTCTCTCGAAACCCGAAGGACAACCCCGTTGAGAAGGCTGCGCAGGCCATGCTGTCCCTAGGCTGTTTCCAGTAGAACCCTGATATGAGCTATAGAAAAGGCGCATGAAGCGGGGTGCAAATGCTGCGTGGAAACATTGTAGCCAGCATTTATATGCCACAATAACGTGCCGAAGCTATCCCTTAGTCCGTCGTGTGCCGTATCTATAAGCCCCCGCCCATGAGAACAACGAGATCTGGAAAGTACTCTCCCTTGGTCGGTAATAAATTACGAGAATTTCAAACCGAGGCCTCATGCCCTGATCTCTCGGACGCATTAACGGACTAAGGGATAAGTATTAACCGGAAATGCGGCAAAATCCTTAGGTGCCTTGGGCATTAATTATCGTGCGCAGTGGTGGTTGAAATCTTCAAGGTAAAAGTTACATCCAGAATCAACGCATCGGGAGCTTATATAGTACAGTGCAGCAGATTCCAAATAGTACTGCAAAGTGCACTCCATGCCCCTCGGATAGATCACACGCTTTGGACGGGGAGCCCCAAAAAAAGTTTCAGTCCAGTATGTTTCAATTGGAAGGACAGGAAAAAAAATGCTGGATTTGGTCTTTACCAAGACTTGAGTTGAGGCTTATCCCCAACCCATAAGAGCGCATCCAGTCAGTCGTTAGCGGGCTATCAGAAAGTACCCGGTGCCATGAGGTCGGAAGATCCTGCGGCGATGAATAGGTATGAAGGGTGGTTTATCAATAGACTACGGTACGGTAAAGGGGGTGGGTGGACAGCCTTTATCGGGATTGTAGCACAGTATCGTACTCGTACACCCCTCGCAGCGGTCCCGTGTAAGCGCGCGTCCATCTAGCACCGTGATCACAACAACCCATTCGCTCAGTAAATCATGCGCCCCCGCAGCCGAGACACCGGTTTCTCCCCAGCGTGTTTGATGTGTTTCTATAAACCCGCCCAATAATTAATGTACAAGCTACACAACAAACACATCTCCGGAAACACCACAAGGCCTATCGTGTTCTATACCTAGTATACTGATAGGCTTCCCTCTCCCCTCCCATTTGTCCACTATACATCTCGCAAGGAGGCCGAGTCGATACGAATTTTTGTTTTTGGCAGGTGCATGATCCGATCGAGCCCTATCAATCGTAGAAGAGTAACATAAGTCGTGAGAGTCATGAAAGTCGTAACAGTCGTTTAACTGAATCTCCGGTGCCACTGCCCGAATCCCCCAGATCGATATCATGCCCTCCCACGGGAAGCAATGCCCAACCACCGCGTCTTCTACCCAGCCAGCCAGCCGCCAAAACATTTATAGCGTCTCACCATAGTGGCTTCCCCAAACCGGAGCCAACTCCGCTACCGTCTAGGAGATGCAACATCGCCTTTTGATGTCACCGGTTGTCCATCGTGTATAATACTGGCCTCCGTAGATTTCCCCTAATTCATCCTCGAGCCTATCATCGTCTAGGAGAATCTGCATCGTCGCTCTATGTCCACCAGCAGCTGCCGGATGCAACGCGGTCCACCCATAGTTGTCTCTTGCGTTAATGTCTACCCCCTCGTCGCCCAACAGAGCCTCCACTACCAAATGGTGACCGCGACCCGCCGCCAGATGCAATGGCGTCCAGCCTTCCGGAGTGGGAAAGTTGCGATCGGTCCTGTCGTCGCCGAGCAGCGCCCGCACCACCTCATGGTGCCCGCACTCTGCTGCATAACACAGGGCCGTTTTGTCTAGGACGTCTTGCGAGTTGACATCGACGTTATCGCGACCGACGAATAATCGGACCATATTTGCTTGCCCCGATTCAGCCGCCTCGACTAATGGTGTTCTCTTATGAATGCTGCCCCTTGTCTCTGGATCGACGCCGCACTCTAATAGCACACGAACGACTGTTTCGTTCTCAGTCTTTATCGCCGCGTTGAGCAGGCCCGACCGCTCGACAAAATCGAGAATCCCCTTGTCTAGGAGCTTTTTGACCATGACCTTGTCCTCGCGTTCCGCCGCCGAGTATAACGCTTTGGCACCGTACATGTCATAGCGGAATAAGAATACACTGTCGATGAGAGCATCGGGTAAAAGGGCTGCGAGACGACGATTCGTTCTCAGGAAAGAATATTGTTCTTGTAGGCAAAGGGCTTCGGCTATATGGAGGATAATTTCGTTTGGTAGGTCAAGGAAGGGCATGGTTCACCGTATCGCAAGATAAGAGATGGGGTGTTGGGAACGGTAGCGGATGGTTCGCTTGTGTTGGAGTTGGAGTTATGACCGGGAAGAGCTGGTAGCACAAAGCACTATCTCTCATATCACGTGAAATCAGTGTAGAATCATAGTATCTCACCCGTAAAGTGAGAACCCTGCGATCATGATGCTATGCTGCAATCAGGACAAATGCTATCATACAAATAGAGACGATGTCAACACTGCAGACAATTTTCAGAAAATCCAAGATATATATGAACATGCTCGAGACTCTGAAACTAGGAAAATCCTCCCAGATACTGCCTCCGGGTCGAACCGTGGATCCAGCGGTTCCACAAAGTACTATACCTACGTGACCTAAGGTTCAAGGGAAGCGGGTGTTTTATTATTGGCCAGTTTCCCAAGCGTTCCACTAGGGTCATGATCAAGTATTAGTGGCTGCGTCCAAATTTATTACTCCCACAGCTTAGATCTAATATCAAGCAAGGCCTTAGCCTCTGCTTTACTCGCTACATGCCCTGAAACCCCGAACAGCAGAAAGTGTACAGGGAGGATTTTCCAAGTATGATATGATAGTATGATACCAAGAGCTACTATACGTGGCAATACATTTGAGGGGATATAACCACCCTTCGAGTAGCGGGAACAGTAGGCAAATATGATAAACAAAACTCACCCATGTTACACTAGTATGGTTTTCTTAAGCTGCAATTATAGTGCTGGCAACCATTCTCCAGTTTTGTTAAGGCGTTCGCACAAGGGGATCACTGTTTATGTATGATAGGTATGGGATTTTGAGTGATAAATGAAAAAACATTTGGAATCACTCTGGAGGCTTGGGCTAATAAGGCAAGGTTTGTTTTTCAGCTCTAGATTTTGCATAGTCGCCTGTTAAACTCTGTTAGTTTGAGGGAACCAGTTCTTGATATGGACTGTTTCTGACCTGTTGCCCAGCAAACTGTACTGCCTCCATAGAACTTGGGGGGCATTAAAGAGGGGGCGGAGGCAAACACATCAAGTATCTTGTACAATGTAGTTCATTGTACTATCAAGAGGCGACTATATAAAAAGGCCCTCTCCTCACGATGGCTGGTGGCACCGTATGGTACACACGGGTGACTGTCCGTCTATTAGAGTAGCCAGTCTTTATGTAGTACACTCGGCACGCTGCCATGGAAGCGGTACTGCTAAAGTAGTTTCAACATCGATTACCCAAGCTATGAGTGTAATGGTGACTCCTTTTCTTCACTCATCAATATTCTCACCATGTCGATTGATCCCCTCCAGCCCAGCTTTACTCATACCTCTTAGCAACGCTAATCTGACCAAGATTGAGCTTCGCTTCTATCCTTAGGATATTCTATCACCACTTACTCAATCCCCGAGCACATCGGCAGGCACCACTGGTGAGTTCTCAGGCGACGTCCGTGAAAGATATGCGGCATCAGCTGCCGGTACTGTAGCGCGAGTTGAGAATGAGGCAAGCACTTCCCTCTGCTATCATATTAATAGGTAATCCCCAGCCAACATTACTGTGTACGGCTCGTCATCTGAGGCATCATATCTTGGCCAAAAACGTGCTTCGGGAATATCTGTATCATAAGTGGACTTTGGCACCCGCGATTTAATCCACTTTTGTTTGTTTGTCGAAACCCCTAAGACAATAGCTGCTCGAGCATTGACCCCAGGGCTCCTTGCCAGAGGAAAGTGCTCGGATAGATAATAGTAGTTATTGTCTCCTCTGCCTCTGGTCTCGTTGGTTGCTGAGTAACCAACACTGTCATCCCAAAGACGGGCCTCGGGTCACTTCCCTTTGGGCAAAGCCGACAATCTTCCACGGCGGGGTCAAAACGCTCCACCGTAGTAAGCCACAGGGTTGAAAAGAATCTTACGGGCTCGGGTATTACCACAGCCTAAGGTGAACACGCTACCCCACCCTTGGCAGATTATAGGTGAACTTTTTTTTCCACACGCTGCGTCATAATTATCGCATCTAGTATAAAAAAAAAGGCAACGCAAACTTAATTCTGTTTATCTCAGGCGCCGGCGCTAACAATACCATAAGCTCTTGTGTCCTTTGAACCACCAAGACCAGTTCCGCAAAGACTCAAATGGGGGGGGGGGGGATCTGATAGGAAGTTGTGGTTGCCTCTCCTAGTAATGTGATGTGCATATTCCTTTTTGTTTGTTTTGTCTCAACGAGGGCTGAGTTTGCGGTGGTTTCCCCTCCCTAATTGAGAAGGGGAATCCCAACGGTACGATCGTGGAACAGGAAAATATACACCCCCAGCAAATATACAGTCCTCATTGATTGGCTCGTAGGCCAGGATTACAGAGGTCCGACCAATCAACAGCGAACTGTATATTTGCTAGGGGTGTATATTTTCCTGTTCCGCGATTGTAGGCAAACATTCCGAATACTTTTTTGCTGACATAGGCACAGTATTCAGCTCCGTGGGTAGAAACCATTGGAGCCGATGCTTCACAGGAAGCTGACAACTCATTTCAGCCGCGGAGCTCACAGCGCACCTCTAGTAAAGGTCTGATCCCCACTATTCCGAGGGTGTTTGCCAATTACCCTTGGTTTTCTGCTTAGTGTGTCGATTTGAGGGCCTTCGTCACTCTTCGGCTCAATCCTTGGGTCTAATCTGACTTTTATGGAAAGATACCGCTCCGCAACCGTACTATTATATGTTAAAATTATTAGTGCGTGGTGCGCTTTTGCGCATGGGACCAGGTTCCTTGACCAACAAATACCAGTAGGGTAGGGATAACATAATAGAAACTCATAACAAACTGGCAATCTAGCGGAGGAGAGCTGGCCCTAGGTTATGCGCCAAACATATAAGATTGTGCTAGGAAAGCTTTAGGCCAAACTCTCTTTTTCACTTTGTAGCTGTACGAGTCCAAATGGCTCCAACTCGCAATCCTGGCGAGTGACGTATCATGAGAATCTAGAACCAGACGAACCCGCAAAAGCCAATTACCCACCAGGACCGGGGGCCGGTCAGCTTCCTAATACAGGGGTTTTGATTTCGAGATCTTGGCCCGGTACCGCGGCGGACTGTTACTGTGCTCGGTCAAATATATCTATATGCAATATTCATCCACAAAAAACCTTACCGGTACCGTGCTTAAGATACTTTTTCGTTGGTGGACATGGGGATGGTGGACTGGGATCGTCAAGTCTCGAGTGTCGGGGGAGAGGTATGAATTCCACTACGGGGGGGACCGGCCTTTGGACACAGTGAGGTGAGCTCGGTGCCAGCACTTTTTGAATTCTTTACTCAAGTTTGGTGTGGCACCCAACGGCTTCCGGCTTATCGATCATACAGTATCGTTAAACTTTGATTCAACCGAATCAGCATGTTTTGCACATTTTAAAACATCCCAGTTGATAGTTGGCCATCGCACGGTCTCGCATCATTATGGTATTAAGCTCGAACCAACCACGATTCGGCGTAATACCGTAAGCATGGAATCTTGGCGAGGTCAAAATCTCGGCAGAGATTAGGCTACCGCTACGTCAAAGTGCTGGGGCCCGCCTGCTTACTGAGATTTGGTGAGGAGAATTGAGTTTCCCTTTCGAGCCCTCTTTCTATGACATAAGCTCCGCTAATGCAGGTACACAGCTGACAGCAATGTCGGGGCCAAAAGATTGAGTGGGGCGAGGAGCTCGATCTGAGTAAGGTGATGATGATGATGATGTAAAGTACAGTACCAATATTCTGGCCATTGCGTTGTCAACCTTCTCGCTTCCCGAAACAGAACAGACTGTCCTATCCAAGTGGATCGACCCTAAAACGGATATTTTTAACTGAATCCTAAGTTAGACCCATTCTAAAATACCCAATCCAAGCAAGTTATATCTTTTATCGATATGATATCATACCAAATATAACGTTGCTGTGGCGAGGAATGCTGGGCGACATGGAAGTCCTGTTGCTTCAATAATGGTGAGGCTGAGTTCCCGGGGTCAAGGGTTCGTTTAAGGTTATGAGGTGCAGGGTGCCACAGACGAGGTACAAGTATCATAGTCTTGAAATGGACACTGTAGTGCTAGGGTTAATGGCTTATCAAAGAAACGAACCAACTTAAGAAAACCCCCCCATACAAGATGAACTCACAGGCGCACAAATTTGGTTCAGGTGCCCAACATAATGTGGCTTAGTGCGTGGCACTTGTTTGGTCACCATGCTGGATCATGGATGACGAGTGATTGCCACCTGCCACACTCTGCAGCAAGGGATTGGGCACCTAAAGCTAACCTTTGTTGCTTTGGAGCAAGTCTGTGTTTCTTTCCTAGTATGATACTCGGATGATTGAAAAAAGAGGGTCTACAGGATTAAAGAAGAGCAATTCTTGCGTAGGGCTATCGGGAGTTTTCCCGAATTGTTTTATTTTCTCCAAGGGGGCTCGATATTAATTTTGATGGTTGGGCCTATCTTAGTTGCCCACAGGCGATTTCAAGTGCCAGATACCGGTACAGTACAAATGTACCAGTACGAGTACCGTACAGTACAGTGCAGGTAAAGTGCGCGGGCGGTAGGCAGATAGCGGCTCAAGATGTTGTGCGAGATGACTGAAACATAGGTGGCTTGCCTGGGTCAATAATTACCGTGGGCCATTTCTCGGGAGAATGGGTACAGTACTCCACTTAATCTGCTTTTCGTACCGATACTCGGCCGGTGATCCACTTCCAAACAATGTTTAAACTAAGCCATGACACTGGAGATGGCGGGCTAATTTCGGGTGTCTTGCACCAGCACTGGTACTTTAACTCTGCATCGTAGCTTAGATCGCATTCTATTCCCTCTTGTGATGGAAAAAGGCTACAACGGAGGTAGAAGCTAGTTCTATGCTGCACTGTACTGGTACCGTACGAGTACTCTAGCACTGTGGATAAATGGGTGCTCGAGTAAACGGGTGCAGTGCATACAATTGGGTCTTAAACCCTTGCCCACCACCTCTCTCCCTCTTCGTCCCCCTTTCCCCTTCTCCCTACCGGTGGACTTGCTGCATTCTGGGGATCTGGTCAACCAGAGCTTCCTTCCCTGGGGGCGTGGTACCTTCCGTACCGGTAATTTATGATGCAAGGACCGGAGGGACAAGAAGGATAAGAGTGGTTTGTACCTGTCGAGGACCAGCAATCTCCGCTCTGGTGTGAACTTCTTCTTCTTACTGTGCCAGTATTGTGCTCAAGCTATGCCTTGCGCCCTCGCGCCCCCCCCCCTCCCTCTCTAAACTTTCTTTGCCTATTTTTGCAGCCATTAGCCTCACCTCAGCGCTTTGGGTGTACCGACAAAGCCGGGCTTTCTGTTCCACCGGCATACATATATTATCTAGTGTTTGCTCTTTCGCTCTCATCCGGCAGCAACGGCACACTTCTCTTCTTCCTTTTTCCTTTTTCCTTCCTTATTCCCTTTCTGCACGTCGTGTTGTGCACCGGCCTGATCGTGTGGCTTTAACTACTGAGACACACACGGTTCGCTGTTTTCTGTCAATCAGCCAGTGAGCCAGCCCCCGCCATTTCCGTCCCTGGTATTTCAACGAGGCACGTTCGAGATAAAAGAGAACCCAAATTGCCACAATTTAGAAGGGGTATAAGTACACCATCTCTTGGCTTGATCTTATCCTACACCCGTTTTTCTTGAATAACTTTCACCATGCGATTGCCGACATGTTCTCAAGTTTTCTTCACAGCTTCGGTCCTGTCAGGTATGACTTCAACTACTCCGTTTCGGATCCAATGAACTTGAAGCTAATCCATTGGAAATATAGCCGTACGAGCTGTCCCGGCCCCGAATTCCCTCCCCACAGAAATCAATCATCTAGTTACACGCGCTTTCTCGGATTCCCCTTCAGGCGGCTATGCTCCTGGGAGGGCGAACTGCCCCTCTGGCCCATTGGTCCGTAGCGCGAATAACATTTCGTCCGGAGAGCAGGACTTCCTCAAGAAGCGACAGCCGATAACAGATAAAGCTTTAACCGACTTTCTCAACCGTGCGGCCATGGTGGATTTCGATGTAGGGGCATTCATGAGTAGCTATTCGCCCACCATCGGCATCGCTTTTTCCGGGGGAGGTTACAGGGCAATGTTGTCGGGCGCTGGAGAGTTCAAGGCAATGGACAGTCGAACTCCAGGCTCTACTGCCGTGGGAAATATTGGTGGGCTTTTGCAGAGTGCGAAATATATTGCGGGGCTGTCGGGTGGAAGTTGGCTGTTGGGAAGTGTGGTAATAAACAACTTCACCACTATCAACAAGTTACAAGCGGCAGGGAACGTGTGGGATTTTGAGAACAGCATTCTGGCTCCGGAAGGGGCATTGCATATCGTGGACACTACCGTCTACTACAACGACCTCAATCAGGAAGTGCGCGATAAGGAGAACGCTGGGTTTGACCCCAGCTTGACGGACTACTGGGCCCGCGCAATTTCTCGCCAGTTTGTCAATTTCACTGATGGAGGCCCGGGGATAACTTACTCCTCGATAGCAAAGTCAGATCAGTACAAGAAAGCTGAAATGCCGTTCCCCATCATTGTTGCTGATGGTAGGCATCCTGGCGAGGTAATCATCTCCAGCAATGCCACGGTTTACGAGTTCAACCCGCTGGAGTTTGGATCCTTCGATCCTACTCTGTATGCCTTTACTCCTATCGAGTATATAGGATCAAACGTCACCAACGGTGTTCCGGATGAGAGTGGTGTATGCACTCGGGGTTTCGACAATGTTGGGTTTATAATGGGAACATCTTCATCCTTGTTCAACATCTTGATCACTCAGCTTGACACCTTTGGCTTGACTGGTATTCTGAGGAAGCTCGTTGAATCTACCCTGCAATTAATCTCCGTTGCTGATAACGACATTGCGGACTATTCGCCGAATCCTTTCTTCGGTGTCAACCCTGACATCAACCCTTCCGCAAAGACCAGAGATCTGACACTTGTTGACGGCGGCCTGGATGGCCAGAACATCCCTCTCCATCCACTTATCCAACCGGCCCGTAAGGTCGATGTTATCTTTGCAATGGATAACTCTGCCGACACCGTCAGAAAGAACGGGCAGGCATCCAACTGGCCCAATGGCACAGCCCTCATCGCCACATATGAACGTTCGATCAAAGGATCCCAACACAACGGGACCCTTTTCCCTTCTATCCCAGATGTCAATACTTTCCTCAACCTCGGCCTTAACAACCGCCCAACATTCTTCGGCTGCGATGCCAGAAACATCACCTCGGACACAAACAAGTTCCCTCCGTTGGTCGTCTACATCCCCAACTCGCCCTACACTTTCAACTCCAATATCAGCACCTTCGAGATGACATACTCAGCGTCCAAGCGCGACCTGATGATCGAAAACGGGTACAACATTGCCACCCGCGGCAACGCATCCTTCGACCAGAACTGGCCTGCCTGCCTCGGCTGTGCCATCGTCCACCGCCAGCAGGAGCGCAAAGGACAGACACAGACAGCACAATGCCAAAAGTGCTTCAAGGACTACTGCTGGGACGGAACGCGCAACAGCGCTGCGCCTCGCGATTACGAGCCCACGGCGCTCGTCTCGACAAAGAGCGCAGGCACAAAGAATGGGGTGAAGAGCTGGGGGACAGCTATTATTGCGGCGCTATCTGGGCTGGTAAGTGCTGCGTTACTTTTGTGATGAATCAACCCACGAATTATATCTACCTCCCTCTTCAACCGACCGTTCCACCGGCCTGGCTCTCTCTCTCTCTCTCTTAAAAACTCCCGGATCGAGGAGTTTGGGGAAAAGGGTCGTCCTGTCTTTTTGTACTCGAAAGTTCGTACTTTTGAGCGGAGAAGGGGGCTTTGGGTCATTCATGCACGGCCAATTCTTACCTTTTTCTGTCTTTATTATAGTCTGGCCATTGATCACCGCGCCTCCGCTCTACCTACCTTTCCTTGCTTTCCCAAGACCTTTTTCTTCTTCTCCGAACGGGGCTAGGACCAGGACAAGCGGAAGCTAGCAGTCATCTTGTCTATTTCTTGTTTTCTATTTTTCTTCTAAAAGGGGAGTTTTTTATTTGATAGTTTTCTCTTTTCTTTCGTTCTTCCGCATTTTTTTTATGTACTATTTTATCCTCTGTTACATACCCTCGTTTTGGCCTTTTTGTATTTCTCTTATCCCCCTTGGGGAGAATATTTGTAGGGGGTTGGATTTGGGTGTTTTTTTTTCCTTTTTTTTTCTTTCTCAGTGCAATCAATACCTTTAGTGAGGGGGTTGGGAGATGGGATGAGTTATAACCTAGAAGGAGGGGAACAAATACATGCATATATCATACCGGTAGTCTGCCGCGGTGTAGTCGTTATATATAAGATTATCGCTCATCGTCATCATCATTGCCGGTGAAATAACCCTCCTCCCCGAACTTTACTTAATCCCTACCACCGCTACCGTACCATCGGTATCCTGATCCTATGCGTTCCCCCCCCCAGTGTTCACTACTATAAGTTACGCCCCCACTCTAACCATGTAGCCCGTGCGGACTCTGGATAGTTGTCTTGAATGTTGTATTATTATCGCGGAATGGAATTGGGGGTTATCGTACCCGTGATGTTTTTTTGTGGCGGGGTAGTCTATCATACAGTATAGTACGCACATGTGAGGATGGATGAGGTACAGTACAGTACAGGTAGGAAGAAGTAGCGGTGGTAAGTTCGGGTTGCGCGTGTTTTTACCTACTCTAGAGATCGGGATAATTGGAGCAGTATCATAACTGTTCGGTGGAAACATGTCGCTTGCTGAGCATGAATTTGATCGGAGGCCGCGCAGCTTGAAATTGGTGAGTGATTGTTCATGGAGTAGCTCACTTGCTGGGCTGGGGTGGGATCACTGTATCGGGTTATGCTGCGGCACGGTGCGCGGTACGCTTGGTGCTACGGGTGGTTTGGGGTTTGGCGGTTATCCATATATTATGCAGTAAGAGCGTCCCTAAGGAATCTGTGCGGGACAGCGAATTATCCGGGACAACGAGTTGGGTTTTAGTGCAAAACAATTTAGCATTCAGAGAATTTCACCCGGGACAGCGGAGGATCCGGCAGTGAGGTACCGGTACGGGGCAGTGAGGTGCGACTGTGTTAGAAGACCATCACAAGACATTCCAGGATGATCCCCCACCTCGCCATTATATGTACAGCGCCTGCGTGTTCACAGTCCATGCCGCAGCCTTGAAACATTTCATCTCCCTGACAGTGCTCGCAGCCGGAACTGGGCCTGCAGGGCCATCATCACACACCCTTACTAGGAGAACCACCACTCAATAACTTAAAAATCACAGGTATCATATCTCTAAGCTCACTACCTTTGTCGCGGTGAATTGCGAAGCGTGAAAGTAAAAGAGAATAAAAAACAAAAATGGAAATGGAAACAAATGAATAACCCTCTCGAGGGAAGCCTTCCCTTTGCCTCCCCCGCCGCCTGCAAGTTCCCTAAGCGTTCTGCAAAAAACAGTATAGTATAAACCTGAACAAGATGATCTATGACCGCTTCTTGGGACCAGCCTTGGGCTTCGGGCTCTTCCCACCAGCATAGAACTTCTTGCTGAGAGTAGCGCTCGGGCTCTTTCCGCCTTTCTTGGCGGAGTTCCAATAATACATCATCTGTGCAGCAAGGACTGCATTGAGAGCAGCGCCGCCGAGGAATCCCCAGAGGATGAGGGGATCATTGACCTCCGAGAGTGTGGTAAACACTCTAGCGAGGGAGCCAAAGAGGTAGTTGAAGACCTATAGTTTTCGTTTATTAGTTTAAACTCTTCTCAACAGGCTGGATGTAAGGAGGAACACACAGCGAAAGCAGACAACTGCCCAGTATTCTTCTGTCTCGCAACCTCAATAATCTGCGGCACCTTACTTGCTAACACCAACGGGATCGTGGCAGCCTGAATATATACCATGGCGTCCGGACCCACAATCTCTTCGTTGAACAAGGCATACCCTGCCGCTGCTAGCACTGCTACCCAAACGGCACCCCATCCGCCCTTCCCGGAGAACTGCAGAATGAGCGTTGAGATGAGCACGTTCTGCACAGCTATCATGGCAGTCTCCCCATACGTTGAGAACGGATTTCCGGAACGGAAATTGTATGCAAGCGTGCAAAGGAAAGCCGTCGTCTCGAGGAGGTATGAGAGAAAGGAGAGACCCTTGGACGACTGCGAGGAGAGGAGTTTTATAAGTTGTGGGACTTTAATGATTGTTGAGAGCGTGACGATGCCCAGGCCGATTGCTTTGGAGATAGCGTATTGTACGCATTGTGGGTTTGATGCTGGGTCAAAGTCACGGATTAAATTGTTGTAGCAAATGGGTGTGAGGAGGTTTAAGAGTGGCTCTTGAACGGATGGTGGAAGTGTGGAGGTGTAGGGGGTTATGTAGGGACGGATTGCGGAGAAGACGGGCCCCTCAAGGGATTGGAGAATAGAATCCATGGTTGCGGTTGTAGTAATTTTAGGTGAGGAGGGGAATAAAGGAGGAAAGAAAGGGGGAGATGGGTTGAAGGTGGCAGTGATGTAAGAGCAAGAAGGGGTGATATCGTGGTGAAATGTGTTCAGAGGGATTGGAAATTTCTCCGGTGTAGTTTGGGTTACTAAGCCTCAAGGCACAAAGGATTTAGAAAGCTTGGCATGGACCGTGCGCGCTCACCAATCATAAAGGTATCTAATGAGTTGGTGATACTGATGTTGGATCCGCGGTCAGTTCTTGTTGGATGCTGAGTGTTGGTATTATACGTTAGTTGGAAGTTTTATCGTGATCAAGGATTTCTCCGTCTCTGGGTCATTATGGCAAAGTCTACTTGTTTGCCCCCGGAAGACACAAGTATTCTCTCCGATGAACACCGTCCTCCTCGCAACGTGGGTGCGGCAGAATACCGGTGCATGGACATATACCATTAACTGCCGCGGGTATTATTATCATCACAATGGGTGTCCTGTTTTTTAGAAGCTAGTAAACGCCGGTATTACTGTATAATACAAGAAATCCTAGGATAGGGCCTGTCACTCCCATCACCTCTTCATGGGGCCAGTGCCGGGCATAGCGGCCATGGGTAACGCCGGCTGATCTGCTGGTGCAACACCTGTCTCCATAAACCTCAGAATAGCCTCCAACTTCAAGCCTGGTATAGCTTCCTCTTTCTCCTCCTTTTCCTCACTGATTCCCGTTTCAATTCCCTCGGTGCCGGCTTCTCGTTCTTCCAGGCTATAAATATCATCATACCAATTCCTCTTTTCCTGCTGCTCCTGAACGATTTCCCTTGCCCTGTCCCATAAATCGTCGTTGTTAATGGTCGGGGCGTTGAGGGCTTTGAGGGCCCAATCCTGGACTGTCGGGTTGAGCTTTTTGTTGAGAAGCGTGGAGAGTAGGATTTCCTGGCTGTTTGCAGGGAAGCTCGGTAGCGGGTAGGAGACCAGCGCAGAAGTGTTTACTTGAGGTGGGGGGAAATATTGGTTAAGTGTGTGGGAAAGGGAATCTAGTGTTGAGGATAGGACGTTGAAGTGGGATTGAAGAGTTTGCCTAAACGTATGATAATGTTAATAGTTAGGGATTTGATGAAATAATGAGCGATAATGTTGGGGGGGGGTTTCTGACCAAGGAGGGAGCTGTTCGGGAGACCCAGTGCGAAGAGCATTGTCGAAAGCAGTGAGGGCAGAGACTAATTGATTGAAGCGAGCACGGGTAGACTCTAGCGATTTCTGTGGGTTTTCCATCGCACCGTAATGGGTTGGGGGGGGGGGGGGGTTTGGAAGGGCCAGAGGAAGGGTTGAGGATAAGCGATGGTAAATCTGGTGACGGTGGAATTGGATGAATGAATAAATGGGCCACCTGCAGCTTTCCCCAGACTTTGGCTTTCACCAAGGTTCACTCACTCGCCTGTCCGTCTGCTAGGTTTCACTCAGAACCCTAAATATTATGCTAGTGCTGGTGCCTTGCACTTGGGTGCGAGCAAATTCCATGGTCTCAACAACCAACAATTCCCTATCTCCCTCAACCAAGGCTCGAGATCTGACCTGACTTGACCTAGCCTAACCTGACCAGAGTCATTAGAGTCTTTAAACTCTACATACCTACACATCTACATCGCATCCCTCGTCTTTGTTGGTCCGTTGGACAGGAGCCACCCATTGGACCCGGCTAACCAACGGGCCTCCCTCGCACACACGCCAATGCACACGCCAATACACACGCCTTCTCTCCTCCACAACCATCCCACAACCACACCACGACAAATGACCTCAAAAGAATCCTCGACCTCGGCCCCAGACATCGATATTCTCCCACCAAACCTACAAATACACCCACCACTAGTCCCGGAACAACAGCTTCCGAGTCCAAACTCCTCCGAGGAATCCCGGAACCTGATCACTGCAAACTTTGCGCACTTCCGAGATGACCCTTTTTCATTCCTTCGCGAGATCTCCCTTCACTACAGCGGTACAGGATGGCGTGCATATGACGAACCGATTGGCCAGAATATATTCTATAAGGGCTTCAGCGACGAGATGAAAACGCGAGTGCTTGACAGTAGGATGTTGAAGGCCAAGCTCCAGGAGCTAGCGAGTCGGAGAGTTGTGGTAGAGGATAGAATAGGATTGCTCAATGAAGAGAAGGGACGGCAGAAGAGGCTACAAGAGGTAGAGAAGCAATTGAATGAGGTGGCGGAGGAAATAGTCGAGGGAATGATTTGCAAGTTTGAGAGTAAGAGATTTATTAGAGTATGCTACCCGAGCTCAATTGGCGTTATTACAAAGCTCAATTGATATGATATCCTTTAGGGCGCATACTTCGTTTGCGTGCAGCTCCTAGCAAGGACCTACCATCGTGGAATCCACGTCTCGACACTCGAAATCCAAAACCTCCGGGAGACTGCCAAATTGGCCGCGGCGCGCAAGCAATCGCTAATCTTCCTCCCATGTCACCGCTCCCACATAGACTACGTTTCACTGCAGGTGATCTGCTATAGGCTCGGACTGACCCTTCCCGTAGTGGTGGCAGGGGACAACCTTAATTTTCCCCTTGTTGGTCCATTCCTCCAACATGCAGGGGCAATGTTCATAAGGCGTTCGTTCAGCGGCGACGAGGTATACACGGCTACAGTACAAGCATACGTTGACGCACTACTCTCTGGTGGGTACAACTTCGAATGCTTCATCGAAGGCGGTCGTTCAAGAACCGGCAAGCTGCTCGCGCCAAAATTCGGCATCCTTAGTTTCATCCTGGACTCGATTCTCAGCGGTAGAGTCCAAGACGCTTGGATTATTCCTGTCTCAACACAATACGACAAAGTTCTTGAGACAGAGGCATATGTCAGCGAGCTACTGGGAATCCCAAAAGTTAAAGAAAATCTCTGGGACTTCCTTAGCAGTAGCAAATTCCTCAACCTCAACATGGGTAGGGTAGACGTCCGTTTCCATGAGCCCTGGAGTCTGCGTGCCTTCGTTGAGGGCCAGATAGATAAGGTCCGGGCCGAGGGCACAATAGGCGTAAGCCTAGCTCCGCCACCAATCAACCCGGGAGACGCCCACGTTGGCCGAAGAACCGTAGACAGAGCCGCCCCTGAAGTCCGCCTCAAGGTCCTACGAAGCCTGGGGTATAAGGTCCTCGGCGACATAAACCGCGTATCGGTTGTCATGCCCACTTCCCTGATCGGCACAATCTTGCTAACCCTGCGTGGCCGGGGAGTTGGCAAATCCGAGCTTGTCCGGCGAATAGAATGGCTGCGCACAAGGATCCGAGCTAAGGGCGGTAGAGTAGCTCATTTTGGTGGTGCAGAAACCGAAACTGTTGTTGAGCGTGGTTTGGAGGTTCTCGGAGAACTAGTCGGTCGAGTAGATGGCCTCGCCGAAGAAACCTTCTTCGCGGTGGACCGGTTTCAGTTGAGCTTCTACAGAAACATGGTTATCCACCTCTTCATCAGCGAGACCATCGTCGCAGCAGCAATGTACACGAGGATCAAACAAGGCGGCGGACCAGCCAACCAGCGGGTGGAATACCAAACCCTGCTAGACCAGGTTTCCTTCCTATCGCAGCTATTCCGCGGGGAATTCGTCTTCCCGACGGAAGGTCTCATTACCAATCTCGACAAGACTCTTGCGGGACTAGCAGCAGATAACGTAATCACGGTGACTAACAACCCCAGTGGCACAATCGCATATGTCGAGCTCTCAGACGCTGAACGCAAATGTGGTCGGGAGAACTTTGACTTCTACTGCTTTCTCATATGGCCATTTATTGAGGGCAGTTGGCTCGCGGGGGTCGCGATAATGGGCCTTATCCCACCGAGAGGGATGGAAGAAGTATGGGTGGGCCTACGTGAGGCCCAGGACATGGCGCAGCTAGTACTTCCCCCGGCCCTCCTCCGCTCTTTTTATTTCATACAACTAACTCTCTAAAGATGGGAAAAACCCTCTACCACCAAGGCGATATCTCCTACTTTGAAGCTGTCAACAAGGAAACGCTAAAGAACGCTTTCCAGCGCTTCCAGGAAGAAGGCATAATCACAATCCGGAAATCCAAATCCGGCCGCACCCCCCCCCTAATGCGCGTCTCGCCGGACTGGATTGCAAATGGTCGGCTGTGGGAATTTGTCGAGAAAATCGCTATATCCCGACGTGAGGGCAAGAACCGGCGCGACAACGAGAGCGTCAGCTTCCGCGTCCTGAAGCTGGCAGAGAGGTGCGGGCGCGAGCTGTTCGAGAGGGGCGGTGTTAGGGACGGGGTCGAAGATGTAGAGGGGGGGACGGGGGTGGAGGGGCTCGAGATTGAGGTTAGTAAGCCCCGGAGGAGGGGTGGGAGGAGCGGGAGTAGGGGGGCGAAGTTGTAGAGATGCATAGTAGATTTGATACTTCCGGGTGGGCCATTTTTTTTTGGGGGGGGGGGGTTCGAAAGAGGGGAGAGAAGGGGATGTGTTTTAAAATTTAGCACTACAAGTAGGATAGCTCATGTATTATATCTATACACACACCATCACTCGTAAGACGGGGCTTAGAATACACTATTGTATATACCGTAAACCCCTTCTCTAGTGGGAACCAATGTGTTTCCTTTCCTACCCGTGGGGTAGCTGAGTTGATTTAACGTGGGCCTCAATCTAGTACTGGTACTTGTACTGGCGTACCGTACCATACTCTCATGAAAGTCGGAATGGCACTAAAGCGGACTAAGGTGAAGCTAAGGCAGCCCAACCAACAGGAAGGCATGAAGAGCGCCAAGTCGCCGCTGTTTAAACATACAGAGAGCGATGACTGGGCAGGTTCAAGAAAATCATCACCAGCGCCATTCCGACTTTCGTGAGATTCTACGGTAATCTGCCGTGGCACACTGCCTGTGCTCTAGTACTCGAGTAGAGAGGCAGCATTGATGAAACACTACTCGAGTACTAGCACTCGAGTATCGATGTGCGATGGATAACGACAGGTCACATCCCTACTCATCACTTTTATAGATGACTCCCGGGTTCGGCCCCTTCTGCATGCTATATGGGGATAAACCACTATTCATTAGGCATGTGATATCATAGATACATCCTTGAAGCACAGTGATAACTATTGCTAAGTTAACGTAATTTTAGGGTAAGAGATATTGAAGTTATTACCGTTCCGTCGTTCGTCCCTCTTTCCTTTTATCTGCCGTGCGCGGGGTCTACATTTTAAAAGCACTTTGGGATTTTGGTGGTGCTGTCATAGATGCAGCCACCTAAAGTAGCTTACAGAATCCCTGTGGGATTCCTTATGCTGCACGATGGATTTATTTATTGTCTCTAGTACTTGCACGGGATACTCGCGGATCTGAGCCTACCTGTTCAAGTAGAGAGTATCACTGGGTAGTCATAAAATCGGATCGCTATAGCTTACCGTACTTGAATGAATGAATGTATCACAAGTGCCATGTTATTGCGCTCGAAATGATGGTAAATTGAATGGAGACCATGAACTTGACAGGGCGAGAAGCTCCTTTTTTAATTTACAGTAGCTTACACCTGATGGCCCATTTTTTAATTTTTTTTAGTAATTAAGCGGCGGTGGTCTTCTCCTTTGGAAGAGGTGTGAATCGCAAGTATGGCTTAACGATCCGGAAGTCAGGGAAGAGGGTCTAAGGCTTGTCAGCAACTGCCGATATCGGGGGATATATTGGGATATACCTTGGCCTCATCGTTAGTGACAGAGGGGTGGACAATAACGTCGTCTCCAGGAACCCAGTTGATGGGGGTAGTGATACTGTTTCCGTGAGTTTATTTCTTTCCAGAAGTAACAGGTGGAGGTGTAATCACCGGTGCTTGTCACCAGTCTGCAGAGAGTCGACGACACGGAGAACCTCAGCTGCGTTACGCCCAGTAGAGGCAGGGTAAGACATGATAAGACGAATAGTCTTCTTTGGGTCGATAACAAAGACAGAGCGGATGGTGAAAGCGATTCCCTTGGAGTCAACATTGGTGGTGTCTTGGTAATCAATCCTGCCGGAATAAGATTTAGCTTTTTATCATTGCTGAATGTTTGGCCGATTTCACTGGGGAACAAACATGTCGTAGGCGTGCGCAATCTTCCTCTCCTTGTCTCCAATAATAGGGAATTTGAGGTTACATCCAGAGATCTCGTCGATGTCCTTGATCCATAGTCCATGGGACTCGATGGTGTTTGCGGAAAGGCCAATGAGTTTGACACCACGCTTGGCGAATTCAGGCTCGAGCTTAGCGAATGCCCCTAGCTCGGTGGTGCAAACAGGGGTGAAATCTTCAATCATCAGCGATGGAATAAAACATAAAGCGGAAAGGTGTGTTTGTACCCTCGGGGTGTGAGAAAAGAACAACCCATTTGTCCCCAATGAACTCATGGAACTTGATGGAGCCCTTGGAGTAGTTAGTGAGAGCCCAATAGAGGTTTTTATCCTGGAATAGAGAGACAAACGGTGGTGGTTTCAGCTTCAAAGTCGGGAGCAATGCTTCCGAGGCGGAGACTAGCTTGGAGTTAACGTCTATTTCTGTGTAATCAATGCAAACAATACTCACGTTCCAGTAGGGGTTTGAGCGGCCATTGTATACGAATGTGTAGATAGCTTCTAGTGAGAGGGGTTGTGTATTATTGAGTAGTTTGCTGAGCCTGGTGGGGTAGGGGGAAGAGGAAGGGAAGTCGGGGTGTAAATAAAGGGCGGAATGCCATGACCGTCGAAAAGAGGGGCAATGCGCCCCACCATCTCATTACAACACAAGCCAAACCGATCTCACGCCATCTGAGCTGAGCGCTGTCGTCCTGGAGAGAAAAAACAAATGATGCCATCAAAAAGTTTATCTATTGGCCAGTTCTTTATCTGTAGCACCACCCGTTTTCAGAGTAGTGTACAATTATCATTGGCATCCAAGAATATCTTTGTAGGGAATGATGGCTTCCTAAAGGGTTGAAATCAGAAATCTAAGCCTAAATAGGCAGCAGTGTTGAGGAAATCGTCAAATGTCATTGATGACAGGGATCAACTGGGGAATACCAGTACCATTCGGGCAGCCTGTCATCAGCACAAACTTGGACCTTCTCCACTCCGGGACGTCTTCTTCCTAGCACCGGGGCGGGCGGATAATACAATGGAAAACAGCAGAGCAAATATTTAAGGTATACAATAAATAATTCTGAGCACTCTTATTTTTACAATATTTTCGTGTTCTTGACCTGATTATTGAGGAACTGAAATATTTTTGATGTGATACCCGGGGGATTATACTCGTACAGTACGGTACGATCTTAGTGACAAAAGAAATGGACCCCCACGGGATTTTCCATACGAAATGGTCATTTTTAAAAGGTGTTTAAGTTATTCAACGCCATAACATTGGAAAAATCAAGGAATTTTTTGGATAGTACAGTCTGGCATGGAGATTCATATGCTTGAACACCAGGTTACAGAAGACATGCTAGGAATTCTGAGTGCCAGGATTCTAAGAAAAGAGCCCAAAAAAAATTGCCAAGAGAGTCAATTTATATGATATCATAATATTATTATGGGATTTCTTTATGGGAACCAAACTGGCATGCTTCACTGCTTACTGCTAGCACTTGGCGGTGTGAAAAAAATTGTCAATTTTATATGTTAAATTCTCTGTGGTTCCCTTTCATTAAATTTTGAATATTTTTAAAGAATAAAATTTGTTGTCCGCCCTGGTTGTGGGTTTTGTATGGAAAACCCTGTGGGGGTCGATTTCTTTTGTCGTCGGGCTCGTGCTTGTATGTCTTACGGGCTGGCTACAAGTCTTTATCGTGCCTGACATATCATACAAGTACCCACGAATATGTTTTTGTACAAGACAGGGATTATTTTGCTGGTTAACTGTCCTGTGGTGTACGAAAACATATCCCTCGGTACTTGTACTTATGCCCGTAAGAGTCTAGCAGAAGGAGAATAGACTAATCGTACTTTTTTGAATAAAGGTTGCTGGAAAGTGGGGTAACATTTGCAAGTGCTACGGTTTGAAAAAATATGATTTTTTTAAATGGGGGATGTGTCTTGGTGTGAGAGGCGCTAGCGTTGTATCATATCTTTACTATACATTTGTTGAGCTATGCTAAATTGACTTTTGTCATTAATGGCCTTTTAACAGTTTCTGTGCAAGCATTTGCATTATTTTGGTCAGGCTTGCAAAAGTATTCCTAAGGTGATATCTGGGCTTTATAGAAGGGTTTGTCAATTAGATATATTTGGATACAGTCGTGGCATATAATAGACTCATGCCAATCAACGGTCTACAGGAAGGGCATGACTGATATCAAAGTATAAAATGCCATAGGGGAGTAGTCCATTATTCTGTGTTCTTTAACTTGATAAATGCAGGTAACCTTTCTTTTGTACTTTATTGTTTAACCTACCAGTATTTTTTTGTGGTATGATTTTAGGTACATGACTAGCACTTCCTAGGGCTAAACCGCTGCATTCGGGAAATATCCCATGGCAAATAAAAACCCAAATCAAAAAAAAAACAAAAGAAATAAAATCAAAGGCAGACTAATAATACGATAAGGTATAACATCAAAGTGAAAATTCCCCATAACTGGAGTTTTACCCTACTAGCGGGAATAGCTTACCTAATATTCAAGAGCGAGATATATGGCTTCATAGAATGACCATATATCCGAACCCATATTCCCGGAGTTATGAGCTTCACAGAGGCATCTGGAAGACGACTCGGAATACTGAATGAGAGCACGTTTCAAGATAGGTTTAACTGATTGGAATCATCAGCAAAAATAATACCCTGCGTCCTGTGCGTCCTGTGCGTCCTGACTGCGTCTGGTGCACCGCCTTTGCATTCTGACGTCGCCTGATCTAGGCTTCTCCCGCCCTGACACCTTTAGATCCAGGACTCTCCCGCCCTGACCCCTTCAGATCCAGGACTCTCCTGCCCTGACGCCGGTTCCTTCTCACCAAACGTCAGGGCTTCTTTCATCTTCCCACCTCGCATCCCGATGTTTTCTGCTCCCACCTCCCTCGTCCGGATCCCACGAT
>Ga0307509_10002454_pt1 | contig 30007 bp, 33 predicted proteins | sample 10_EM_MG_FD_202245 | JGI IMG/M metagenome (GOLD analysis project Ga0307509, IMG submission 202245) | Populus trichocarpa ectomycorrhiza microbial communities from riparian zone in the Pacific Northwest, United States - 10_EM | ecosystem: Host-associated > Plants > Roots > Unclassified | place...
AAAAAGACGGCTCAGCCCCTCTGAGAGACATAAAAAAACAAAAAAACAAGAGACCTTACCAGAGGGGGCAACTCTGACTACATTGCACACCACTCAATTATTACAGTTTTTACGGTATGTTAAATTCTGTGGTTCCCTTCCATTAAATTTTGATTACTTTTTAGGAACAGGATTTGTTGTGCGCCTTTGTGGTGGCTAGCTAAACATGTGTATTTGTATCAAAGCCTAGGTGGGGGGGGGGGTCGATTTCTTTTGTCGTCAGGTTCATACTGTTGTACGATCGTACTATGCCTTTAAGAGACTACGGTATCTGATCCGCTGGCGCTTACCGGTATAATCAGCGATTAGCTGGTTGAATTGATCCACGGCATACTGTAGCTTGAATATGATCATTGAATAGACAATTCACAGGTAGAATAAGCGCCCTATGAGAATCGTGAGAATTCTCATAAAGCCACCGATACTAATTCCACGCTGCATCTGATTGTTTAATTGTAGGGCTGAAGACAATTACCGAGAGTTTATACTGTACCTTCATATCGTGCTGGTATCAGATGCGATACCGATGTTTTTCTCTCTCTACCTGCCGGTAGTGCCACGTCGGGATGTCCCGAACCTTAGTTCGCGTGGAGGGGGCTCAACAAAGGTTGTCGTCTAACAAGGACCACACGTCCCTTCTTTTTTTCGAAAGGGGGAACTTCCCCTGCATGAAATTCCCTTGACCGAATGATAATGCACTGGTAGCTTTCATTGGGTAGGGGGTTTTTTGTTTTCCCTCGGGAAAAATAATAATAATAATAAAACAGCGGTACAGCACTTGCACTTAGAAAGGAACTCACCTAAAGTAAACACTCTTGAGAGATCAACTATCAAAATTAATCGAACACGGAAGGGGTGTTTACCGGGGACTATCTTTACCCACAATCCCGCAAGAGTTATTGTCACCCCATCATCAACTCACCGACACCACCGGTTGTTCCGAACCTCATCATCCAATCTTGCTCTACCCCTTTGTAGCATCATATCGCCCAGGATCGTGCTTTTCGAAATACACCTGGTTCAAAAATCTTCTCTCCCCATCTCTCCACATATTTAAATACTTCGCATCTACACAATCGTTTCCTCCTTTTGCCCTCTTTCCTTCCGCTCCGAAGAGTGGTCTATTCATCCCTATCTTATCGTTAGCAGCTCCAACTCTTACCCACCATGGCGCGGCTAGCAGCCAAGATGCTGTCGAGAAGACAGGTTGAAGGATTGATTGCCGAAGGGAAAACTGTCTTCATCTTTGACGGGAATGTTGTGCGGGCTGATGCTTGGTTGAAGTTTCATCCTGGGGGTGACAAATCTATTTTACACATGGTCGGCAGAGATGCTACTGATGAGGTTAATGCGTACGTGTCATTTTCCCCTCCCAAGCCCACCCCGGCACGTTATGAGGAATTGAGTCATTTGGGAACTGATAACGGTTGTAGTTTACATTCAGTTGAAGCTCGGGCTCGGATGAGAAGCTTTATAATTGGAAAAGTCCAACAACCTTGGGAAAGCTTTACGCCGCCTCTGCATGGCGGTAAGTTTCGTCCGTACATTGAGGGTGAGGAAGATGAAGAATTATCGGAACCCGAATGTCCACAAAGCAGGGAAGCCCGATCCTCGTCACCATCGTCCATCAGCAGTGAGGACAATAGTTTTCTATTGGATCCCAGCCTTCGTCGTAGGCGCCAGGGGTCTGTTGTTGTTGCTTCATCGTCGTCTTCAGTGACTTCGGTATCCGTCTATGATGAAACAAGCATGGAGGAATTGACGAGGAGTGGAGTGGAGCACGATCTTGCGACGTACCCAGCTCTTGATCCAGAGACGCAAGGTAAAATTGTCGATCTTTATCGGGAGCTGGACAAGCAGGTACGAGCAGCTGGGCTTTACGATTGCAACTATGTTCGGTATATGAGGGAAGTTGTGCGTTACCTGACGTATCTCTCAATTTCCTTGATATTCTTGCATTATGGATGGTACAAGATGTCAGCATTCTTTCTGGGAGTGTTCTGGCATCAGATTACGTTCACTGCTCATGATGCTGGTCATATGGGAATAACACACCACTTTCATACCGATACATGTATCGGTATCTTTATTGCAGATTTTTGCGGGGGTCTCTCGTTGGGATGGTGGAAGAGAAGTCATAATGTAAAGTTCCCCTTATCCTACGGCACTTGCCAATTCGTGGGGTGTCTGGAGATAGAGATGCCAAGGTCCTCGAGCTTGAGCTTAAAGCACCTATTTTTCTTAGCATTTTTATGTCCGGATACTTGATGAATCAGCGAGCGCAGCCCCCCGAGTGTATTTTCTAATATACTTTAATTCTTAGGTACACCATATTGTCACAAACGATCCGGAACATGATCCCGATATCGAGCTTCTTCCTTTCTTTGCCGTTACCCATCGCTTATTCAGCAATCTATACTCAACGTACTACGATCGAGTGATGCAATTTGATGCGGCCGCTAGGATATTCGTTAAGTTTCAAAATTATCTTTATTACCCGATCCTCTGCTTTGGCAGATTCAATTTATACCGCCTTTCCTGGGAGCACCTTATTCTCGGGCTTGGTCCTCGTAAGGGAATTGCAGCATACCAAAGGTGGCTCGAAATTACTGGAATGGCGGTCTTCTGGTATTGGTTTGGGTACCAGCTTCTATATAAGTCTATACCCACCAATTGGGATCGGTTCCTGTTTGTCATGATCAGCCATGCAGTGACGATGCCTCTACATGTGCAGATTACGTTGTCACATTTTGCTATGTCGACGGCCGATTTGGGGGTCAAAGAGAGCTTCGCACAGAGAATGTTGAGAACTACTATGGATGTCGACTGCCCGCGGTGGTTGGATTTCGTGCATGGGGGGTTGCAATTCCAGGTATGTTCTCATTTAATTGGCCCGTGGACTGAAGAATTGCACACTAACTTTGTCCTAAAGGCGATTCACCACCTTTTCCCACGCATCCCGAGACACAATCTCCGAACGGCCCAGAAACTTGTCATGGAATTCTGCAAGAGATCAGGTGTGCCGTATGCCCTTTACGGATTCTATGATGGCAATAAGAAAGTAATAGGCCATCTGGGCGAAGTTGGCAGACAAGCTAAGATCTTGGCCGAATGTCAGGCAGCGATCGTTAATAAAGGGTGACCTTAGTCATATGTGAGGCGCAGATTTGCAGAGTGGTTTCCTACTTGACGGATTTATCTATACTTCTTTTAATAGTTCGGTTGGTTTCATCTGCGGCCAAAAAGTTATTGCGGACGTGGCAGGAGCATGTTCAAAGGTATTTTCAAAGGCATTATACTCTGGCTATGGGTTTCCGGGTTCTGTTTAATTTCTGTTTCGGCATAAAGTTCCTTTTGCTTGTAATTAGTTGCGTTGGGGTTGTTTAAAGTTAAGTTTTTCGGGCTTGAGGCAGGTAACAAATTAGGTCGGTATAGAGTAACAATTATTATTATGGTACTCTGACGCTGCTATTATACCAGATTTCTTTTTATAAAAATAATATTTACAGCTCTTATCTACAATAATTATCATACTGCTATGATATCATATCATACAATTTTTAGTGATGCTTAGGGCTAGGGCCTTATTAGCCTGTATGGGCTTGAGGTGTTGTTGTGGCCGAAGATGACCAAAGTTTGTTGTTGCCAAGACTTAAGGAACAAAGAAGCTGTTCCTGGTCGAGACTCGAGAAGTAAACAAAAACAACACCTCGGCCGCCAGGGCCTTTTCCTTCTCCATATATCATATCTACCCAACCGGCCACAACATTATTAAGTTACAACAATACAAAGCTATCAAGCGCGACCTAAAGGCAATCTCAAACTCTATTGACATAACTGAGAAAATAAAACTCAAGTCCTCGTGGTAGAAAAAGCTCTGAGTACATTATTTTGAAACCAACTTTCATCATGGGCGCGGTGGGAGCAATCGATACTCCACGGACGGAGTACCCAACCGAATCCTCAATAGAGATGGAAGCAGACTTCGGCTCACGAATGGAATCCTTCGCATCACCGGGCGGCGACGACATCCTCCAGGCCGTGACCAGCAAGCGACGAAACCGTCGAAGCGAGATAACACCCCGCCAGATATTCGGGAGTTTATCAAACAGAGGCGGTGCCGGGAAGAACGAGTTCACGCCTCTGCTCAAGAGCGTGCAACGATCCAACCTCACCCGGGGAGTCGACAACAATGGGGTACCACCGACACCAGCGTTTTTGAAAGGTGGGAAGCTCAACATTACGGACAGCCCTGCTCTGCCACAGGCTGGCAGCTCGGATGTTGGCGACTCCACCTACCAGACTCGCGGGGATGAGACCACGATTGGACCTGCTGGGATTCCGTCTTCGAGTGTGAATTCTACTCCCCTTGCGCCAATTCCTCGAGGGAAGGGTGGGGTGTTGGAACATGATGGGCAGATGACTTTGAGGGAGCAGGAGAAGGTATGGGCAAAATGCTATGGGTTTGAAGCTTCTAACATTGGGATAGATCATCGATGAGATAAAAAAAGAAAACTTCGGTCTGAAACTTAAGATTGTGTTCATGGAGCAACGGTTACAAAAGTTGGGACCTGAGCATCACGAGGAAGCTATTAAGGAGGTACGCAAGTGCCTCATACATAACTATCTCGAATGAGAAGCGTAACTAATGTGCAACCTTTCTTTAAAAACGCAGAATATCGAGATCAAGGTCGAACGAGCAACTCTCAAGGCAGAGTTGAAGCGTTACCGGAAATCCCTCACAGATTCCGAGAAAGCTATTGCCGAACTTCGGGACCAAATGATCAAAATGCAGAGCGGTAAACAGGCGAGGTATACTGATGATCGGAGGAGTGAAGAACAAGCTCGGGTTTTGCAGGAGGCCCAGGAAAAGCTTGATGCAAAGGAGCAGGAGACTCAACAAATCCTTGAGGAGAACGAGAGACTTCGGGAAGAAGTGGAAGAGTATAAGTCTCGATTAGAGAGCATTGAGGATGAAGACAATGATGAGTTGGAAAAGCTGAGGAAGGAGGTCGACAAGCTTGAAGGCGAGAAGGTTGACTTAGAAGCTGAATTGAATGAGAAAGAAAGGGCCCTGGACGAACGGAAGGAGCAGATGGAAGGTGTTGAAGAACACATTGAAGCTCGTGACGACCGAATAAAGGACTTGGAGCAGGAGGCGGAGACTCTTCGAGAGAAGGTCACTGCTTTGGAAAGGGAATTTGAATCAAGGGCTGGCGATAGAGATGGAGCTCTTGCAAGGAAGGGTGAAGCCCTGCGACAGGCTGAACAAACAATTAAAGAAATGGAGAGGGTAATGTGCTCCCCGGAAGACGCGCCTGGGATTTGAATTAATATCTTTTGGTAGGAAATGTTGAATCTTCAAAACGCTCTCGACGGCGCAAAGACCGGGAAATCAGAGCTTATCAGAATGAAGGAGAGAGTGGAAGCTGAGAACCGTCAACTTGAATCGGACAATAGAAACCTTGGCACAGAAAAACGTCATCTCCAGAACGAAGTTGAGAAGTTGAAGGATGATATTCGAGATCGTAGCTCTACATATAAGGACAATATCGGAGCGCGTGAGGGTCAGTACCGAGAACTCGAGGACCAACTAGAGCACATTCGCCAGGAGTACGAAGACCTTCAACAATCGCATCAAGAGAAGAGTGAAGAAGTGAAGCGACTGCAAGCAAGACTCAATGGACGGGATGGTGATATTAAAGGTGAATTTGCAGTTCTACAGGGGCAAATCAATAATCTCAAGCGTGAGAGAGAGGGAGCGGTGAGATCGCGTGCTGAGCTCGAGACCGCGCTTCGAAAGGTCAAATCTGATCTTCACAATCTTACCTCTCAGAAGGATCTTCTCCATATGCGCCACGACGCTCTAACGAATGAGACCCAAGACCTCCAGAAGCAAGTTGAGAAGTTGAAACTTGCTGTTCAAGAGGCAAATGCGGCACTTCAAACAGAAAGGCAACTTGCGGCGTCAAACGAGCAAGCTTTGAGAGGTGAATGGGAAGACGACAAGAATGCTCTAAACGACGATTTGGAGCAACTCGACAGGGCGGCCCAGGAGAAGGAGTCATGCCACGAGCGTGCTGCCTCTAATTGGAATACCGAGAAGCGTCAGCTTGAAGCCAAGATCAAGAAGGCGGAAGCAACAGCAGATGGCTTGAAGAAGACCATTGAGAACCTTCAGCAGGTCGAGCATACAATCCAAGGGAAAGAGGCTAGGCTGCACAATGCTCTCAAGTCTGAGAACGAGAGGCACAAGGCGGAGGAAGATGCTCTTAATAGACAAATTGCAGAACTCCAAGGTGAGATCGAAGACCGAAAGGTTGCATTCGACCTTAAGGTTGTAGAGCTTCAAGCTGCTAGAGAGGAGCACCGGGTCGCAAAGAAGGCCGAAAGAGCGCTGGACGAGAAGGTCAAAGCTCTTGACGACGAGATTGAATTACTTGGTGCTCAACTTGATGAGGCGAACGAGGACGCAGAAGAGCGAGCCGATACTGCAAGAGCCGAAGTTGAGGCACTCCGTCAGAAGCATCAACGTGCCATTGAGAGGACCGCCCAGCTTCAAGCCGATACTGCAAGAGCCGAAATTGAGGTACTCCGTCAGAAGCATCAACGTGCCATTGAGAGGACCGCCCAGCTTCAAGCCGCTTGGGATGAAGAACGTAAGGCAATCAAGCGGAGGGTGCGGTTTTCAGAGAGCACCAGCAGGCGGGAGAATGCGAAGACTGGCAATGAGGTCAAGGCTCTCGAGAAGATTGCCCAGGATACGGACGAGCGACACAAGGCCGAGATCAAGGGTCTCGCAAAACAGATCCGATATCTCCGAGCTAAGGTAGCTCGCGAGGCTGGATTCCGCGCAGACCTTTCCTTCAGCAAGAACTTCTTCCTGATGCAGATCGATCTCTACAGTGCGTGGTGAGTAATTTTCCCCTTGTCCTCATGACATAAGAGCCTGTTTGGTTGCGACGGTTCCTTTCCGTTCTCCCATACAAATGACCCTCTTCCTTCCGTTTCAAAACGGAGAGAAGATCATTTTCACAGCAGAAACGGTCACCCAACGGAACGGAACCGTTGCAGCCAAACAGGCCCTAATGTTCCTGTGGCCCACTCTGTTGTGCTCCACCCCGACAATATCAAGTTGGCCCCGTGGAGTAGCTCTACGCTTGACAAAAAGCTCTGGTGGCTAATTTGTGATGAACCTTTTTCCCCCGCAGCAATGAGGCAAACATGCAGTTGATAGAACAGATGGGGATATTCCCTGACCGTTACATACGCGAGAAGCGCCCGGCACTAAGGTCGGTGGTATATACAGTTATTGCTACCATCCGTATGAGGTCCGCCCCAACTTCTAGCCTAGTTCTGGGTGACTGACGGGCTCCCTGCCTGTTTTGCATTTTTTTGCTAATCTATGCATACAGTAAACTTCAACGGTCATGGTCAGTAAACAAAGAGCTAAAGACCTCTCTAGTCAAGTCATTAGAGCGAGTGAGAAAGATGGAGAATCCGGAGGTTTAGATTAACGATAATGGCAGCTGGGGTTTCCTTCCCCCCCCTAAGGTCTATTTCATGTTTTTACGGGAGAAGGGGCTTAACGATTGTCCTATGTCTGAGGTTTCTTGACCCGTTTTTATTCTCAATTCCTCTTTCTCCATTATTATACTTATGTATCATAGTTGTACGGTACCTGCATTTGCATTTTTTTTCTCTTTCTTGGAGGCGGGTGTTTTGATGCGTATGATACAATGCTCTCCCGGGGCAATGTCAAAGCAAGCTTTATGATTTGTTACCATGGCCCAAATATGTATATTCCGTCTCAGGTCATTATTATATCATTCCTTTGATCTTTCAAAATTCAAAGAGAATATTATTATTTAATTAAGCAGTTATTGCTCGGCCAAGTTCACCAATTCATTCAGAGAACTCATCAGTTTCTTCCGTTCCTCCATCTCATCACAATCCCCAGTCTCGTGATAGTAAGTGGCTACAACCCTAACGCAAGCATAATAGCAAGAGTACCTACACCGACCAACCATTAATCAATTAGCGTTCCGCCCCACAAAGCCAAAAATAAAAATAAAAATGAATAAATAGCCAGAAACAAACAGAACTCACAATAACCTCCTAACCTTCGCTCCACCAGCGTCCAGCGCCTCAGCCCCATACCCCTCGACAAACGCCCTAGAAGGCCTCAAACACGCAGCGCACAACAGAGGATCATACCACCCGGCCCTCTCAAAGTCCACAGCCCCAGCGATCTCCAAGCTCCCAGGCCGAAGCAACACAGCCCCATCATCGAAATCCAGAACGGCAAGACCAGGCCTGACGACCTGGTCAAGCGCGGACGACCAACGACGAACCTGATGGCGGATTTCCTGGTAGGGTAACAAAACGAGCATCTCCTCCCCGTCGCACAGCACCGCTTCCACAAGCACCGTGAAAGCGTCCCGCCAGAGGGGATAACGTTTAGCGCTTCTGGTAGCTCGACCGAATCCCCCGTCGCCCTCTCTCCCCCCCTGGCCTCTATCCCGTGGGGAGATATCGGCCAGTGAGCGAAGGTATCGACCCATCCCCCTTTCGACGTTCTCGATTTGCTCGCTGGTCATGCCTTCTTTTGCAGAGCGGAAGCTCGTGCCCGGAATGTACGATAGTAGGATGTAGGGTGAGTCGATTATGCTGCGGGTATCGTCGTAGGATATTACTTCTGGTGTCGCCATTTCTACAGGCACTTCATTTCCTCTCCTCTCCTGTTGTTGCTGCTGTAGTAGTCGTAAGACGTCTGCTTCGGATTCTAGGATGTTGCGCTCGTAGCGGAGAACGCGCGTCTCGGGGGGTGGGGAGATCTTGAGGATGTAGGAGGTGTTGGTTGAGAGAGTGATTTTGTATGATGTGTTGAAGGCTTGTGGGGTTCGGGAGATGGAGAGGTCTGTTACACTCGTTATTATTGGTGGGGAGGAGTGGAAGGCTTTGGCTAGGATCTGGTGGAATTCTAAAGAAACCGGTTGTTGCTGCTGGCCTTTAGGGCTACCGGGTGGAAGGACACTATTTGGACCCGGAGTTTGAGCCATTGCTTTTGCTTACGCTTGTCGTCGTCGTCGTAGTTGCAACTATCACAACGATTGTGGTCGCGGGTGAGTGAGAGGGTGTGATCGGTTTTCTTCTTTTTCTTTTCTTTTCTTTTCTTTTCTTTTCTTTTCTTTCTTTCTTTTTTTTATTAAAAAAAAGTGTCTTATCTGAGACCGGAGGTATAGCTCAAAGAATCCAGTGACCAAGCCAAGGTATTGGTGTGGGGAGGAAAGGAAAGGACAGAAGAGAAAAAACAGATCGTTCGTCCTATTCTTGTTGTAGCCGTACAATACCTCTATAACTCAAAAGCCATCCAACCACACACACTGCCGTAACTCCCCAAAATACAAAAGTAGAGGACGAAGGGAGGAGATATTTGTACTTATACCGTAGGGTCTGCAGTCACTTATTATTAGCTGAGAATTGGTATGGGTGATTACTCTACTTACGATACAGACTTAGTAGCGTGCCCGGATACGCTGCCACTGTATCATGAGTGAGGGTCGGTGAGGAAGGGAGTGGAGTCGAGTGGAGTCGAGTGGAGTCGAGTGGAGTCCCGGGGGTGGGGATGTCAGTGATTTTAATGGTGGTAACTGAACCGTGCTGCCGGCGCTGAGCACTAGATCAGGTTCCCTTGCGCTTGCGTTCTTTTTGCCGTGCTGTACCAGCACAAGTACGAGCACCTATGCCGTACCAATGCGATATGGTACATTCGTACTAACAAGGGGGGCGGTGGTATCGTAAGGAAGGTAAGGAAGGAAGGCAAGTAAGTGCAGGATACTACAGTACCAAACCCCCCTCACCCCGAGAAAGGGTCTGGGAACTCCTTCCTTCCTCAACTTGTGTTTCTCTTCCCTTCGAAAGCAGAAACACCCGGAACCGAATCCATCACGGACGTACTGACTAGCTAGCTAGCTGGATAACAAAAGAGCGGTTTGTTCCTAAGAACTCTGTGTTCTCTCACTGGATTGTGATGGTACCTTTGTCAAGCATAGCTATTATTACGCGGCTAATGAAAAAGCCTCCACAAGTGCTGCACGGTGGGTTAAGCACCGTAAGTCGGTGGTAAGTAAACAACTTTACCGGAGCAATAATTCCGTTCCTCACACTTTGCGCCGAACCAGATGGGCGGACCAACCCTTTCGATTCGCCAAACAGTTCCGCATGCGGCTTGACTTTCTTGGCATTCTCGTCTGTTTCGTGTAACGTTACAAAGGTCGTGGGTAGGCCTAGTTGGGTTAAACCTGGGAAGGGGAAGAGGAATTGTTGCTCTAAACGTACCGTGCAATATACGATATGCATGCAATAAGAGGAATCCCAAAGTGCGGCTTGCAAGTGAGTGGGAGAAAAAGAAAAAGAACCCTACGAATACCCGCATACGCACATACTAGCCTAATTTAGCCTAGTCTAGTGCTAATTACTAACTCTAACATCCCTTCTTCCTTCGATGCAAGTAATTCCCAACGGCCGGCATGCTTCTTGGGCTTCAATCAAGGACTAAGAAGAGGAAGAGGAAGAGAAGGGTATAGTTGCAAAGGGAAGGATGAGCCGAATGGAAAGACCTCGTCTGCGGTAGTCGCCGTTATGCAGGTGAGGTTATGATAGTGTCGGCTCATAAAACAAAATATGTCCAAAAGGCAGCTATGGGGTATCGGATCAATTGCATGCTACCTATCATTGTTGAGCAATGCCCTCTCTCTTCCTTCCCTCCTTCCCAAAAGGCTCCATTTCCGTGGGTCCGGGACGGTATAAAGCTTCCCGCAGGAATGAACCTAGTTACTATTTTTGTTTGATTTGTTTTCCAATGCAGATGGGATGATAAGTGACATATTTCTCCAACTTTATTCGCCCCCACTTTGTTTAAGATTTTTCCGCGGGCACTTCTACCACTGGCGCCGGTGTCACCGTGGTCTCGGGCGCCGCTGAAGTAACACTCTTACTCCCACCCCCCTGCTTCTTATCAGTCTTGACCTCCTGCAATTGGGCCAAATTGAACTTCTTTAGAGTCTCCCAGTCTTTCACAACGCTCATCCCGCAAATACCCTGTAGCACACGGGAAAAGGAGGCAAAAGGCGAAAATCTGGTTAGCCAGGATTCAAAATTTCCCATATCCAACATAGAGAGAAGTTGAATTAGAAGTAGGGTTGGAGCGTCGTGCCGTGGGAAACAATGATCAGAGGGGGTACGCATCTCAGACAGGAAGTATCGGTACAGCACCCGAACATGGGGATCAGAAAAATATACAGTTAATTATCCGTGCGTATCTGCAGGCAAACAAGATCGTGCCCTTAATGCTTGGGTACATCTTCCCCGAGGTGGGTATAGGAAAAGAGGCCTGGGGATAACGACACAAGGGTATATGATACGGTGTTATATGACATGATAGCACCGGTAAATGAAGATGAAGACAACGGCGGGGAAACCACTTGCCTGATAAAAGTCCACTAGGATGAGTAAATCGGGATTCTTCAGATCAGCTTTGTGCTTTGTCCCGACAATGTCCGCCACAATTTTGATAATCTGGTCGCGCTTCAAATGGCTGTGGTTGCGCGAAGTAGGTTTGATAGCGAACTAAAAAAGGGGAAAGGCGCAATTACCCTGTTTCAGTAACCGAAAAACCAAACACTACTTTCCCTTTCCCGATGAACGGAATTCGGGTCGGCACCATCTCTTTGTTTTACTTTTTCCCCACTCTTCTTTCAGGGAAGGAAGCAAGAAAAAGAAAAAAAGGTACACACCTTAATGCATTCTTCACCTTGGTGAAAGTGGGAAGGGAGGACTTCCTTGGCGACGGCTTCCAGGCCTTCAGCGTTCGCCTTGCCTATTCGAGTGACCGGTGTAAGGCGATGGACGTATCGGCTCTTGAGACGGTTCTCCACAGTTCCTACACAGAGCGCATTGACCATGGCAGTTGGTTCGCAAGGAGGGCTCAGACGGAAGAAGATAACTGAGCATGGACCGGGCCATAGGAAGAACAACAAAGGAACAAAAAGCCACTCGTCAACGTTATCCTGGTCCGCAGATAAACGAAGGGGAAGGGGGAGGAAGAAAGAGAGAAGGGGGCTTGGTCGGTGGCGGGAGTGGGAGGAAAAGGATATTTGGGGAAAGATCTCTTACCACACTCGATATCAAGCTTCACCGAGATAAATGGCTTCTCGGGTTTGGCTCCCTTCAGGTCATTGATCTCCCTTTGGATCGACGCTCCGATATCTTCATCCTCGTCCTCGTCATTCTTGTCATCGGACAAGTCGAGACCATAAAGCTCGGAGGCGACCTAGTGTTGTACCGAATCAATTGCGAGCTCTGCGGCCATTCCGACTGGAGCAGGAGGAGGGGTAAATTTTTGCGCCCCACCTGCTCTAGCAGCCTGTACATCTCTTCGACGCATCTTGCTTCTCGGCCTCTGTCGCAGGTAGCGAATATACCCTGGGAGCCTTCCTCAATGCTGTGGAGGCTGTGGTACTTGGCTTTCGCCTGCTTCTTCCAATACTCCTTGGTCTAGCTTGATTGTCCGTTGATTAGCATCAGGTGTCCTAGTTGTTGCTATTTTGAAACAGTGTATGGGCGTGCAAACCTTGCTCTTCTTGATTGATTTAGGGTCCAAGCTCTCATTGTTGCTACGGCGTTTCTTATTACCTTCCATTTCAGCTGACGTTGATCCGAGGAACCGATGGGTCTGAAGTTGAAGGTAGGAAGTTGGGACTTAGGAAACGTTGCTAAGTTACAGCTTAGCTTCAAAAGCACAGTACGTCACAAAATACTTAGCACTAGCCTCAGCGGGGCGCAACACGGATTTAAAAAAAGTGGGAAAACAGGAGATAAACCCCGCTGGCGCTTTGAGAAAACTTTTCTAATTGTGACCTCTACTAAGGAGTACACAAGCATCGGTACCAAGAGCGGAAAAATGTAAGAAAAAAACTTTGGCTCGACCCCGGGTTTGAACCGGGGACCTCTCGCATATAAACTTAGAGTGAACCCTAAGCGAGAATCATACCACTAGACCAGCCGAGCCTAGGCCATTTCAAATCGAAATAATATGCAACTAAAAACTAGTTCACCCAACTCACCAGAATAACTTTCTCATCTCATCACCTAACCCTAAAGTTCCTATAGAGCAATTGACAATCAGAGAAGCGCACTCAATATCTGTTCCGGCTTGTCATCATACGGGTCGGAATTTCCCCATTTCTCACATAAATACCAATAGTAAACACACCCTATCAACCACTAACACAAGTAGAAATAGCAAGCAGAGGTATTTCAAAGTTCCTTGTATCACCTCATTTCTCAAAAAAGACAAATCAAGTATCGAATTGTGTTAAGTGTGTTACATTGACAGAAGGAGACAATAAGGGAAGGAGGCAGAAGGCATCGCAGTCATCGGACCAGCGACAAGGAGTTTTGGCCTTATACTTCCAACCCCGAGAAGTCAAGAAAGGACCTTGCCAAACACCAAAATCCCCGGAAAATGGCTTGCTTTTTCGTCTTATAACTTGAGCTATTTTCAGGTGGGGCGGCTTTCTTTTTTTACTGTTGCAGGACGAACCGGGCCTTATACCGGTATCCCTTTCTCCAATCGGGCCTAATTGCGGTGAAAACTTGAACAATTATGATAGAAGGTGTGCTATGTCGCTGGGCTTTCCTCTCCCAGTAAGGCCAGAGCATTTTATATTTTTTATTCTGTCTCGGGGGGGGCTGTGTTTTTGATGTGTTTTCACCCCTTTCCGGAGAAGGAAAGATTTTGGACTATGTACCTCGTACATACATAATAATATGTGGCACACCGTCTAATTATTCAAGTTCCTATGGTATACCCCTCAATTTAAACCCAATCCTACTCATCCTTATCCCCCCCCCGCGCATCAATATGGTTTAAACTATTGGACACAGTACCAGCCTCCAACACTAGCGATAGACACTAAAGAACAACAGCTCGATATGTTTACCTCATACCTTTTCGGTTGCACAATATTCTTGTTGTGAAACCTCCTCACCGATCCTGCATAAGGTATGTTCTTGTTCCGTACGGCTTGCCTAAACACATCCTTGCTATCATACCAACTCGCCTGTAGTCAAACCACCGAGTGACCAGCTGTGATTTCACATGGCATACTTCTCCCCGCCCTTCCAACCTCACCCTCACGCCCTTATCACACATATGACATAATTGTATGCGCGGCAGAGTCCCTGAAATTTCTTGTTGACAACTAACACTGAGCAAGCATGTATGTACGCACTTCCTCCCAGTCCCCTTACGACATCCCGACCAAGAAAATAAAACAAGATACGATAAGAGGAGAACACATTAGAAGTGCCGGTTGTTAGACGTGCCGACAGAAGTGTTCTGAGGGCGCCGCTCCGGGAGCCTTCAGTTACTCCATAATCGGGGCATATCGGAGGGAACGTGCTCTTTCCGGCTGGGGTGGTTTCTCATAGACATGTCTCTGAGGCGCCGCTCCCCGTACGATACACGTGGTGTCCCGGCTCCCCGTGGAGAATCACGTCTCACCCTCGCGCTCCACATGAGATGGTCGGTTATGGCAGGGAATCGTTTCGATGAGATCGTCTCCGAGTACCTCATTTCGGGGATGCTCTTCTGGTGTTCCGGGAGTAGAGATGTCAAGTTTGGGTTATCAGGGGGGGAAGAAAAGAAAAACAGAAGTGGGTGTTACATCGGCAGTTTGACACCCGGGATGCTGTATGGGTGGGACGAAATACCGGTAGATGTAAAGTGTAATGTTGGTTGGGTGTTATTGAGTGAGGCGGTTGTTATCGCCTGCGATTGGTATCAAGTGGCTGGCGCTTTGCCTGCGGTTTGTGAGATAACCAATCATACAAGAATTTGGCCTCGTTATCTCGCGCTTGTCAATCTGATGTATGCTCAATATGGGGTTCGTGTCACCATATGCCGCTAGCAGAGGGAAATCGGCTTGTTGGCTCAGCATCAAGTCCTGCGTGTGCAGACGTGGTATTCATAACCTCACATCCATCGGGGCCAAGTCCACGAGTATGTCATAGGCAGTCTATAGCCGGAGTACCACCAAGCACACCCACACCCCCAAGCGTCGCGTAAAGCTCTGAGGCCCCATAAGCAGCAATTTGAACCCTCATTCTCTCCAGCAGTCCAGCTCTGCAGGGCACAAAATTCCTCTCTTATACAGACCTATGTTATAAGTTACCCCTCGTGCTAAAGGGAAGTCATAGCTCTAGCATAGAAACTAGAGTTCTCCCCAGATGATTTTAACCGCCATTTGATGAATCGCCGGAATGGTTGGGAAAGTGGTAAAGGCTCTGGAGCCCAACCAACTCGAGCAGCTCACCAACCACACCAGGAGACCCCAGTAGCCTCCTCTATCCCGGGAGATATATACCGATGTAAAATCCCCCCCCATTCACAATACCCTCTCTCTTCCGTCTTTACCCCCTCCAGTCAGTTCCAGCGAGACCCGCCACCCGCGACCTACTTGATCTACTCAGGCTGCCTAAGATGTATGGAGACAACCATGCAACCAAAACCCACCAAAAAAGTGACTTTGACAATGAAATCCATCACCCCTCAAAAGCCCTTAAGGATTCGGGAACCAAGGCGCCACAAGCCAATCTACTCGGGGCTAAAATTAAGTATACACGAAATGCTCACGGCAGCGGCCGCATCTTGTCTACAACCGCGGTTGACCATCCTTCATCAGCGATAAATAAAAAGTAGTACTACAAATCTTGGTGGGAAACATAATAGAAATATTTATTTATTATGACATTGCGAGAGAAGCCTCTAGGTGAAAAATTGAAAATTGGAAATTGGAAAGATTGAAAAAATCTAGTGTGGTGGTGGTGGTTGTTGTTGTGGTGTTACTGGAATAATTGAACCTCAGGCTGGGACGTCTGGAATTCCCTCTCTTGGATAGGGGGGGCGAGCGCACGGCGAAAACTGACCCCCTCAGACCGGGCTTTGGGCAGGAAAAAAAGAAAAAAGAGCCAGACCTTACCAGCAAAGGCAACTCCAACGTCCTAGCGTGAAGTTCAATTATTCTAGAAAATACGGTACCGTAAGGGCCGAAATAATTGAGAATGACGCTAGGACGTCCAGAATTTCCAGCTTTGGATTAAGGGGACAAAACAAAAAAAACTAGAAGATTTCCCTTCAGCCCCCACCCGAGACACAGACCTTACTAGGAGAGGCAACTCCAACGTCCTAGCGAGATTCTCAATCATTCCGGTTCCCACGGTAGTGAATTGATCTGGACTAATCGTTGTCGCGACCTCATTTCGAATACTTAATTTGTGCCCAGGTAGACTATTTTTGATCAATTCTCTTGTTCCATTGATATTACATGCTTGCCAGCGTTTTGGGGGTATCCGGGCTATCATTCTTATTAGGAGTGAAGTGTGGCATTCCTATCCATTTTATGATATTTCCTGGGTCATATGCAATCACTCGGGGCGTACGACGATGCGCCCCATGGCTCGGAAAGGAGCCTCATACACTATATAGCAAGTTTGGCTACAAAATGCATCGAGCGTGGGCATGCGCCCAAAATTTCCACCGAGCCAGGCACCGCTGACCGCTCCGGGTTTAGACACAACTCCCTTCCCAAAAGGTTCATTGAACGTCTCCTTATACGCCAAGCAAGCTCCCCCACCCCTTCCAGCCAAGTCCCTTGGACCATACTGATAACAATGCTGTACGGTCTTCCGAGCACTCCTTTCTTCCACTCCTGTCGACAATCTTCTCTCAGGCGTCCTTCACTTCTTGTCGTTGACTCCACTTGAAAATATCAACGCGGTTCTCTAGGGCTACTCTTGGGATTCTGCCAATAAGCCCGCCGGTATCAGCATGCGTTTCAATCAGTGGGGCAAGGGGCAGGAGTGTACTAGAAGGTAGGGGAGCTGGACGAGTTAATTGTTCCGGCGGGATGCGGGCATTGAAGTAGGTTGCTAGACGGGGCAAATATGTAGCCCAAGTTGCTGGGTCATCGTTGACGATGTTTAGCAGCTGGTTCGAAGTTTGGGGGGCGAAGGTAGCCCAGATTTCGAACTCTACATATATCAACGTGAGAGTGTGTTCCCCCCCTCCGGGGCTCTTCACAGAAGGGGGAGAAGTGCCAGCAATTAGCTCAGAATAGCTGTGGCTGCCCCAGTCAGTGTAAAAAGTCTCATTCCCGGGGAAGAGCAACGGCTCGTTCGATTCATGGCAGACAGGTGCATAAATAGCGAACGCCAAAGCAATGCTCATGTAGTTTCCTACAAAGATGCTGTATGTTAGCAACCAAACTCCTGTGTTTAGTTTAAGAACAAGCCCACATGAGCGTGACCGATAATATCATTCGGCATGTAGGAAAAAAAAAGGGCCATTAACACTACCACACAAAAAAATTCATATGGATACCAAAACTTCTGCGGGGCGCGCCTAATCTCAATTCCTATCCTCCGCCTCATCGCGGAGTATCCTAGACGTAATAAAGATTCGGTGGGCGTGTTGGATCGTCAACCCTACGGCCGGTCTCTTCCGCTGGGGGCTTAATTTGGCCATGTCGGACTACCCGTACAATCATCATTTGTCACTCACCCACCCCTATATCACTTTGTCCCCGTCGTCAAAACCACCCTCCTCAAACACCCCTCCAGTCTCGCTACCTTCAAACCCTCTGTAAAATTCTTCAGCATCCGGCCATTGACATTGGCCATCTCCCCCTCCGTTGGCTTCTCCATGTACGCATTGCAGAAGACGTATGTATCCTCTCCACCCGACGCTCCAAATTGGTTTTTGAGCTGCGAGGAGACCTCGGAGGGGGAGATGAGCAGGCCTATGGGGGCGTGCTTAATTTTTTCTGGCGGAGGCGGTTGGGGGAGAGCGTGAGGCAGCGTAGATTTGAGTCCAGGTGGCCGCGTCAGCGCAGAGGGCTTGGAGGGTTGCGGTGCCGTTTATACCTGTTGCTCCGGTTGCGATTGCTCGGGGGATCGCGGCGTTTGGTTGGTTGGTTGGTATTTATATGTTTGGGGAGAGTTCAATTCGACTACCCGAGTGCCGGTATGTGCTGTGGTTCGGAGGAATCAGAACCTCTTTATTTACAGTCCAACCTCAGCTCTAAATAAACAAAAGAAAAACAACATCACGGCGTTATGACGTCGTTGAATGAACGAATGGTAAACTTCTGGATTGTATCGTCCAGATCTACTCGTCGACGGAATGTCTCGGCATTATTGCGTTAGAATTAACACAGCTTTCTCCACAAAAAAAGAAAAGAAAAGAAAAAGGCGCCACCCATGGGGCGAAACACGGGGGGGTTTTTTTTGCCTCATTTGCACCATGGGAAAAAGCAATCACATAGGTCGTAAAGTACCCGTACTAGTAACTTAAGCTGCCCTGACACTGTACCGGTATTTTCGGATGTTTGGTTTCAGACAGTTATTCACGACGGACCGCTTAATTCTACTCTGACTCTATTCTACTGCAATAGCCTACTAGCACTTGTCCTAGAAGCTAGCTAGCCATGACGGCCGATCCTACGAGTATGATACCGGCACTACTGCGTGAAATGTCCAGGAACGGACTAATCAAACGTCCAAACGAAAATCTCCAGATTGTAGTGTAAACAATTAAAGGTGCTTCGCGCTCCTAGGGGGGCTATTTATTCTTCGGACGGAATGAGAGCCAAATGACTGGGTGTGGTCGAAAGAGCCCAATTTAATGTCCGTTTAAATTAAAGTAAGGGGGCGAAAAAGGAAAGAAGAGAAGAAAGAAAAGAAGGTATCACGAGTGATACGGGGGCAAGGGATGTAGGAGGTTAAGCTTTCCAAGGGGAAGAGAGCTTCAAAACCCAAGCAAGGAATAGAATGAAAAGAGCAAAGGTGTCTCGTTTCGCACACTGTGGGTAAAGATAGTGCCCAAATGGACAATAATCCAATATAAGCCCGCGAATACCATACGGCATGTGCGACTATTGCATCGTATAGTATAGGGTACATGTGCCAAGGACAAGAACATGCCATCAAACCACTATAAAAAGCTTCGGAAAGCCTAGAGCAAAAGTGCCAGTCGAACTACCGCTTGAAGTTGTTCTTAAACTCATCAATATAAATATCAACGAATTTCTTGAAGCCATGCCCGCCCTTGCCTAAGCATTGATAAACCCAACCAATTAATAACCGTTGAACAAAAAAAAGAGAAGGAGTTTCCTCAGCCTTCGAGAGAACAAAGATATCCTCCAAACAAAACGCATCTCCGCATAGCCAAACGAGCTGACCACGCGTGAAACATGCGCAGGGGGGTTATAGCAGTAAAAAAGGTACAGTTGGCAAGTAAAACAAATAAAAAATGAGCAAACCTTGAAGTTTTGTACCGCCCAACTCACTATAATCCTCCATCCGCCCCTTTCCCGTCAAGCGGCCGTGCATTCTGCCTACCATCCGGTGAAAGGAAGGGCTCCGTAGTAACTATTCGGTCAGCAAAACCTATCCCACATAGCACAGTGCAACCATATCCACCATGCCACACGGGTCACGAGAGGTGGTTGAGCCCGCCCTAGCTGATGCTCACTAGATCAGGCTGGTGGTAATGATGCAGCGGAGCAGAACGCACCGCCCGCGACAATGCGCAATGCAGACGGATCCTCCTAGATGACGAGAAGGAGGTTGGGTTGGAGGATGAGGTGGGAATGGATTTGTTGTGGTTTTCTCATTTTTTATTTTTTTCTCCTTTTCTTTTCTTTCGTCCAAAGGAGGGGTTAGAACTCAACTCTTGCTACGAGCCATGCCTGAGCCGTTACGTGAAGCGTTAGCGCTATGCTGTAACTGTTGAGAAGAGCGGGGTTTATTCCTCATTGCAGATCCGTAGCTCCCGTAGTAGGAAAAGAGTGAGGAAGGGAGGGGAAAAGAGCGGGGTGTGTTAACGCACCTCGAAGACACGTATCCATAGGCTCATCTTTTTTCCTTGGTTCTTGAGGAAAGTTGGGTCAGATGACAATGGGGATGATGGTGACGATGATGATGCCTCTCCGGTGGTTGATGCTGTCGGTGTTGTAATAGGTGTTGCTGGTTTCGCCGCTGAACGGATGATGGTATCGTACAGTACTTTTTTTTTCTTCCCCTTCCTTCTTTTTCTTCTCCCTGTCACTCAGCAAACGAATGGCTATCGTAAGTTACTCCAGGCTGATGGCTGTGACCAATTTATGGAGATCAGGTTTTTGAAACCCATGACACGGGGGTTGGAGTTGCCAAAGGTATTGTGGGCTAAAAATTTAATTAGAAAGTCTTGCGCACTCTACAGCATGAGCGTGCTTCCGGAAAGTTCTTCCCAACGGAAGCCTGCAGCCATGGCTGTACGAGTACTGAAACTTACAATTGCCTTGTTCTACCCAGTGCGCATTTTATGGCTATGATAATTGGTTGATTTACCAGTGCGGGTCAAGCACCCGAATGGGAGAGCACTATGACCATTGCCACGTGCAGTTTCCCCGCAAACGAGGTTTTGAACTCAGCAGGCGGAAGGGATGGAGACCATCCTAGGGAGAAGGCAGTCAACGAGATGGCGATAAAGTGAAGATACGGGTGTATTCCGAAACGATGAGGGAGCAATGCACGTACCCGCAAGTACAAATGCCAGTACAAGACAGTACAAGTATAATAGATTATGAATTTCTCCGCGCCAGTGGCCTCAAGCACCCAAGACAAGAAAGCCTACCCCCAGGGTACCGACTGTACTGTTGCCTAGTGTCATACAACGCACCTGAGCTGTGTCATCACGGAAGGAAGGAGGAAGGAATGGAAGAATGTGGAGAAGGGGGAAAGTAACTTGCTCCTTAGACAACTGTACCCACAATCTTAGCATCAGTAGCTAAAGATGCAGAGATTCTGAAGGGCCTTGGAAGAAAGATGCTTTCAGGGTCTCAGCTAGGCAAGGGTCCAGCAGTCCCAGTGCTACGGAACTGATGGCGTACCGGTGCTCGAGGATCGCACGGTAAAAGTGCTTTTGCTCGTGCTGCACCTAACCTGTGTATGCACTTTACACGTAATCAAGAAGGCTATCATCCATACGAACTCTCCATGCTGTGACAAGCTCTGATAGGTTAGGAACAGCCGCTCTTCCTACTAAACTGTTTCCTGTGGGTGGGCTGGACGGAAGGTGGGCACAGCATCAGATGTATGAGGCTGTGTTCGCATGAAAGAAAAAAAAAGAATAAGGATGGATGAGGGCCCAAGGGAACAATTGTTTTTCATGACATCTCATCTGGGATGAATCATTGGACTGATGGCATCTCCTAGCTCTCTCCCACCAATAGTTTTTCATCAGAAGCTCAAAGGGAGTAAAAAATAATAGTAATAACAATAATAGTAATATGTACTCGTACAAGTACTCGAGCACTTGGCCCCATCCCATCCATCTCTTTATCACCGGGCAGGCGGTAAATGTTAGGCCCATTATCAAAGAGAATGGGAAGCCTCTCCCGTTTTTCTCCTCAAGTAAGCTGCGGCAGTCAAATCCATGGTAACAAGCCCACACCAGACGTAATTGTTTGAGGCTCTGCTTTGTAATTGATGAGTGGGTGGAAGGTGACCATAGGACTGTGAGGGCTCTTAAGCGACCCTGCAATCTGCCCGGTAATGGAACGACAGCGGGAATGGTTTGGATTTGGGAAGACATGAATGGCTGTTTGGTTCTCAGTCATTTCATTTACCAGCGCCATGGTATTCTTGTTGTTCTTATTCTGTCCGGGTCTGTTTACCCCCAAAATCCTTCTTCCTCTCCCACCAGTGCACTTGTATGCCTCCTTTTCCTCATGTTTCCCTCTTATTCCTCTTAGCTTCTTCCTTGGAGTAGATCATATATATATACATATGATTCCTACTTCCTACTTCCCTCCATAATCCTCACACTTGCTTCACCACAAGAAAATTCCTTCCACCGGCATTCTCAACTCAGTTCATTGTCGACATCGGATCATCGCGAGCACAACAACTGATTGTTTACAGCAAGGAGCTTCAGCCAGCAACGACAACAAGCAAGAAAATCGAACAATCAACTGTCTCATCGGCGGCGAAAGAAAAACAGAGCGAGACCCTGTGCCAACCCGGAATTTGTCCAACAACCCTCCATATCCTGGGAATCCGTGCAAGATCCCCACAAGAGAATAAAAGAGGAAGGAAAGAAAAAAGTAAAAGACCTGCAGCAGAGTAACGTCAAAAGTACTCAATCAGTCATTTAGTTACTCAGTCAGTACCACGGACACCGACAGCACAGGCAGAGAGGGTAGACAATTGTTCTCAATAAATCACCCACTCAGTTCTCTCCTGCTTGTTTTCTATCAACCTCTTTGCAGGAAGGTAGGACGGGGTGAGGAGGACGCGAATCATTAGAATTCTACGCATCACTTTTCTAGTACTGCATGCAGCTTCTATTCTCGACCACCGCAAAGCCAGTCAGTCAATCCTCTGGCCGTTCAGATCTCTGCCATTCTCCTGCAGCCTAGCAAGAAAAAGTTGCAGAGGCACGCACTTAGCCCCTTCACCCATACACGCACATCAACCCGCCAATACCACCCCACACCCTCCAATTCTGGGGCGTACGATCTTCTCTCTCCCACACTTGTCTCAAACTCACCCTGCCTCTGGCACACCTAACGCACGCGATCTGCCGCCAGCCATCGTGATCTGTCCGTCAAAAAGGCCCTCCTTCGCCGTCCCATCTTGATCTTGAACTGCCATCTTGAATACCCCATCCCCGCTGCCCTAGTCATCTTCTCATTCATCCATCTACCCTACCCGCCCACAGCAACCCCCACTAATACTTAGCCCATCCCATTAGCAACTGCTCCATCTCCTTCTCCTCCCAATTCTCCTTTCACTACTCTCCCGCCAAAATATTTTTCAAGCTACCTAAAACGTCTTCCCTCTACACTTTAATCCAAATGAATACCCACGTCTGGAGAGCAGGGTCCCAATCCCTTCCCCATCCTCTTCCTCTCAATACAGCAAGACCATCGCAACGCTCGTCTCGATCGCGAACCCGCCATGGCCGCTCAAAAGAGAAGGGAACCCCAAGATGGTTAACCCAATCAGTTACTGGTAGGTGAAATTGGATATCTTTCTTTTTAACCCTATCTTCACCCCTTTCACTCTCCTTCAGAAACCAAGCTCTTGGTCACATGAAGACATAATTAACATTTCGTGTTCACTCCGGTAGATATCCGACGGAAATTTCGGGAGCTAGAGTTATACGAGAGGGAGCGGCTACACGAGAGTCTACACCCCAGCGAAGACACGCAATGGAAAATCGACAGTAGTGATGAAGTCACGACGCGAAATCGGTACTCCAATATTGCAGCCTGGGATAGTAATCGGATAAGACTACGGGTACCTGCGAAATACTGTGATTATATCAATGCTTCGCCAATTGTTTTGAAGGGCCGGAACGGGTCAGTAAAGCGGTACATTGCTACGCAGGTACGTGATAGGGATACGGGTGGCGCTATCTTGGTGTTTATTCCCCGAGATGGGAGCCTAAGCAGGAACGTGTGCGGGGAGCAAAGCTGACGTGTGCTTCTTATCGCGTTGTTTAGGGACCGAAAGAAGGACAATTCAACCACATATGGCGAATGGTCTGGCAGGAGACTTCCGATGTTGCTGTGATAGTCATGCTCACAAAGACTTTTGAACTGGGACGGGATAAATGCTTCCAGTACTTTCCTGAAAAGCTAGACGATAAGCCTTGGACTGTCGATGGTGACGAGGAGTTTGGAGACGGGTTCAAGGCGACGATAAGGCTTTTGAAGAAGACTAAGGATAAACAAAGTTCATGCACTGTGCGAAAAATTTCATTAAAGGTTGGCGAGAAGGAGAAGATTGTGTGGCATCTGCTGTTCAAGGGATGGCCGGATTTCAACGTTCCCGAGGGAGACGATCGGAACGCGTTATTGGAGGCGATCAAACTGGCCAATGAGAAGAACAGCGGTCCCCAGAACCCATTGATTGTCCATTGTTAGTAACTCTTGAACAAATTTTGGGCTGAACATCATCTAACCCTCATCTTTCTATAGGCAGCGCCGGAGTTGGCCGATCCGGAACGTTCATCACCCTGGACCATTTTCTTCGTGAAATGGATGCAGGCGCTATTTCCGCCGACGAGCGTGAAGACCCGGTTTTCAAGGTGGTGAACCAACTTCGCGAACAAAGAATGTCCATGGTGCAGAGTCAGGTCCAGTATGAATTCTTATACCAGGTATTGAAGGAGAGGTTCCAACGACGAGCAAAGTCGGCTTCTCCGCCGACAGTTTCATTGGATGACCTGGCGGAGACAGATTCGGAGTTTGAGAACGGCCAAGGCGGGGTGCGGCTGCATTAGCTCTGCTGGCAGCTCCTGTTTGAGTGCATGGATACACTGATCCCTATTTTCACCTTTTTTGTTTAGCCATTTGCCCTTGGCGTTTATTCTGTGTCGCTTTTGTTTATACCCTTTGGATTGCATATACCCACGGTTTTACTGTTGTTGTTTTTTTGTTTTTTTGTTTTTCATTTGTTTCCATTTATTTCTTTTTATGGTTGCGGTAGGGAAATGGAGAGGATAAAGGCACAGGAGTTTTTTGTTTTTGTTTTTGCTCTTGTTTAAAGTTCCTTATTGTACTATTCATAGTTACTCGAGCCTTTCGCCCCATACCCCTTATCTTCGTCCGCTTGCTATTTCCTATCGAGTATTTGCATCCTTTATACTGTAATGCACCCTTTGATGGACATTGGACACCGCTGGAGGTAGATCCATTTCTTGGGATGGTCTAAAACGGGGCAACCACCCACCCCCCCCGACCCCCCAATTAATCAAAGCCTTGTATAATATACATAAACTTGACTACCCTAAAATCGCCTGCATGTCATATTATACATTATACCCTTTCATTAAACCTTTTCCCTCTTTTCCACAAATCCCCCTTCTGCGAAACCCTGGTGCCTCGGTGCAGAAAAAATATGACAAGCCACACAGCTTTGCGGAATGCGGGAGGGCGAAAGAGCCCTTGCTCGAGTTACCACTGGATGCGGCGGGGAGCTGCTCTATGATACCTTACTCGTGCTGCAGTCCTAGAAACCAGACCACTCCCAGCCCGGCCTGCATAATAATATTACGACACCACGTACAGTGCATAACTCATCTACCACCCATCCCAAGCACAACCGCAGACACGGCACTCATATACGGTATCCCCAACAACTCAAACAAGAAGAGGAAAAAACCCGAGGGAACACCAGGACACATCCCCCCGTCCCACCAAGGATCCCGGCGCCTTCTCCGGAAGCCTTACGCGCAGAGCCGGCGACCAGGTAGAAGTTGCAGGGGGTGAGGGAGGGGGGGGTTGTCCATTGCAAGTATTATATCATGGATACATAATATTATTACTGTGTATCCTGGAGGACTGCCGGGTACCGTATAATGGGGTGTGTACGATATCAATAAATTGGCCGTTTCTGCTATGATAGGGCTTAGCTAGGGTGTGCGTGTGTGTGGGGGGGGGGGGGTGTATTCTCCTTGGGGGGTTCTGGATCTTTTTACGGCGGTTGTGGGCTCTGTGACAACTTGGGGGTGCATATTATGATAGATGTGATGGGGTAAATTCAGGTGGGTGTATGCTCCACTTAATTCTCCGAGCACGATCTCCTACGGTTTTATACATAGCAGAGTGCTGGACGATGCTCGAGTAGGTTGCTTGTAGTTTGTGTAATAATAATAATATTATTATTATGATAACTTTGATGATTTATTATTATGGTAAGTTTATTGGGGTTTCTACTAATTTAAATAACTTCCCAACTAACTAACTTGGTAAGTAACTACGGTAGCCGATTAGCCAGCTTAACTCGATACGAGTTAGTATATTAACCTACATACCCGCCCAAGCGCAGTACCACCAGCCCCTGGAAACGCTTCGCCAGCCCTCCACTTCCAACTACCCGGTAAACTAATTGCAATAAAATTTTAGAATGTCATTGAAGACATATCCGGAAACGGTTATCTAAGAGACCCTCGCTATTCTGCTGCTATTATTAAGTGTTGTCTTTGGGGCACAAGGGGGGGAGGGGGTGCTATAAGAACTCTACGAGCACAAACGCGAGTATGCAAGGACAATCTCAACGATAGACAGACATGAGCGAGCCCAGAATCCATAACAAAAAAATTGCCCAATTGATCAGAAAGAAAAATTCCTACCACACAGCTCTCCCTCCCCATCACTCCCCCCGGGGGCTCCGACAGGCCCAGAGTCTCCGCCCTATCCACCACGAACCAATCATAAATTCGAGCCCCCCGCTAGCCTTACAGCCAGGAAATACATCTTCAATACAAGCTCGCTACCCTCTGCTCCACCTACGCATAACCCTGGATTCACTTCTACCCCCCTACCCTCCAGATCACCCTCGCCAGCTGGGTGGTTCCCAAGTTGAGCCGAACTCTAAAGTCGCCTTTCCAGAGGCCGTACACGCGCCCTGGCCTCCACATCGCCTCGGTATCCACTAGGGGACTGTGCTTACACTATCCCTGGACCGGACTGTTTAGTCTGGTTATATCATCCTTCAGGCGGGCGATATGATGTTTGGGAGATTTGGAATTTTGGCGAAGGGTGAAGGATATATGCTTAGGATAGTACCATCTGTTTTTTTGCTCGTTGTTCTTGTGATCTTAATTGAAAGTAGAGGTGAAGCTCAGCTTGCTAAGAGCCTATCGCATATCTCTCTTGGTCCCTTCTTGCGGCGCAGCGCGAAGTGAAACTACACAATCCCACCTAGACATCACAACCCACGAGCTGGCTGTCGCATGTGCAGTGTGTCCCCTCGGCGAATACAGCTAGACGCGCCCGAGGTGGTGGGGGTGTAAGTGCTTGCTAGGATCTCCGGACACTCTTGAAGAGCAAATTTGGCGGGCATTCTGTATTGTGCAACGATAAAGGAGCGGCAGCTTGCTACAGCCCCTAGCCGTAAGCGGTTGTGTGTGTAAGTAAGTCATAGCCCTGCCAGGGTCGTCGCTTCTAAAATCGTCAATATCTGCAAAGGACCGATACCGGTGGCCTGTGAAGGTGGTGGAAGGGATAACATCCAACCGCCAAGAAAAAGATAGGGGGGAAGTCAGATATTCTACAAAAGATGTTACTTCTCCTGGTCTGCGAGTCCGAGTTAACTGGCCATCGGCCACCACTGTTCTTATAGGGTGCAAGCCCCACGAGTGACAATCCATGAAATCACGTGACTCGTGGTGGAGAGAAAGTCTTGCAGCAACACTCCTAAGGCAAGCACCCGCCGCCGTCGTCCAAACGCAACGCAGGCTTCCCGGGGAATTCGGGAACGTGAATACGGGAAAGGGGGGAATGGGAAAAAAGGAAGTGTAGTAAAACTAGGAAAAAGGAGCTTCCAGCAGTGACATGATTACTATCCTCATTCTCTCCGCGGTGATATAAAACCCCAAAAAACGCCGAATACCCCATGCCCGATCAACCAAGCAATCCAACCCACTCTTGTCAATGAAGAACCTGTTTGACTACTCTCACTCTCACTTTCTTCCTCTGCCAGTCCCGGGGTCCTCCTCTTCCTCACCCTCATCGCCAGATAATTCAAATTCCCTAGGCGCGATGGCGGCCTCTAGGTCCGCGAGCTCATCGCCTTCATCCACGGCAACACCTTGGTAGCCCTTCGCTTGTCGCTTGCGCTCGAGCATGCGTTTGTGGTACCAGGTGCAGATCGCCAGGGCAGAGAGTGATCCGAAGATGTCGGCAAGAATGTCCCAAGGGTCGAACTTTCGGGCCTGTTGGAGGGGTTAGTTGACTAGGCCGAGCAGGAGGCACTGATAGAAGGGGGCATATTACGGATAGGAGAGTCTGGAGGAATTCGCTAGACGTGGAGAGAAAGAGGGTGCATATCTAGCCGGGTCAGCAGGCACACCGCAAGAAGGTGAGAGTCCAGGAGCACTACGAAAAATGTGAGGTTGAAGACTCGACGACGGGATGTATCCAGTATCCAGTAGAAAGATATCTGTGATCTAGATATTAGCCTCTTGGCATGTTTACACGGGGGATAGATAGAAAGAACAGAAGGGGTGGAACCGTCAGAATGAAGAACACAGCATAACTGAGGAATTTATCGTTGATAGGAATCGGAGTGGTAGTCGTTCCCAGCCATAGCGAGAATAGCGATAGTATAACGAAAGCTATTGCAAAGGGCGTTCGGACCCTATATAATGAACCTCTATTAGAGCAATACCAAATATAGGATGCGATATGATGATAGGGGATGAATACCTCATGTTTGTTCTCTCTCGTGTGTTGGTGTTTGTGAGAGCGACGATGGTCTGGCGTGAAGTGGAATAAAATCCGTGGACCAAATGATCTGCGGTGGACGTAACTGTTGCCAAGAATGTAATGACTAAGCCTGTGGTGTTACGGTTATGATAGGGCAGAGCCTTCTATTCTTTGAAGCATGCTGCCGAGCAGGGGTTCCCCGATTACGCTTTTCGGTTTTTCACAACGATTTTATTATGAGAGGGGATAGCAATGACGGTAGCCTTCACATGTATCGAGCTATGGGTCAATGAGCCCCTCGGCGCTCACGGATTCTCACTCGAGCACTCTCGCTTCTGATACAATTAGTCCAAGCTATCGCATTTGGTTACTTAATTGATTCGGGTGCGCAAAAGGGGAGATATCAACGACCGTTTTCTCTCCCATGCACATTCTCCTTTGATCATATTCGTTCTCACCTCCTAGGATGCGTAGTAGCGATGGCTCACTTTGAGCCTCATCAGATGAGGTCACGTGTGTAACTAGATGCCGAGTAAATTTTTGATTTTTTCGATCAAGTTTTAAGCTTATAAAAATCGCTAATGACATTAACCCATAGCATGAAGTTTTCAGGCCTGATCTTTAAACGTGATGATGATATTTAGCGTCATTACTTACTAAATGTGTTCATGAATGATCACTCGAATTTTTGAGATGAACCTACGGTTGATAAGCCTGTGAAGGAGAAAAAAGGTATCATATCATAGCCCGCCTGCTCGCTTGATGGTCCACGACTCAATGGCTCCCCTCACCTGCAAACCCACTGGTACTATAACTACGCACTACGATGGTACTATATGGTAGACGATACTGCTACAGAGGAATCCAGAGCACCATTTCTCCTCCGTACCGGTATGCTACCCCCCCCATCTCGTATCAAACAATCCTCCATCGAACGACACTTCAGAACTTAGGGGGGTTTACCTCTTTCGCCTCTCTAATCCCTTATCTAACCGTGCGGTTACTCTATTCGCCTCGTATCATTCATTCTCACCAAGGAGTTTGGCTGGTGGATTTCTTTGCGGATTCGTGGTAGGAGGAATAGAAATTATCGAAAAGCAGAGTGTCGTTTCTTTCGTAAAGTTCTCCGCTTAACAAGCCTTTAGACCCGCCCTCCTATTTATTTACCTCTCACTCTCTAGTTTTCTCTTCCCCTCCAATCACCAGTACACACACACAACGCTTACCTACATCAAGTGAGCATTTTATACAAGTAACTACGCGATAGGCTCCGATTTCCTCTGTTCTCGGGGCCTTTTTTCTTTTTTCTTTCTCATTCTTGAACTTTGGAAAGCGCTGATTTCTTGTACCTCTGAGTTCCTTTGTCCGATCGCTACGAGGAAAAAAAATTAAAAAAAAAATTTCTTCTTGTCGTCGGTCGCTTCGTTCGGTTGCGTCGTGTGGACGACAAGCAAAAAAAAAAAAAAAAAAAAAAGTTGGTTCAAAGGAGAAAGGGTTCTGTTGCTTTTCAGTCTCTCTCTCCCTTTTCCTTAGTCAGCCTGATCCAACGCCCAGCGTCGCCAACCTCACCTGGTGCGCGCTGTACCATTCCCCGCGAAATCACCACGGATTCCATCGCGACATTCATCGATTTTCATCCCATT
>Ga0307509_10002455_pt1 | contig 29993 bp, 42 predicted proteins | sample 10_EM_MG_FD_202245 | JGI IMG/M metagenome (GOLD analysis project Ga0307509, IMG submission 202245) | Populus trichocarpa ectomycorrhiza microbial communities from riparian zone in the Pacific Northwest, United States - 10_EM | ecosystem: Host-associated > Plants > Roots > Unclassified | place...
GTCTTGGATGGTGTGATCGTGAAATGAAATAAAGAAAGGAAAGAGAAATAAAACATATCAAAGAATGAGCGTGTGTGGGAAGAATGACTTCGTCGTGAAATGGCGAAAATGGGCGCGAATCGTGATAGTAACTCCCCAATATATGATCGTGGTTTGGGTGTCTAACTTCCATCCGGCCAAATTCCACAACCGTGGACCAGGAAGGCGCACCTCAGCCACATGTGCCGATGCCCAACGGGGATGATGGGGGAAGAGGACGGACCACCAGGACAAGGGGTAGGTCGTAGTCACACACAGACGCCATGGGCTTCAGATAACAAATCGGGCTCGGGTGCTTTGGGGGGAGGTGGAATGGATGTGAGCAGTTCCGGGAGGCGTTGCCCTGGGGAAGCTGGTTGTTTCGAGCCCCGGATAACGGTCGGGGTCGTGACAGTTCCCTTCTCTAGCCGGGGTATCTGAGGTTTGAATGTTCTGAAGTTCCACCAGGATGACCGGTTAGGTTAGCTTCCTAGTTGTTCACTACACGATACACCCCCTGGCCCCCGACCCGTGTAAGGTCTCAGGGTTCTTCAGTGTTTATCCAAGAAGATCACAACGAGGTATAAATCTTATGTTGGACGGGCTGGGGCGCGGCGGCCTGCCCCTTCCTCGTTGATTCGTACTCTACAGTCCAACATGGGCCCATGCAAGCCTGAGCCAAAAACAGAGACTTAAGTACAATAATCATGGAGGACGGGAAAGGCGTGAGGTCGTTGTAATCAAGCACACCGCCGTGCTTTTGGCTGCTTTTGGACGAACAATTCAAGTTTTCGAATTGCTTCCCACACACCGCCCGGCCGCGGCCCGGCCCGATCGGCACGGTACAGGTGGTCGATCACGGACGAACCACTGTCGGATTCGAACTACGATGGCTCCCAAGCGGAAAGCCCCCGCAGACCCTCTGCCATCTGAGCCCTCCCGCCGTAAACTTCGGTCGGATGGTCCTGTGACACCAGCGAAACCACCTCCCAAACTCCGGACCACCGAACGGACAACTCGACGCGGTGCGAAGACAGAACAGGAGCCTGAAGCCTTGGGACTGCCAGCACCTACAAGGAAGCAGCCAGCGACGCGATATAGAGCTGTGGCCGGACCGTCCGAGAAAGAGAAGGCTCCGCCGAAGCGGGTGACGAAGAAGGCTACGGTTACGGAGATCGAGGACGCGATGGAAGCTGAAACTGAAACTGCTGTGGCTCCTAAGCGACGGGGGAAGCCACCTGGTGTACGACCTGCAGAGGTCGAAGAACAAGTCGTTCTGGCGAAGCCATCGTCGAGGAAACCTTCGACCAAACCTCCTTCGACTAAGCCTCCTTCGAGGGCACCCTCTCGGACGGCCACCCGCGCGACCAGGGCCGGCCCTTCAAAACCAACCACCAAGGCCGCACGATCACGCACGATGAAGAATAATGTCCCTACGGTCGTCGAGGAGGAGGATACCGAAGAAAACGAGGAACCAACACCGCGGGCGGTCCCACCGAGACCAACTACCCCGGTCAGGCCCAGAATAATCATGGACGCTGTGGAGATCGTAACACCAAGTAGACCTCGCCAACCGTTCGCTTCAAACCGGAACACCCCCATACACACCAAACACTGTCCGACGAAACCGCATAACACGCTCTCCCCTGTGATCCCTGTCGAGCTCACCACTCCTTCCCGTTCCCACGCGTCCCTGCCGACTTCCCCAGGAAAGCGCCACCAAAACGAACAAACCCCGTCTCCAGAACCATCTCGTTTACCCTCCCCGTCGAAGAGGGTCATGCGGTCAGGTGCTTTGGCAACCCCAGGAATGACGAGGATCGTTAAATTGCCGGCGCACTACCACCCTTGCTTCCAAGCGCAGAAGCGGGCAATCATGGCCGCTCTCAGGAATCCGCCCGAGCTCGATACGGAGGGCGATCAGGATGAAACCCCTTCGACGAACGAGTTGGCTTATGATGACTTATGTGATCTGTTGACTGGGAGTGTCGTTCGTGGTGAGGGGAATAGTTGTTTGCTCATTGGGCCCCGAGGGAGTGGGAAGACTCGTGTATGTTGATGCGTTTCACCTCCCAAACTATCTCGCTCATTGTTAATTTGTTCCAGCTGGTAGACCGAGCGTTGGCTCAGGTCTCGAGCGACGTTTCCCCAATCGTTATTCGATTATCCGGACATATTCAGCAGAACGACCGACTCGCAATCCGTGAAATCGCTTGGCAACTATCGCACCAAACAGGCAAGCAGGTCGCTCTTGAGGACGAAGAGGACGGGGGTAACCCAGACCCCAACGAGGGAGAAATGGATCAACAAGATGTTGCTTCTCTCCCTCCTCCAGCTTATTTGCCCTCGTTGATATCGACTCTCCCGAGTCAACCTAAGCCGGTGGTTGTCATCCTGGACGCGTTTGACGAATTTGCACTCCATGGTCGTCAAGCCCTACTTTACTGTCTCCTCGATACAGTGCAGAGTTGCCGAGTCGGGTCGGGGCTGAATGGACTCGCTGTCATTGGAGTTACGAATCGAGTGGATACCATCAACCTTCTGGAGAAACGGGTGAAGAGTCGGTTCTCTGGGAGGATGCTGAGGACTGCCGGCCCAAAGAGCATGCAAGATTGGTGGAGGCTGACCAGTAGTATCTTGACGGTGCCTCTTGGTGAGGAAGAGGATGTTGACGGGTGGAAGGAGTTGTGGGGTGGAAGTGTGAAGAAGTTTTTGGAGGAGAGGAGCGTCAAGACCGCATTACACGAGACGTGGGCGTTGGTGAAAGACGTGAGGATGCTGACGAGGATTCTGGTGCGTCCCTTTCCCCCCGTCCTTCGTTTTGTGTGGGCGGCGAGACTCATTGTTGCTTTTTCTTTTTTTGAAGACCACTCCGGTGTTAACGCTATCCCCTACCTCTCCATTCCTCACTCCGGCTAGTCTGCTGAACTCGATCGCTGGGCAGCGGTGCCCGGTCGGGAACTCTTTCCTCACATGTAAGTCCAACCCCTCCTGGTAACCGCCGTAGCCAACCTATCTAATCAACCGTTCGTTCATTACCGCCAGCCCTCCCGTACCCTGCGATTTGCCTCCTCATCGCATCAGTCCATACCCAAACCGCCGGTCATGACACCTTCACGTTCGAAATGCTCCATCAGCTGTTCAGGGATCAGGTCCGAATCTCAATAGCGGCCCCCGTTCAGATCGAGGGCGGAGGTTCGATTGGAATGGTCAAGTGCAGTCGGCAGGTCATGATGGGGGTGCGTTTCTATTTTCGTTTCCCCCTAAAAATATTCATCACATTGACTTCCGACATCTCTAGGCATTTGAGCATTTGGTGGGTGTGAGGGTTTTTGTTGGTGTCTCTGCGGCCTCTTCAATGGTCGCGAAGGAGTTTGTGAAGTATCGGTCGAACGTGGAGAGGGAGGAGGTGAAGAGGGCGGTCGAGAAGCTCGGGACAATGAGTTTGAAGAAGTGGTTGGGCAAATCCCAGCAAGTCCACAACTAATCCCCCTGCGGTTCAGTTCCCTATGTACATCCCGCCTGCACTTCCGTACATTCTGAAGAACGTTTTCGGTTGGATATTTTTATTACAAACTGTCGTTTCATCTACATAGAGCGGGTGCGTTGCCCCATTTTGGGCTGGTGTATGCACCTAATAACCACCGGAGGCGCGCTCATAGTCCGGAGAGTTGGACCAGGCTTCCTCTGCCCTCTTCTTGGCTGTGAATCAGTTGGCATAAATTGTTAACACGACGAAAGGGCGGAGGAGAAGGGCGCACCTTCGTGCTTTGCCTTTTCACTGTCGAAGAAGTCGAGCTACAAGTGTGTGAATCAGGAGCGTGGTGGCGGCGAGATCTTCACGACGTACCCCCCGGGTTTCGACTTCCCTGTCGATGAAAGCGCCGGCGAATCCGGCACTGTGAGGACAGTTTAGTGCTGTGCGATCCTGCAGACAGTTGGTGGATGGCGACTTACAGGAGCTCCTTCGCAACAGCATGGTTGACGGGGTGACCGTTCTTCTCCACATGTTTCTCGTATTCTCGGGCAGCAAAAAACGCAGCGGCTCCGCTCATAGCCTCATGAGACAGCTCGGCTTTGTGCTTTGTGATCTGTAACGCAGATGGGGCATGATCAGGAGGCGGGATCCAAAGCTTTGGTATCAAGAGCGGTGAAGCACGTTATCGTGAGCTCGATATTCCTCGGAGTCGTCATCGAACCAGCCCATGGTGATAGATGTAGGAGTAGAGATGCGAGAGGAGGGGAGTAGAGTTCGAGAGGTCGGTCGGCAGAGGAGATTGCGGTCGTAGAGAAACGAGACACTGAGCCTGAGGGGGGTACTTATACCCTCGGGGTCGCCTGGAGGACTAAAAATACCACGGCGGTATGTTGGCTCTGAGAATAGCTCTCGAAATGACGACAGAATCGCAGAATGAGTTCCAATAATACCCAGGCCGTTGTCGGAGGGTCGGGGGGCGGGTGAGCGAGGGTGCGCGAGGAACCCCAGAACCTAATCCCTGATCGGGGCCATCGCTTGTCCCCCGCAACGGAGGGCGGCAGGGGGCGAGATTCCCCGCAGTACCGTTACGCCCCTATTTGAGCTGATCTCTAGGGCGGAAATCCCTGCAGAGCAGCAGCCGGGCATAGACTCGGATGGTGACCGCAAATTCCACTGTGAATGACCACCTTCGGTCGATGTCGCGATCAGCAGCGTGCCTCCCTTTAGCAGTGTCCGCCGGCACCCGAACATACGTCTGCGTCCCCCACTGCCGTCATGGGTGTGCACCCGCAGGAGACCTATGCTCGGTGTCCTTGTGCCGTTACGAGCGATCTTGGCAAATAAGCGCCGACTGATCGAGGGCAGTGACTCTCACGTGACCGGGAGGACGCCGCTCCGAGCCTTTGTCCCCACTGCGCCCGAACTCCCCAACTCGCTCCCGCTCACGATGCCCACCGGATCCTCGTCTGGTAGGGGTACAATGTCCCTCGAAGATCTTCTTGGCGCTGACCATGTCAACGAATCGTGCGTTCTCGACGCTTCGCCCTGGACGATTATGGATGGCTGAGATGGCTGATGTCCGCCCCGCGGCGCTTAGACACATGGAGACGTATGCTCGTTTCCTGAGCATGGCCGACGGCGAACTCAACGAAACGGTACCACTGTCGATGCAACCTGATACACCTCTGTTAGGGCCCCGCCGTGTCCGTAAAGTGTCTGCCCTCTCGGACTTTGCGCCGGTTAATTTGAAAGTCCGGAGGTATGTCATATGTCTCTGACATAGAGGCGGAAGTTGATCGTTGGACCCTTTTCAAGGAGGAGGCGCGGAGAACGAAACGATGGGCGAAATCAGGAGCTGCTATATCTTCTTGTTCGATGGCCGTTATTGGTGCGTGGTGTCTACCCTTCGAGATGTGGTGTGCCCAGCTTACACTCATCGTGACGACCAGTACATGATCCTTGTGTTTATTCTCGCAGAGTTTGGGTTCTACGTTCTAATACGGCAGATTGTCAACGCCAAGGAGTGGCTATCCGCCTGTATGCCTCCTTCCGCCGTCATCTGCCCGTCACCGGATCTCATACTTTGGCGTAGGGAGGGGAGAGAAAGGCCGTCTACGTCTCCGACTAAGGGGATCCAAGACGTACCAAGTGAGTTTAGTGCCCGGACGACAAATTTTTACCTAACTTGGACAGGAATGGAAAGACGCGGCTCACACCCTTGACGAATACCTTGGATTCGACACCTGGAAAGCGGTTGCAGAAGACAACTTCTACGATTGGAGGCTCGTCAACAAAGTGCGACGGTCTCTACGTACACTCCGCGAGAAGAACGACGTCCGGGGACTGTTGAGCGTTTTGGAGATGTGTGTGAAAGATAATTTCGGGGGAGTGGAGTCCTCAAGGTGCGACACATTCATTACACTTGGAACAGTACACCCCCTTATCTCACATTCTGATAGGTTGTACAGCGAGGTGCGTCAGGGTATGCAGAGGTTACCGAAATGAAAACTGATGAGGAACAAGACATTCTATGGGACCAAACACTTGATCGAATGTTTGTCACCTTTACATTGTACGACGAATTTTTAACAGCCCCATGCAGCATTTATCGATGAGCAAGAGAAGGCTCTCCGCTACATCCGAGAATCAACCGCGATTTCTATCGAAGAGAAGAAACGATTTTATCGAAGCATCAATACCAACCTCGGTGCCACGGCCCTTTGCCTTTCCGGTGGCGCTTCATTCGGATATTGTACGATTATCGTGGATTTCTTTGTTCTTGCTTCCGATTTACGGTTCACGTAGATCATTTCGGGGTAGTCAAGGCGTTTTTGGATGCGAATCTCCTTCCGCGTGTCGTCTCCGGTACCTCCGCCGGAGGCTTGATCGCTGCGTTTGTTTGTTGTTACACGGAGGACGAGCTCAAGACACTTCTTGTACCCAACCTGGCGAATCGTATAACTGCTTGCGAGGACGCATTTCGCGTGTGGTTCAAGAGGTTCCTGACGACAGGTATGACCAATCACTTGACGGGAAACCCTACTCACAAGCTCACCAAGGCGCTAGGTTCGACGCTGTAACATGGGCGAAGAAGGTTTTTGGTGACGTTCTGTCAGGTTTTTCATGCTGATTCAGAAGGACAGTGTACATTCTTCACCCGTGGGTCGCTTACCTTCCGGGAGGCGTACCTAAGGACGGGTCGTATCCTGAACATATCCGTCATCCCAGCGGATCGCCACTCGTACGTTTTGGCTCCCGGCTCGTCAAGGGTCGCAACTGATCAAGTACCCCAGACCGACCAAACTCTTGAACTACATGACCGCCCCGGATTGTATTATTTGGAGTGCACTTCTTGCTTCTGCCGCCGTGCCAGGTATCCTCAACTCGGTTGTCATGTTGCAGAAGATGAAGGACGGGACGGTCAATCCATGGAGCTGGGGGAGTAAGTTCAGAGATGGGAGTCTGAGGTAAGTTACTTCCTCAAGTACCCCCTCTCACATCTACCCGTGCTCACGGCGTGTAGGGTCGACATCCCGGTGCAAGCGTTGAACCTCTATTTCAATGGTGGGTAGCATTGTCCCCCATGGAACGAGCTGCTTACTTTGTGAACGCCGGCTAGTAACCCACCCAGTCGTCTCCCAAGTCAACCCGCACGTGCACCTGTTTTTCTTTGCCCCCCAAGGGTCTGCAGGAAAACCTGTCGCTCATAGGAAGGGGAAGGGTAAAGGTGGGCTGATGTCGGCTCGTCGGATCCCAACACCGCTCAACCTCGAGTTGCAGGCTGGCGAGGGAACTTTCTGTTGTCTGCAGCAGAACAGTGGTTAAAGCTTGAATTGACGAAGAACTTCAAAGTGCGTGATTCACTGTCTCGGGATCGGCGCCTAACTGGAACTTGGGTCACAGCTCATCCGTGACCTGGACTTGTTACCGCAACTCCTGGGTCAGGACTGGTCCAGCGTGTTCTTGCAGCGATTTGACGGTACCGTAACGTGAGTCCGATGGCTGCATCGCATGTGTCACCCTGCGTGGGTATTAAATCAAATTTCCAGGATATGGCCACGGACACGGTTGATGGTGCGCTCGCTTAATGACGAAACCAGGATGGAATGGTTGAGCCGAATTTAATCTAGGACTGGGTTCGTATCCTCAGTGACCCAGACCCCCCGGAACTCGAGCGTATGATGCGTGTGGGCCAGTTGGTTACTTGGCCGAAGGTGGGTTTGCGTCTTTACGGCCGCGACCTGGATTGATCGATTGTATTGCAGCTTCATATGATCGAGAACCGGCATCGGATCGAGAATGAAGTGCTGCTGGGCCGACAGGCCGTTCGTAGGGCACTGCAAAACAAGGAGAAGTCCCGCGAAGGTGCCAAACCCCAGCCCGGTCAGGTTCCACAACCAATCACCGGGACCAAACCATCTCAGGATGGAACGGACACGGGCCCCGTGCCGACTACTTCTGAAGCCCCGATGTCCATGGACACAGATGCAGAAGATGCCTTCAAGAAAGGTTCTCCTTGGTTCTTTAAACGGGATACTAGCAAGTCAGGGTCGTCGACACCCCGTAACCCAGGGATAGAGTTGAGAGATTCTAGACACACCAACGGCGCCGTGTCTCAGCCTTCCCTCACCTGGCGTAGTAGTTGGACGTCGTCGCTTTTCTCCACTCAAGGTACCGAGAACCCTCCGACCGCTCCTCAGCCAACCGCTGCGGAGCCAACACAGCAACCGGGTGAAACAACATCGCAGAACCTGGTGCCGCCACCCAGCCCTAGCCTTTTTAACAGGATTCGACGCAGATCTACCTTCTCGTCATCATTCAGCACGTTACGGCGTGCGGCAGCTGGGGTCGGGAGCGGACCGACAAGCGAATATGGTGCGGGAGATGCCCAGGGGTCCTGGAGCAGTGATTCATCTTCAGAAGAGGACCTGCCCTCCCCCTCCCCGGAATGGAGAACACCAAGGCGTCAACAGTTTCCTTCGCTCGTAAACTTCGAGGACGTCGATGACGCTCCGATCCTTTCATCGGGTGACGAGGGCGATAGCAATGGTCGTGTTAGCCTAGAGGCGGTGGCGGATGGTACCGAATCGGACTCACGATGATTTTTCGTCGTCTTCGCCCTATTGGCCTTCTGCGATGTACCTTCTTGTATCAATACCCTAATTCTCAGTGAGAAGTTGCATTCCAACCTACTTACTTAATGTTGTGCGTAATCATGTATCCGTCTATCTGGCCTCCCCGCGCCTCCGGTCGCTATTCTAGTTGTGGCACACACCATCATTTTGATGGGACAACTCTCCTCAACGGCCGTTATTGGCTGGATCGTGCGGCAGGTGAATTCGAGACTAAGTTGTGAGTGGCTGCCACACTTTTTGAATTGGAACGGAACATTTTAAATGGGAGGTGGGAAGGGGAGTTGCTGAACCCCCTCCTTATCGATTCTTCCCTCGAGCCCAACCTCTCGCACTATGGACTCCTGCGCAAGGTTCGACCATCTCGCGCCCAGGAACCTCGATGTAGAGGCGATCGCGAGGGCGGCTCAAAGACGGAACCCTACAGCGGTCGCCGTTCCTGGAAGGACGCCCAGGATATCAAGGAACGATCAATTCGAGCCTTGGGATGCTGACCATCCTGTGCGACAGGAGTTTCGTCGCTCGTTGGATCCTGGGATCCTTCAGAATAACGACAAAAACGATGCAGTGAAAACATTGAGGGCACGGAACCCAATTGGTGATTATTCAGCTTGAGGCTAATGCTTATGGGTTATAGTTTTTGAACGGCATAACGGAGAATATCCTGAAGAACCCCGAAGAACCCAAATACCGGCGGCTCAAGATCAATAACGAGAGGATGAAGGAGCACGTTATGTCGAAGAGAGGGGCGGTAGAGTTCTTGCAGAAAGTGTGTTCTCGTTGGCGATCCTTCAGTCGTTTCTTATCAACAAACGCCGCGCCACGGATAAAGATGGGTTTCCGGGAACAGGTGCGCGCATCGGTCCTTAGCATCAACGATTGGAGGCAACGTTTCTCAATCGACCTGGTACAGACGGAGGAATGTATCACAATGCTCGTTTTCAACCCGAAGAGGATGAAGGACCTACGTACGGGCGCAAAATGCCTGGACGACGTCATCAAGAACCAAGTTCAAACGATCGAGGACGCAGAACTGGCGAAACGACGGGCAATCGCCAACGAGAAAGCCGCAAGAACCAAGGTGCGGTCGAGAAACTAGACGTTGTTGCAACAGAAACCTTATCCGCAGTTCCAGGTCAAGAACGCATTTCGCGATGACCGACAGAGAGTTGCCGCTCGGGTAGAGAGGGAAAGGTCGGGTAGAGAGCAGGATGGAGACGCTCAGGCTGAAGCTCGCAACTCCGAGCCCCCCGTGGACGAAATGTCTAACCTGAGGGTTACAACCCTTTAGTTCTTCGATGACCCTAGCCACTTGTATAACCACGAATCATGCTTCGCTTACCAGTCGGCGCGTTGTCCACGTGACATGAGCTCAACCGATAGCCGCCCTCCTCCAACAGGAAGACTGACTCCTGATCCCGACGGAACCGCGCCCAGCCTACAAGCGTGGCGGTCCTCTCGAACAGTATATAAAGTCCCTCTTCAGTCACAAACCACTTGACTCTCGTTCACTCATGGCCGACCGCGAAAACATACTGGCCGCGATTGAGAATCGGAGGAAGAGCACTGGACCTTCATCTCCGGCGCCCGCTACGATATCGAACTCGAGCCCGTCCTCGCCGACGAAGCCCATCCCCAGGGCCCACGACTATTCTGATTTCGATAAAGACCATGATAGGAGGCAGGACTTTCGGAGGCTCGTGGACCCCGGAATCACTCGACCGAACTCCAGAGAGGTTGCCTATGAGGCGATAAAGGTGAGGGCTCTGTCCGCCGGGGTTTGTCGCCGCCTGTGTAGAAGGGGGACTAATAGCGTTGTTGTAGACGTTGGGGATGCTTGCCACGAACATCATAGACCACCCTGATGAGGAAAAGTATCACCGATTTAAACCCACGAACACTGCCATCCGGAAGAAAATCGTGGATCCCAAGGGGACGTTGGAGTACGCTGTGGAGGTAAGCGTTCTCTGTTCTCGTTTGCCCAACCTTCGGGCTCACGCTACGTCGCTCGTGTATCTAGCTAGGATTCAGGCCAGAGGTAACCCCATGCCCAGTCGCTAACCTCCCTTGTTGGAACTCAAGTACTCATCCTCGAGATAGGTTGTCGATTTCCAACCATATTACATCTTCCACAAATCGCGTTGGAATGACCTCCTAATCGGCCACGCCGTTCTCAAGGAATTCGAAGAACGTGAAGCCGAGAAGGAGCAACGTCTGGCTAAAGCCAGGGCTGTGGAGAAAGCTGCGGTCGAAGCTCAGAAAGAGAAGGTAGAGTCTCCTCCGCGTTTTTTAGACTCGAGCCTGGACTAATCCATTGGCTCCATAGATGAGGTTGGCGTTTTTGGATGATAGGAAATCGAGGATGCAACTCGACGAGAGGGAAAAACAGCTCCGTACAGCTCGCGCGGCGAAATCACCAAGTCCAGAGCCGGAGAAAGAATCCTCTCCCCCACGATACATGCCAGGGAGCGGCCATACCCTCTCGGGAATTGACCCTCCACCCGCCCCCACGAATGATGTCGACTTGTAATTGAGCGTTCCACCCCGACGTTACCTAGATCGATGGAATGCCGCTCCATGTGTAGTGACCACAACCCACGCTGCGCTATCACACCACCATTTCCCACCCAGACCATGAGAGGGATTAATCATCATGTACTGTATTTGTATACTGCATTCTAAGCACAGATTTCGAGCTGAGTCTATGTACGATAAATTACAACATGTTCCCCACGAGGACGCGAGTTTGAATAATAAACCCATAAGTAACCAAGAAAGGACGAGCAAGAAAACGAACGAACGAACGGTGCGAGGGATATTCCCCTCAAGCCCTTGTGGGAGAGACAGGAAGTGGTCTTATTGACCTACGAACGGGGCGATCGAAAACAGGCTCTGGGGGTTCCGCAGCCGCACTCAACGCTTTGATCTTCTCTGTAATCAAAGCACTCTGCCTCCTCTTTGGTGTGGTCGGGTGCGATAAAGATTTGGACCTTGTCAGGGTCACTGTAACCCCATTCAATGGTTCGGCCGTTTCGTCCTCTGACTGTGATAACCTTGCCTCGATGGACGGGAAGCCGTCGAATACAGGTGAGACCCGTGGGCGAATTGGGCTGGGATTCTGTCCACTGGGCCAGTTCGGCGATGAAACCCGTCTGCGCAATGGGGACACCCTAGGAATCGAGGGTAAAGCAGGCACTTCACCAGGCTCTTGTCGCCTAGCGACGATCGTCAACCCACGGGGTCGCCTACCCATAGCCTTGGGGTTCTTCGGAACATCTGGGAGAGTGGTGGGCAAGCGTGGTGCGACTTCGTCATGAAGTTCCCTGTGACTCTTACGAGCCTTCTTCAGTCGGGGCGTGCCCTGGGTAGGGGGAACCAACGCTCGAACCCACGAGGGGTAGATGTTGAAGTGAGGATAGGCCGCCTTATCTGCAGGGCGAGTGAGCAAACCGAACCAGGGAACAAAGCGTGCCGTGACTGACAGATTTCTACTGCAGGGTAAGTAGGGTACCGTTGGGCCGGCAGCGCGGGGGCGTTTCCTGGTGTTGGGAAAACCTCTTGATGGAGCTCGCGGTGAGATTTCCGTGTCTTAGTGGCCGACTTAACCATAGGCACCACCAGAACGCGGACCCATGACGGGTAGATGTCGAAGTGCGGGTAGACCGGTTTATCTGTGGACGGAGTTGGTTAGCGAAATGGATGGTGTCTAGGGGCAAACGAACTCACAGATCCGAATAACGGGGTACAATGGCTTTGATACAACGATGGGCGCAAGCAGCGTCCTCGTTGGGCCGCCTGCCATGGAACTCGGGTGGAGGGCTCTGGTGTTATGTTCACGTCTGGGTTTCTCTTGCGTGCGCGACCACGATGGGTAGATATCCAAGTGTGGGTAGGCCGGTTTATCTAGAGATCAACAGGCACGTCAACACCACGGAATGGAGCCGAACAAGAATCGCTAACAGATCTCAATAACCGGGTATGAAGGGCCGGAGGTGTTTACAACCCACGCCGAAGGTGTTGACGCGACTTCACGAGATGGGTAAGCACAACCTCGGGGAAACAAAGAGCCAATAATACTGACCAGCGATCTTCCGTTTCTCGACAACCCCGCTGATGTTCGGATAAATATCGAAATTCGGGTACGCAGCGGGATCTAAACCATAAAAAGGGACGGACGAAATGTATTGTCAGCTTCAACTCGATCAAGTGGAAGGGAAGCACAGGAGAAATAGACTTGCAGATGTTCAACCGAGGATACGCGGTTCCGAACTTGACCAAGATTGGAGCTAGGTTCATCACCCCTGATGTTGGAGTCGACGGCGTCACCGACCGCTGTTCTTCTCTCGGTGGTTGAGGGGACCATCCTCCGTTCACCGCTGGGTAAATATCGAAATAGGGATACACAGCAAGGTCTACATTGCACAAAACAAAAAAAAAATCGATGGTTCGTTGAGTAAGAACCAGTGTCAAGAAAACCCATCAGAGAAGGGAAAAGTTAATCACAGATTGATATCACTGGATACCCGAGGTGTTCCTGGATGGTCGACTTCCGGGTACGCTGTGGGGGAGATCGGGGCCCTTGTGGGGTCACTTTCAGCGTCGTGTAGTACGGCAACTTTGGAACGGGAGGTGCATTCTCGTCGGCTGTGAACCAGTTCCGTGGCTTCGTACGCGTGTGTGTGGTTGAGCGGGTTCGCGGTTGACGGAAAGACGGGGACGATGATGGTCTGGTGAGCCCACCAGCAGCGGAAGGATAGATATCAATCCATGGGTACACCGGAGGGTCTACATAGGGGTGATATCTGAGCACTCAGGCCCCATGATTGCGGTTCAGTGACTTACAAATTACCAACGAAGGGTAACCAGGTGTGGGCTGAACCTTCGGAGCGACCGTGCTGTTTGACATGGAGGGAACCGGCATCGGATGTACCGGCTGCGAAACACCAGTAGCCGCGGGATAAATGTTCAGGTGCGGATAGACAGCAGGATCTACGCGAGGCGTAAATACTGATCACTCCGCTGGAAGGAGGGCACTTACAGATATCAAACACTGGGTAAGCCGTTGGCAAGCGTACCGAGATCGTCGGCCTGGGAACATATCGGGCGACCTTTGGGTAAATGTCGAAGTGAGGGTAAACTGCCTCATCTAAAAACCATTACAACCTGGCAGCTTGAGGGTGGTTTAAAAAATGCTTACATATCTTCATCGCCGGGTAACCAAGTATCTTTCCCACCAGCCCTTTAGTGACGACTGAAGACTTCGGCTGTAATACTAGCTTGGAAGGTTGAACACGGGTGTACCGTTCCACGGCGGGGTACACGTCGAAGAACGGATAGACTGCAGGGTCTGCGGGTGTCGCAGTTAGCAAACAAGTCTGACACTGTCCCAAGTCGTGAAGAACTCACAGATCTCAATGACAGGGTACACCATTACGGATTTGAGGGCTGGAGACGAGGTGAAGGAGATTACAGAGGTCGAGGTCGAAGTCGGAGGAGAAGCTGTTCGGAACGAAGGCCATCCGAAGCCCCATGGTTGTCCCCCCAAATCCCGCCCCGGGACAGAACGTATATACGACTTGATCCTCGCTCGAGATTGGGCAGTCTGTATCTTCGGGTAGATTTCGAAGTACGGATACACCGCAGGGTCTAAATTGTGGTGATTATAACATCGGGTCATACAGGGACGGCGGTGAGAGAATATACGCGGCCGCAGAGGGGGAAACGCGCACAAATGTTCAGGGCCGGGTAACCAATACGATCAGCTTGAAGGGAAGAACCTGTGTTCGATGCCGACGAAGACACGGTGGCGGAGGCGTAACTCCGATCAGTGCGATCACCCTGGACTGAAGGGTAGATGTCGAAGTGAGGGTACACGGCGGGATCTGCATACATGGTTGAACATTGAGCAAATAACCGTTAATCAAAGAAAAGAAATTACACACAGATCTTGAAGGCTGGGTACGCCACACGCTCTACAATGGCAGAAGCCCCCTGAGATTCCAGGGGGCGAGAGGTCGAAACCTTTTGTGTCAGATATGGCCAGGCGTAGTTCCATGGCGTCCGCTCCGGGGGTTCCAACTTCTGTACAGCTGGCGCCAGGTATGGCCAGACGTAATTCCACGGAGTCTGCTCCAGAGGTTCCGACTCCCGTTTATCCACCGTTAGATATGGCCAGACGTAGTTCCATGGGGTCTGCTCCAGAGGTTTCGACCCCCGTCCATTATGCGTCAGGTATGGCCAGGCGAAGTTCCACGGCGTCTGCTCCAGATGTTTTGGCTTTTGTTTGTCGTGCGTCGGGTGTGGCCGGACAAAGTTCCAAGGGGCAGGTGTTGTGGTCGCCGTCGTTGCCGGCTGTGGTCCAAGATCCCCGATCTCCTCCATAAAGCTGGATCTCTGTTGGGCGGCGTCTGGGGTACTCACCCTGCTGAAAGTAGTTGGAGTAGGCGGCCATTCCTCCGGAGCTCCCCAAGAAGTCCCGGTGCTAGGTGTTACTGGCCGGCTACCTTCGGCCCTTCTCCCGAGATCCACTGAGGGGGGTCTGTAATAGGCCCATTGAGACTCGAGTGGCGGGGAAGGCGGGTACTCGGAAGGAGGTCCCCAGGATGTAGCGGTTGACGGTGTAGCAGGTCTGCTCCACCCAACCCTTTGCCCAAGGTCCAAAGATGGAGCGCGATAGTAATAGACCTCTTGAGACTCTGGGTCAGGCGAAGGAGGATATTCCGAGGGGGGTCCCCAGGAGGTGGCGGTGGTGGGAGTCATCGGACAGTATTCTAGGTACCTCTGACCGAGGTCTGGGGAAGGGAGCCTGAACACTGATGAAACGGGAGAGAGGGGGTCGTAGTCTTCTGGTCCCCAAGAAGTACAAGTCTCGGGAGTAAGAGGTACAGACCCGATTGCACGTCTATCCATGTGCACAGATGGAACGCGATACGAGGAGGTAGGGGAATCAAGCACAGATGGGGGACCTGCTGATGTGACACTCCAGGAGTAGTCCTCTGGGTTCATCTCCGGCCGGACCTCATCGTCGTCGACCGGATCCAACGGGAGTGTGTTGGGCATGTTGGCGGGATCTAGGCTAACTTGGCCGGTTGAGGCAAGTAGGTTTGTCTTGAAAGTAGAGTTCGCCCTCCAAGAGTTGACCCGGGTGTCAATTTCTTCCCTGTGGGATTTCAGAGGCTCATCTTCCTGAGCAATGGGCGATAATACTAATGTCTTCGCGAGAGGAGGGGACGCGGAGTGGGCTTCTGGCGTGGGAACAGAGGTTGTCACAGGCGCTGGCATCGGGACTGGCGAAACCATGGGCGGAGAACTACCCAAATCGAAACGTTCAACCAGGGAGAGTCGTTTGGGTGTGTACCGCGTCCTCTTCTTGGGAAGAGTGGCAGTCTGGCTCTGTTCCTGCGTGTCCTCGAAGTTGACGGTGGTCTTGCTCTCTTGGCGCTGATGCATGGAAGCGACGTGAGTCGGCGATAGAGATGGTAAGGACCCGGTCTCACGCCGAGACACTGAGATCCAGGAATGGTACCACCGAGCTTTTGCGACATCTACAAGCCGAGTGTCAACCAACAAAGGCGATGCGGTCCCGTTACGAAACCTACCAATGTCAAACTCTATCCGTCCAGAGATGGGAAGGCCTCCAGTTGGGCCTGGAGCGTTCGGCTCAAAGAGATGCCCCCAGAGGATACCCCACGATTCTTCGCTTATCCGCGGTGCGAACAGGGAACCGGCTTCGTTGACGTGCATATACAGGCAAATCCCCGCGGTGCTTGGGAAATTGAATTCACGGGCGATCGCGCCCAGCTGCGCATACATCTGAAGGTTTTGATTGAAATGAGACAAGTAGGTAAGATACGTGGCTCTGATAGTTGTAGCAAAGGTTGATTCACCGTTGGGTACAGAGGCAGCAACAATCCCTGAGACAGACGGGAACTTGGGCCCGATGACAGTGTATGGCCGAGCGCTCCCTGTGATTCGGCGATGAATGACGGAGGAAGCACAAGGACTAGCCAACGAGAAGCCCGTCGTCGTGAACGCTCCCGACCAGACTGGTTGTAACCGAGGACTGAGGTGGTGGTACGGCTCGGCATCCGGGTTGGAGTGTCGGAGAAGGCGGCCAAGGAAGGAAGACCGGAGAATGGGGGGAGTTCATGAGGGTCGCCAAACATGTGAGAGTTGCCAGACGTATTCGTTGAGAAGGCCAAGTCGTCGGGGTACGACAGATTGGCGGTGTTCGGATTGGGTACAGCGACGGAAGTCAATGGCTGGCGTTCGGTGGGTTGATGGGGGGAGGGCCTGTTGGTGTGGTAGGCGGATGTGAAGCGAGACATGGTTGACAGGCTGGAGCTGTCTTGCAGCAGCGAAAAAAGGAGGGAGGGGGTCTCGCAGAAACCCAAAATGCAGAAGGAACGAAAGAGAGGAGAGAGAACCTGACGGGGGCGGATTAAGTTAGGGCGTAACGTATAAGACGGGAGCCTCCACCGGCCAATCGTCACCCCGGCAGCTCTCTGGTGTTCCCACAGCGACGTTCGCTCTTCGACAGTTCACTAGACATGAAAACCATCTTATGCTATCTCTTCATCCCGCTAACCATTTCTGATATTCCGCATTGTTCACCCAAAGGCTTCAATCAGACCCTTCATACACTCGAGGTGCGAGATGAAATGGGTCCGTGCAACAAGTGTCACGTGTCAGGCAACTTACCCCTCCATCCCCGCCACCACCGAGACCTGATCTTCTCACAATGGATTCCCGTCTCGCCCAATTAGCTTCCCTATCCCAGAGAGACAAGGGCCCAGCCTACATCGCGGTTCTCAACGACCTCTTCGCGGCCAAATCAAGCCAATCTTTCTTGGCAGACCTTCACACCCTCGTAGATACCGTGGTTAATCAAGATGCCGGTGGTCTCGTGGTTGGCAGGCAGGTCGTGTCTGAGCTCGTGAAAGCCGTGACGGAAGGTGTCTTCCAGGATCCAGAAGTCAAGAAGCGGATCCTGCAGGATACCCTCAGCCTCATTCAGCCAAAGATTGTCAGCTACGAGGAACATGTTGAGTGCCTATGATCGCCGTTACCCCTCTGCCCAATGTACTCAAAAGTGTGGATACCTGTGGGATAGGTCAATTCAATGAGGTTGCAACTTGCTGAACTGTTCGAATCAGAAGAAGAATGGAGCGATGCCGCTCGAATCCTCATGGGTCTCTCCTTAGATTCAAGCCAAAGGCCCGTTCATCGCCAACCACCCGAATACGGTTTATCGGACTCATATCCCCTCTGATGCAGATCTATACCAGATCAAGAAAAGCTCCAGATATACATCCGCATTGTCCGGCTCCTCCTGGAGGACGAGGACAACGTGCAGGCCGAGACATACTACAACCGTGCCGCCCTGCTGGTCCATTCAACGAACGACAAGGCGACTCTGCTAGCCTACAAACTATGTCAGGCCAGGATCATGGACTATTCTAGAAAGTTTTTGGAAGCCGCCAGCAGGTACCATGAGCTCAGCTGGGTCGCAGAAATCGATGAAGATGAGCGTCAACATATGCTGTAAGTCTCCCCACCTCCCTTCACCGGTATACCAGTCCTAACCACCTCCAAGGTCGGCAGCCGTAACATGTGGAGTCCTCGCCCCAGCAGGTCCAAACAGATCCCGAGTTCTTGCCTCTCTGTGCAGAGACGAACGAACGGCTGACCTCCCCTCCTTCAACATTCTCCAAAAAATGTTCCTCGATCGTATCCTCCGCTCTGCAGAGGTCAAAGACTTTGAAGGCACCCTCAAACCCCACCAGCTCGCCAGAGTGGCATTATCCTCCAACGATCGCGTCGCGTCCAAGATGCAGACCGACGATGACGCAAACGATCCCACTATCAGTAAGAGGACTGGCCCCTCCACCGTGCTCGACCGTGCGGTCATGGAACACAACCTATTGGCCAGCTCCAAGATCTACAATAACATCACATTCAAGGGTCTGGGAGCCCTGTTAGATCTATCTCCCGGCGCGGCGGAGAATATGGCGAGGAAGATGATCGAGCAAGGGAGGTTAAAAGGCTCCATCGATCAGGTCGATAAGCTTATCTGGTTCGAAGCGGGCAAGGAAGAGGACGATGCCCAGGGTAAGGCCGGTGGCCTTGGGGACGTCGAACAGACGACGGAAGACACTGGTGCTTTGTTCACCAAACGGTGGGACCAGCAGATCCGCATCACTGCCGCAAACGTACGCATGTTCTTCCTGCCCTCGTCCGATGCTAACATATCCTCCTCTTCCCAGGTCGAGTCGATCGTCCAGAGCCTCACAGAGAAAGGGCTGGTAACGGTGAATTAAAAAGGAAAAGATGGGGATCACTTCACAAAGCATACTTGATAATCGACGGTGGGGAAGAACGAGGATATAACGTGCGATGTACTTTACTTGTATGATGAGCCGAACGGGACGATAAAAAGGACAGCATTAGAAATGGGGGAGGCACGCGTCCGGTGAAAAAACTGAACCACAAACTGCGTGCATGCGGAGTGGAGGGTTCGCGTCGAGAAACACGTAGCAGGGTTGGGGACTTGGGAGGCGCAGGATCAGCCTGCGGCTTCCTTCTTGCGCTTCCTGGCCTTCTCCCTCTTCGTCTCCAGTTCGTGCCACTCGCCCTCCAACGTAATCAGGCTATCAAAAACGAAACCGGTGAGTAAACCAAGAACCGCGTTTCCATCGTACGTTCTGCGCTTACCCAGTTGGTTGCTCCGGCGGCGGTTGTTCTCGCGTGAAATAAGGGTGCTGGAGCGCCTGAGCGGCAGATATCCTCTTCGACGGATCGTAACGTAACAATTCCTCCGCCAGCTCCATGCCGCACGGCGAGAGCCACCTGCAAGAACCGTCAGAAACCCGGTAATGACAGGGGGCTTTGGCGAAGGGGGCGTACTTCCTGAACAGATCCCTAAACGGGTTTGGGATCACCTCTTTCGGTTTTACGAGCTCATACCACGGCATCGTCGTAACCCCAGGCCAACGTTCCGGCGTTGGAGTACCAAGGACCTTGTAAATCACGTCCAACTGGTGAATCTCGTCAGTTCCCTGGAACACCGGCTTTTTCGTGAACAATTCCAGCATGATGCACCTATTATCCCGGTGATTAACCATGAGTCGCGCCATACACGTAAAAAAAAAAAAAAAGGAAGCGGAAGAAATGTATAGCGTACCCCGCGCTCCACATGTCAACCTCGGGTCCATAGACCGTCGTGCCAAATAGAAGTTCTGGCGGGCGATACCACAAAGTAATGACTCGGTTTGTGTAATCGCTCTGTCGCCGTTTCTGATAGAACCTTGCCAAACCAAAGTCCGCGAGTTTCAATTCCCCGCGGCTGTTAACCAGGATATTGGACCCCTTGATATCACGATGGATGACACCTTTCTGGTGGAGGTACGATAGACCCGCCAGCATTTGCTGGCACAGGCTCTTCAGTTGAGCATCGGAGAAGGTGAACTGTGTCTGAGACAGGACCCCGGTGAGGTCATGGTCCATGTATTGGAACACCATGTAGACGGCTCCTACATTCATCAATCAGTGAGGTGCCCTGGGAGCCAAGGTGGGAACGAACCATTTGAAACCATCATCTCATGCAGCCTCACCACGTTATCGTGCCTCAGAGATTGCAAGAGCTTGATTTCCCGCATGGCAGTGACAGGGAACCCGTCCCTCTCGGCCTCCATGCGCACTCTCTTCAACGCCACGAATGCATTGGTAGTGTTATTCCGGGCCTTGTAGACCTTTCCAAACGTACCCTCCCCAACCTGGGTCATAATCGAGAACGCCTCTCGCGGCTCCTCCCAGGGGGCAAACGCTGGTGACCACGTAGGCGACGGCGAACGTGGTGGCCCGTTCTCTTGTGCCGGCTGCTCGTAAACATTCCGACGCGTGGGTTCATGAGGGGTGGTACTCATGTCCATCTCAATCGACATCCGGTCCGAGGACCTATGGTCCTGTACCGGCTCTGGTTCGCGATCTCGATCGCGTTCACGATCGTGCTCTTGGAAGGATGAACGGGGTGGTGTCACCGCTTGGTCGCGTGGCTTGAGCATTGGCTCTTCGTCGTCGTCAGCAGGGAAGAATTGACGTAACGAGGAGTTCGCAGAACCAATAGGTCTGAAACCAGCCTTCTTCCCCTTCGCAGGTGATGGCATGGCCAATTGCTGAGGGCCCTCGGCACCAGGTTGGTGGAAAGTCCGTGGAACGGGAGGTGGAGGCATATCGGTACCAAAATTGAGTTTTGGATTAGGTTCAAGCATCGGTCGCTTGTTCGCCCGCTTGAGTGAGTTGTGAGGTCAGGAAAACGCGCGGAAAGGTTCGAGGGTATGGGACTCACATCGACTTTTGGACTTTTGCTCTGATCCCGCCCACGACGCGAGTTCTTCGGAGAGTGGTCCCATGCGGCAGTGGTTTTGGACATCGATAGCGTAATGTCGATATCACGAACATTAGTCGCAGTCGGAAGACGGTGTAAGGTCCGCGGTCGGTCCCCAGCCCCAGAGCTGCGACTCGAAGTGGAACTAACGCTCCTCGATGAGATCGAACCCACAGGGGACGGGCTTCTCCGCCGAGCGCGACCTCTATCGCGATTCTGTTGGTTATCACCGTGCCGGTTCTTCTTCCACTTCGGACGTTTGTTGACGGGACTAGAGTCGTGTCTTGAGGGACTGACGCTATGTCGTAAACGTTTTGGAGATGGTGACCTTGACCGCGACCGTCCTCCATGGGAGCTCCGTCGAGAGTAGAAAGAATTCGTAGGCGACCCGGACCGTGATCTTGAACGCTGCTGTCGACGCTTGAGCGGTATCTGATTGACACCTAATACCTGGCTCGTATCGCGTCGTGTCCAGCTGAATAAATTCTATGGGTTCAGAGATACGTTCGAGCTGAAGGGGAGTACGCGAAAGACGAACTTGTTAGGGTTCTGGTCATCCTGCTGCTGCTGCTGCTGCTGCTGTTGCTGCTTCCACTCCCCTCGGTGCTTATCCTTGTTTTTCCACTTTTTGCCCTTTTTGCCTTGTCGATTCCCGCGATTGTTGTTGTTGTTATTGTTGAAGTTACCAGACTGGTTGGCGTTACCGTCTCCCTGTCGCTGTTGGTTGCGCTGGTTCCGGTTTTGATGATTCGGGCGGCCGTGTTGGTTCTGTTTCCAGCTAGGGGCGGGTTCCCAGTTCCGGGCTGGTTCACCGAGTCGTGGCTCCTCCAAGTACGGAACAGCTTCCCGGTTCTCGACAAACCGACTGTCCCAACCAGAGTCAGACACGAACCGCTGTTGTGGTTGCGGTTGTGGTTGCGGTTGTGGTTGTGGTTGCTGCTGTTGACCGCCACCGTCTCTCCACCCTCGCGTTCCGTCATCCGCAAAGCGACGCCCGTTTTCCGGCGGTAATCTTCGGTCCTCCTCGACCCAGTCGTAACCCACGGCCCGCCGGCCAGAGTTGTACCCAGCGTCGCCATAGGCGGGATAGGCTTGTGGAGGAGGGTACCCCTCAGTAGGTTGCCAGTCCCTGCTGGGTGTCCCGTACGGTTCTACCACGGCGCTCCAACCCTCAGCATCCCTATCCAGCCTGTCGTAAGAGTTCCTTCCGCCACCGTTGCGCCTCGGAAGATCGTCGTAACCACGGTCGTGCACGGAATGAGAAGGTTCTCCCCTCTGTTGCCAGTTGTCGATGTCACCACGTCTGTTACGTGACTGGGTCGGGTCCCTCCTCATGTCGTACGAAGCGACGGCGGTGTAGGAGTGAGAATGGTGAACGGAGTAGTTGAGATCGTTGGGGTCGTCCAGCAAGACGGCTGATGAGGCAGCTTCACGAGAATTGTTGCGCTGTTGGTGCTGTTTGTGATTTCGACGTTTCCTCCCCCCTCCGGTGTTCCCGCCGCCGGTGCCGCCACCTGCCGAATGTGTGTTGTTCATGGTCGCGCTGGTGCAGGCGTCGTGAGTGAGTGGTTTGAGGAAAGAAGAGAGAGTCAAGGGGGGTGTCTGTTACCTTTTGCAAACTGCAAGCGCACGGGTTGAACGATTTCACGGTTTTTCCGCACAAGAGACCGAAAAGTTGCAGCGCGAGTCAACGAGAGGGCGAACTCACGCAGCCCTGCGCACTTGAGGTTTGAAGCGCGGAAGAAGAAAAAAACGGGGAAGGAGGAGGGTCAGCGCTCTAAGCCACGGGACGGGTCTAGGAAGGAGAGAGGCCAATCGCGAAAAACGACTCACGCGACGGATTGTTCGTAGAATTAAATGGCTGTGAGGCTTGAAGACAAACCTGGTCCTGTTCCGTCGCCGACCTCGAGAGCGAGCGTCGAGACTGGGTCCGTGGCGATGGCTTTCGGGTGCCGATGAATCCGCCGTCGCGGATAGTGAGAAGGCGTTGTGGGTTGTCACAATCCCCAGGTAGATAGTTGCCCCATCCCTCTCTCCTCCCCCTTCGACATCCCTACTCTCCAAATTCCGCTCAAACAGTCGTCCTCCACCGAAGTGAACGGGCTGGATGTTGAAAAAAATGTTTGTGGTTCGCGGATTGAGGCCATCGCTGGTTGCCCAAGTCAGTGTGACAAGTTAGAAATTGGCAATCCCTATCGCCGGAAGCGTGTCCGGACACAACATGGGTTGGCAGATAAGATACGACGGTAGTGATACAACATGACCTCAATTCTACTTTCTTCACTGATGCGTACACTGAGAAGGGTCCGCTGAGCCACCCCCTCTTGCATTGACGAGCTCCTGGAGGAGTGAGAGTATCGGAGGAACGACAACGCTCCCCATGTTGTTGCTGACGATACCCTCTGCCCTGTCGAGCCTCGACCACTCGTCCTCCCCTTTGCGGGGGCTAAACAACTGAGTCATAGCGTGAGTCTCAGGTAACAAAACCCTGGATTGAAGAGATGGGCTTACCTTGGGTTGGTGGTCAATACCACTTACCGCAAGTAACGGGAGAGTGGGATGACCCTCGATGACATTCACAACGCTCCCATCACCCTCGTATATCCCGTGTAGAGTGCCACTTTCTCTTCTCCACATGAAGAAATAACCCTCGTCAGAACCGGAGACGACGAACTCATCATTTGGCCCTACAAAGTTTACTGCAAGGGTTTCGTTGTCAGCGACAGGGTCCCTCCACCAATACGAATACCGTACCGTCCTTGATAGTCCGCAAGTTCGACACGCCTTTGAACGATCGCCGCGGGAGGATTACAGGGACTTCCGAGTACTTTGTCTCCGCATCGTCATCTCCTTCCTCACCCTCCTCATCGCTCTCCTCCTGGTCCCCGCTTTCGTCCATTTGCACATCTTCGTGATCAGACAGAGCACGGCCGTCTGAAGATGAGGCGTCTCCAGTTATGGGATCGCCCGGTCTCGCCGATGGAGAACCATCACCTGTCTTCTCAGACATTGAATTGGGCGACAATATCTGGGACGGGGTCCTCAGACACTCTTCTGTGGGGTCATCCAGAGTGGAGAACAGGTAAACCGAGTGACCACCGTATGCTGGCGCATCCGGTAAACTCCAGTCCGATAGATGGGAGCGCACCATATCCACTCACATAAGATAACCTGACGACCCTATTATGATGTGTAGTCGTGATTACACGATGCGATCTACGTACCTCATGGCCATTACTCGATGACACCCTTGCTGCGGTAATGTAATCGTACGGCGAAGGTTTCGCCTTGCTTGAGAATCGTCTGACACAAGTGGTGAGATTCCCGTCCTCCTCGGGAACGCCCCACTCCGCTTGTAAGAGCCGGCCGATTTGCCTGCGGTCAAAGAGGTATCCCTGTGTGGGATGAGCTCCGAATAACGACTGTCATAAGAGGGTGACGCATACGTATGGGTCATCCCCAGCAACGACCAGTTGGTGCGGTGCAGAGGGGGCCATTGACATGGAGAATAGGCGATGAGGTAACTTTACTAGCGGTGTCGAACAAACCACTCCTTCGGCCCCACACTCGTGCGCCGGAGCCCTCAGGTCGTGTTGCCTCACAGTGCCATCCTGTCCCATACTTTCAGCCCCGACGATCACGTATGCCCGAACCGTGACGCTAACCTCTGATACAGTGAGAAATACACTCGGACTCAGTTCTGTCGCGATCCTTTTCACGGAATGTTCATGGCACTTGATTGTCCTTTGTTTCCAGTCCGAGCGCGTGGGAGACCCTCTCGAATGCGATGAGGTAGAGTCGAATGTGGTTACCTCCGCGCCAACGTCGAAGACCTTGACTAAGCCATCCCTCGCCGCGGTAGCCCTGTACAGCGGCGCCCATTCATCAGTTTCTGGTTCCAAGGCAACAACGAAGAGACAATTAAAGAGAGGAGGATACGCACAGCTTGGTTGAAAACGGCAGCATCTTCGCAGAAAAGATGTTGTCCAAATGCCCCGTATGGATTTTGTGGTAGCAGACAAAGGGATATTCATCCTCTGGATCACCCTTGTCTTGCGACATTCGCCAGAATCGAACGCTGGTTGATCGTAGGGTACAGCCATGAGCAAAGGGACACGGAAAGGGGTGTAATGGCCAAGCTAGGGCGGCCAGAGGGCACACAATGGGTGGGAATACGAACGTAGTATCGTCTCCTCCTGAGATCAAGGTTTCCCCATCGCTTGTCCAACTCAGCGCGTTCACACATCTTGCATCGAAAAGATCGAAAACGGAGGTTCGTCAACAAAGGCTGTCTTTCCCAAAAAGCGTAGGGTCGAGGAGGTGGGAGGAATCTCGGTCGTCAGTTATGGTAACCTACCCGGTGTGACCTTCTAGAACCTTTACACGATGCAAGGGCCAATCAAACGACAGAGATAAGAGCTCCTTCCGACATAATGCGAGTCTTGGTGCTGATGGGAATTTGCGCAAGAGGTTTGTAAGAGTCAGAGTGAAGATATCGCCCGTTTGTGGCACGGAACTCGAGGGCGCATCAGGGATCGTCTCAGCCATGATTGTGGGTCACACGGTCACGACTCAGCGGTCAACTCGTTCCGTCCTCCGATGAGAACGGAAGTGGACTTTGGCTGCGCATCTTCTGGTATTGGCGTGGTAATCTAGGCGCTGTCCAGCCTGCGCGTTGGCTGAGAAAAATTCCCGCTCTCCGGGCGGGGCGGAAAGTGTCCATAGCGAGCCGCACTGCGCAGCCAGCCAAACCGCGGTCGGGCACCCCGCCCTCGTCATCGAGAAGTCAGCCGAGGATCCTTGTAGATCATCAGAGACTTTCCGCAGCATCCCAAAAACTCTCCAATGACGTCTCCGACACCGTAGACGGCGCGCCCGGTCACCCATACGTGTCACAGCAAAAGGCCCGCATGCATTCCCTGCTGCTGCGGAGTACGTGGACACCCCTGATCCCTGGACTGTCAGTTCGAGGTCGAATCACGCCACTTTCGACAATTCTCCTCGGATTCGAGAAGATTCCAGATGACTAGATCGAACTCGGGGTTTACGACCTTCTGGATTCGAGCGATCGTGATCTCGTGATACCTCCAATTCACAAGAATGGAGACCTCGGACAGCGTGAGGGGGGATGATGCCTCGAAAGGCTCATAAAACACATTCCATAAAGGGGCAACAGGAGTATGTATGGTACAATGGACATCGAGTGGGGTGGTGCTACAGCCAATATGAGGGCGTGTTTGGTTTGTTGTGTGTTCTGCTGGTCGTCGTGCCAGATGCAAAAAGTGACTACTCGAATAAGAAAAGGGTCGTTCGAGGAGAATATGAACACCGGGGAATCGCCCCGCAGTCTGGTGGTACAAAACAAGAGATGAATTCGAATGGGAAGACTGAAAGGAAACGCCAAATTAGAGGTCTGGACGGGGTTGAGGGTAAATAGACAATAACTTACTTGATTGCCCAGTAACCCCACGGCCTTTTGACTTAACAAAAAGGCAAATACTACGGACGTGGACAAAACCGATAAACTCGGAAGTGGAAAGGGTGTACACTGGAGTGAGTAGCGGCTGCGCGCGAATAAGAGCGCAGGCAAACCGCCGAGGGTGCGCGTGATGGTGGTGAAGCCTTATAGAAGTAATGGATCCAAACGAGACCTCAAAAATTCCGTGACCGTTGAACAGTGGAGCGGGAGGGTACTCGGCGTTTATGTACCAAAGTCGACCAGCCAGGTGACCTCGCCCTTGTTAGAAACGCTGAGGTACCTCAATCGCTTAATGGAGGTCTTCCCCAGCAAGAAGTCCATGCGGCGGACTCCCCGGGCCTTCTCCGCCTTGGCCTCAGAGGGATAGGGGATCGAGTCCAGTCGGTAGTGCCAGGACTTGGAGATCAACTCCCTGTAAGAGTGGGAAACGGCGTCGAACTCGGCCTGCTTAATGGGTTTGTGGAGGCTGGTGTACAAGGCCTGCAGGACGTCCATGACGGTGACGAAGGGGGCGGAGGTAGGCTCAACGGTGATGCTCCAAGGAAGTCCGGGTGTGACCATCTTCATGACCTTAGCGGGTGGGTGGGTAGCGGCCATAGAGAGGTGGGAGTGGTGGACGCGAACCCTGTCTGGGTGCGGTGGCCAGGCAACATCAAGACGAACACCCTGGGGGTCAGCAAGAAGGTCATGAAGGGAGGGCGGGGCAGGTGAAGTTGGTGTTCCCACGACGAAGTGGGGAACAACTGGGCTCTTCTTCACGGGAGAAAACGCGTGTGGTGGTAGTGGTACATTGGGCGTAGGGGGTGTGAAGGGCCCAGTGGTGGATGGTAGTGATGATTGTGAATATGCCGGAGACGGCGTATTGGGGACGGGAGAGAGGGAGATAGGCAGAGGTGACTCAGACGGGATGAAGAACTTGACCTGCTTCTTAGGCTTGGTCTGTTCGACGAGGGCAGAGATGGGCTTGGTGTGTCTGGCCATTGGAGGTGGTATGAGTGAGTTGGTGGGGATGTTGAGTGAGGGAACAAACTGGAGTCTCGCGAGATAAGATTTATACTTATGTGAAAGGGGATCGGTTCGACAGCACAGGATACGGCGGTAAACCGGTGCTGGGCACCGTTCTGGAGTCACACAGCGCCGGATCCGTGGTAACTTGTTTGTATTGTGATGCCTAGGAACGCTGTCCAATTAGACGGCGGTACCGCCGCTTAGCGAAAAAATATAAATGAACGCACAGTGCTGCCGTGCACAGCAGTGGGCTGACGTGGCAAAGTAGCCACGATGGTATCAGGCGCGCTCATTGTACTTTTCTCACCGTTGCACAGTGCGCCCGATGCATCCTTGGATACGGATGTACAGCAGCAGCTGTCAATCCGCCAACTGTGCCCGTATTCGCTCCGTTCCTTACGGTCGGATCAGCGCCTGGATCGCCCTCGTGACCTTCAACGCGGAACCATCTTGACAGGGCGACATCGCGTCATCTCTTCACGGTGAATGTCTTCCGGTGAGTCAAATCGATGCTACGTTCGGAGCCTTATTGGCAGGGGAGTAACAAGAGTGATGGTATTGCCAGTGTACAATAATACTTGCCATTACAGGGAAGGGCAGAGTGCATAAACAGGGCATGAGCGAACTTAAACGGCTTCGGCAAATCCGACGGCGTTGCGACCGAGATCATACACTGTGTAATAGCGACGGAGGAAGACGTCACCTGCACAGGATATCCGTTAGCGCTCGCGACACATGTGGTTCTGTCCTCTCGTAGACGCTCACCAACAATCCAGATCTTGCTGCCATCTGGCAATTCGATGTCCATTGCGGTGAAGGCTGACAAGCATGTACCTTGCACGTTCAAGATGTAGTCGGTAGCCTTGAGAGGGTATGGCTTGCCGCCGAGGTAGAAGGTGAGGTCTGGGAGCCCGGGAACCGTATTGCAGTCGACGGTATACTGGCCATTCCAGGACTTCTTGGCACCAATCTGAGTGTTGAGCATCTCAGCAATGTCGGTGGGGAGAGCAATCAAGGAAGTGCCTGCGAGGGAGTGTGTCACAATGAAATTCAGGGGATGTGTTGATGGCCGTCGACTCACCGGTGTCAATGGCAGCGCCAGTGTTCTCAAGCTCAAGATCATCACCGCCAAAGGCAATCTTGTTCAATTCAACCTCCCAGTAGGCCTTTCGACGCACGGGGGCGTACGTGAGCTTGCCCTTGTAGGCGGAAGTGTCGATACCACCAAAGGTGGCCTCTCCTCCGTCTTCCTCAGAGGTTCCCATGCGGAAAGCGAACACAGGTTCGTCGAGGAGGCCCTTGTTCACAAGGTAGTAGAATGGCGGGACGACGTGGTCGACGGCGATGGTGTCGTAAGCGAGACCGAGGATACCGTCGAATCTAGATAACATGGGTCAAAAGAGGGAGCCCAAGGGGTTGAAAGGGGTTACTTACTTGCCAAAGGCGAAGGCGAGGCCTGGCTCCTTGGTAGCCTCAGCGAAGTCCATGCCTTTCACCGTGAGATCGCCCATTTTGAAGACGTCGTTCGAGACGAAGCCTTCCATGGAACCGGAACCATAGTGAATTTCGAGATCAGTTCCATTGGCGGTGTAGGTCGAAGAGGCGCCGGAATCGTATTTCGCGTGGAGGAAGCACGCGATGGACGTGCACTTTGAGCTGGGGACCCAAAGGTTACTCGACCTAAAGGCGACAAATGATGAGCTGATGGCATCTGTGACGTATGCGGAGAATAACGGACCCTGTGTCGAGGATGACCTTGAACTATAGACGGGAGGGGGCTGTGAGAACTGGTTGGCGGGGGTAAAACGGGAAACGCCTTACGTTCTGTGGGGGAGTTCCCAAAGAGATTTCAGCGAAATACTGGGCGTTCATAAAATCTAGTGGCGTTTAGGGTCTCACGATGCATGGGCGAGGGAACAAAGACATACTAGTCAAAGGAACGGTGTGCCCCGGCTTGGTAGCGTCCTCCTGGGTCCAGAAGAGGTCTTCACCCTGGTCGTTAACGCGGAGACGCCTTCCAAAGCCACCAGCACCCATCAGCGGAAGTTGGGGCTGGAGGGCGCCATACTTGGAAGCGAGATACGCGGTCTCGAGAGCGGGGTTCTGGGAGACTTGAGGAATCTTGTGTAGCTTGAGTTTGGCGACCTCGGCGGTGACAAGGGGGAGGAGGACGAGGAGGGAGGCGAGGTACTTCATGGTGGCGGTTGGGGGAAAGCCGTGAGACTGCGGAGGAGCAACCTATGACTCAAAAAGGCATGAGCGGGAGGCGGGTGACGCAGCACAGCTGGCGGCGATACCTAGAATAAGAAATTCGTTCTCACACCCCCACCTCCGATGGACCAGCTCACCAACACCGAGCGACTCCTCCTCGCTCAGGCGGTGTACCAGGAGGGCGCGAACGACTGGTCAAAGGTTTCTCAGATCATCTCCAATCACCCCCTCATTGGGCGGCCAAAGTCGTACTTCAATCCCCCGGTATGCCACACGCTCCGA
>Ga0307509_10002456_pt1 | contig 29981 bp, 38 predicted proteins | sample 10_EM_MG_FD_202245 | JGI IMG/M metagenome (GOLD analysis project Ga0307509, IMG submission 202245) | Populus trichocarpa ectomycorrhiza microbial communities from riparian zone in the Pacific Northwest, United States - 10_EM | ecosystem: Host-associated > Plants > Roots > Unclassified | place...
GAGGTACTTTTTAGGAGGGCGTGATGGTGGCATGGTGGGTTATGGCTGTGGATGTCGTTGCGACCGTGGTCAATTTCATGACAATTTTGCCGGGGGTGCCAAGACCTTCCACCCGCTAGTTGTACTGTACACACACAAAGAAAGAAAGAAAAGGTCGTGAAATTTGGGAACGAGGGAATGGAGGGGCTGTCCCAGCTCCTCTTTCTTTTTTCTTTTTACCCTTCGCTTGCGCTCGGTCTGACCCTCGGACCGCGAAGTGGATCGCAGCGCAGGAGTGAAGTGAATCGGCCTTGTCTATGTGAATTCGCACAAATCCTCACTGCGTCATATCATACTGTGTGGTCTATAGGATAGAAATTTCGACAAAAATAGAGTATAAAAAAAGAAAACAGGAGGGAAAACCCAGAAGAAAAAATATGATGTGTCCTAATATCGGGGGAATTATCTCCTGCTCTTTTTTAAAAATCTCCCCTTCTTCTTTTCAGTGTATCGTGCGTCAATTGAGATTTCCAGATTTCCACCTCTTTTTTTGGTTGCGGTTTAATCTGATTCACCTGCACGTCTGATCTGCTTCGGCAAATTTATAATTCTTTGAAGGGTAGCGTACCGGTAGCAAGCGGTGAATGAAAGCTTTCCACAAAATCATGCCAGGACCATTGTTTTTGGTGGGAAAATATACCACTTGAGGAGACGGAAATTGAGTGGGCATTATCTATATGGAAAAGTGATGTTCTTACTGTTTCTACTGGTTCTATGGGTTGATTGGTTGGTATTTTTGTGAATTTTCTCCCATAATATATTGGGGTGAAATCTACTATTTTTGCGGTGCCCCCCACTTTCTCGGTCCCACTTGTAATATCATAATACCGATACTCTATGATAAATCCTAGCCTAAAGCCAAATCAAACTTCAAACAAAAAAGCCACTCTCATCATAATCACACTTTCCCGGCTGCACCTTATCGGTCTACCTACCGGTATCATATCCCTCTACTCGAGCAGTAGCCCTACCGTCACCATTGGCTTAGAATTGACTTGACTTCGCTAACTTAGGCTCTGGTTTTCTTGACACAGAGCTATTCTAAACTGGGATGCAATTTTGGAAAAATGTTTCTCCTCTTTTTTTTCTTTTTTCTTTCCTTTTCCCTTCCTTGTCCCTCAGCCGGCCGGATTGTGGATGATTGGTCGGCTCATTGATGAACGGCAAGGGCCTCCGGCTAGCTACTGCTAGTCTGCCCTGTGGCCCCTGAAATATGATACCGACCTAACTTGCCGCGTGAAGTTACGGAGGCACAGCGTGTAAGTTTTGTAGGTTACACGAGGGGTGAGGGTGGCAGTTCTCGTTTGTGGAACCTACAAAACTTAGACGCTGTACTGTACTCGAGTATCATACCTCCGTAGTTACTTGCAGAGAGAACAAACGAATGCAAAAGAACAGAACCCCCCCGCCCCCTCCGAGTCCCAGCCCCCCAGGTACCAAATGGGTCCCAAATCTGCAGGAAATTACGCTATGCCATGCCTTACGGTACAGTACAGTAGCCGTAACAGCCAAGGCCGTTAAAATTTCATATTATGTATCTGGTCGTTATTATAATTTTTGTTATTATCCCGCCAACCGTACTAATTTCGTTGCCAAGCTACCCCAGCTTGCGGGGGGTTTTCGCACAGATAATGGAAGTTATCAAAGTTGTCCTACCGGGGGCCCGTTTGCCTGCCCGCTAGTCGGGATTGTGGTACAAGTACTCTTATCGCGCCGGGCGCGTAGCAGTCAGAGGGGCGGATGGGCAGTTTGTCATGTCAACTTGCCTTCCTTACATGGTATTTCGCAAGTGCCTATGATAAGTAATGCTCGTGCCATAATGGAAAACGCCAAGAACCATATACCACAGGAACGTCGGGTGTTGAGCTTCAGCTGAGGGATTGTCGCAGTCGTCGTCATGCGCCACATTCACATTGTTGAGACGCACGCGAGGAGACATTGTGGCAATCCACACTAGGGCGATCGCACAGAACCCGTGAAGGCGCCGCGATCGATAGCGGGCAGGCTGATCGGTGAGCTAGTCCATTGATGCCAAAGCGACCGTTTGAAATGACGGACGGATTGGCCGGGGTTTGTTGATTTTTTTTCGGCAGAGCGCGCTGGCCTGATGGGTCCTTTCTTTCTTCCTTTCTTTCTGGTCTCCACTTTTTATTATTATTAAGATCTGGATACGAGAAGAATCTTGTATGAGCGAGTATGAGCGAAGGGATTTATTATATCGGCCGGTACGTTATCGCAGGGCTTTCGTCCTTGGCGACAGCAAAGAGTATCGTGCTGCAAGTTAGAGCCTCCATCAATCACTCACTCGAATTGTGCTTTTAGCTGGTTGGCCAGCTGGGGTGGTACCAACCCCACCTTCCCCTTTCCCACCCATCTGCTCGAGTACTCGAGCATCATATCTGCCTCTGGGCATGAGTGCTCTACCGTACCATGACGGAAAGCACAGAATGACCACCGCCACAACAAATAGTTAGGTAAAAAACAAAAACAAAGAAAAGGAAGCAACTGAGTGAAAGGGTCAGAGATCGGCAAACCTGTGAGGTCAATATGCATATCTTTCGCCGCGGCCACACATCTGCCCCTTGAACATTATCATCATCATCACCATCATCATCTCTCTGTTTCCTTTTTTTGCATTATGATGACGATGGAGTCAAGAAAAAGCCGTCATTGGAGCTTTCACCGATATTCTCCTTTAAAAGTTGTAGATCTAAGTTTTGTTGTTAGCAAGAGCATCATCGTCATACCTCGTGCCTTAACCCAAGGGCCTCTGACAGCAAACGGACGGAAAGCGTTTTTGAGCCGGCAGAAGCCGCCGCCTGGTCGATCTCGATCGAGTGTGGAGTGGGAGCGGTACCCACCGGGGGGGGGGGGCTTGAGGAAATTCTGCCCCTAGCTAAAAGTATAGCATACTTCCATTTTCATCGCGTATTCGGAATCAGGTAATATTAAAGATTTATGTCTTAATACTATGACCAAACATGGCTAGTAGTAATTTCTACTCCTTACATCATTTATTCTCATACCGGCCAAGCTTGTTCTCTTTTATTACCTCTTAGTTCACACACAGGTCATTTCTACACCAAAATTGGTTTCCCATTTTGGAAGAGCCATCACGAACCCATAGAAAGTACCGGTATAGTGTTCATGCTCCTTGAAAGATTGTAGTGAACGGCGCCATTAGCTGGTGAAGCCCATGTATGAGAATGGACTCCGACGTTAGAATTTATTGCACCATGCTTGAAAAGCGGCATCAAGGCTACCCTCAAGGGTGAATGAACACCTTCCCCCATCCCACCCCCACAGTTGCCATCACCATTTTCACAATGATCATTATTTTCACTTACCATCGGTTACATTATCCTCTTTGTATTAATGACATCAAATCTTCGATATTTCAAAGAATTCTGACACACCTTCCAGTACTTGTATAGCAACCGTATTCCGAATACACGATGAGAATAGAAGTATACGAGTACTCAGTATGAGCGAATGTATGTACGCATGTAGGTAGGAGTACAACACTTCTATGTGTCTCGGTGTATGTACTCAAGTACATGCGTATGTATGCACGCTGGTAGGAATTCCCGCTAAGTATATCTGGCCGATGCACAAGTACTCGTATAGGGGCCTCAGAGAAAGAATACAGTATCGTAGGAAAAGGAATAGGATGAAAGGCAGAAGTTGAGCACGGAATCGTGGGTGGGTAAAGGGGAGTGCAATCCCACAGATCTCACCGCATTTGGTGTTGTCGCGTGCTACTATTGCAGTACTACTCGAGTAGTGCCCAGGTCGGGAGTGTGGAAGAGGGGAAGAGCAAATGGACGAAGTTTGATCTGCGAAGTTATCAGGAGACATCGTCATGGTAGTCATCGTCCTAATCATCAGCTTCAGCCCACTATGTCATGATCTCTACCTCTCTTTTTCCATCTTGTAGTCCACAAAATATTGTTCGGTAAAGTACCATTCCAGATGTTTGATCTATCGATGCAACCACAAGCGTGCACACAATTGACAGTATTACTATCCTTGATATCCAAAACTGTAGCTATCCTCTTAAGCTGTGATTTCCATAGCTTTTTCAAAAAAAATCAAAAAAACATCAATATTCTTGGCCAAAGCTTTATTAAGGCTTCCGCCAGGCGTCTCGTAGTAGTATCTGTACCACATTTGGTCTTGTCAATATTAGGAAATCTCTTATACTACTTTTTTCTAGGCTTCTTGTACTCGAGTAATAGTGCTTAGCATCATGGTATCATGGTTGATACCGTAGAATCTCGAATAATTGAACAATGTGTCATGTAGTCAAGAATTCCCTACCTCGGAAAAGGGGGGGAAATCGCGGCAAAAAAAGAGCTGCCCAGCCCCTCTGAGAGGCATGGAAAAACAAAAAAATTCCAGACCTTACCAGAGGAGGAAACTCCAACGACATAGCACATTGTTCAATTATTTGAGATTTTACGGGGCAAATGGAAAGGCCATTTATAACTTGTATGCAACTTTTCTTCAACCAGGCTATAGTAGAAATTTCAATAAGAAAGATACGGGAGACGAGGCACCCAGTACCCGGCTCTGCTCTATAGCTACAGGATACTGTTGTATCAGACAGGAGAAGGGGGAGGGCGGATGACTGTAACGATTCACTGGCGCAAGGCACTCTATCATTGAGGTTCTTCATCAAACATCACTCTGCCAAGCTTGCACGAGCAGAGTTGTTGAGCCTCATTCCTACTGGCTCGGAGATAGGAAATCCTGGGACGGGTTTAGCAAATTTCATCAGTTTCTAAGGTTTATGGTTGACCCTACTGCCAGCCCCGCGTACGATACGACCAGTCAGCTTCCCGCCCCCAGATAATGAAGCTCTTAGTACATAGCAGAAGCAGTTAGATGGTTGCAGAAACAGGAGGCCGAAATGGTTATCACTATCCCTATCTAACTCCCCCTACCAGCATCTATTCACCCACTCAAATATGCCTTCAGGGTTACTTGCATCTGCTCACGGGGAACAGAGGGGGGGGGGGGTAGGAAGGGATTGTTGACTTATCTCCCTCGCCGCGCCACACCGCTGTATTGTATCCCATCCGTCTATTTTGCCATTCTTGGGTGCATGCAAATCTCGCAAAGTTCCATTTGAGAAGAAAAAGGAAAGAAAAAAGAAAATAATAATAATAGTACCGCCTGCTCTCTATTTTCCCTTGCCCCCCATGCCACTTCGCTGCTTCTCTTAACTCTGCGCCTGGGAAGCAAGTTGCGACTTCCCCTACAGCACCTTGAAATACTCGATTTGACGAATACTACCACTTCCGTGATATCCTAATTATCTTCTTCCACTTCCCTGATTCTGCTTGTTGATCAGCTATGTTTCGCAACAGGTTCGTGCCCTGATTATCTCAATTATTTCCTGTTTCAAGTTTCCTTATTACCCTTGGTTCTGTGGTTCATGGGATACCGGTACCATAGTGGTATCCTGCTCTGGTAAGAGATAGAGTGGATGCGCAGAAGAGAGGGAAGGAGGATGAAGAAAAAGAAAGGAAGAGAGGGGAAGAGATCGAGAGGGGTCTGTCACTGCATTTTCTGCTGGATTAATCTGTCGGATTTCACTGTTTTATGAAAGTTCTCGGGGCTGACGGTGGGGTTTCTACTTTGCTTGTTGTTTTGATATTCACAGGCAGTCATCGCAAAAACCTCCGGACGAGCTTTTTGAGCGTTTTCGACAATCGTTCCCTGGCGTACGCGCAGGATCAACGAGCGGGCCAAGCGAGTCGCATTTGCAGACAGCGGGTGGTCTACATGATTCTACCCTGAATCAGCCGAGGCAAGTTCCATGCCGTATTCTTGCGCGAGTTCTTGTTTCTCCCTTTCTCTGCACTTCATCGGATGGGAATAGTATGCTCCATGTTGTCTGGGCGGGGGGGAAGTTCTTTTTCCTACCCTCTTTATCAATTGGTCTCTTTCTTCATTTTTTTTTTTGAGGGAAAATCATCCCACAATCTTCGAAAAGGTATCGAGATGAAGCTTTCGGGTCACTCCGCTGACGATCCTTTCTGTCTGGATTGCTGTTAACAGATTCGGGCATGATCATGAAGATCTCGAGCCAACACCAAAAGCGCCCTCGGAGCCATTTCGCTTCACCCCATCGCTGCTGGACCCAACTTCCGCTGCGTTTGCAGCATTCGCGAATCAGCCCCCTGGTCTTTTCACACCAACCCCGGCCGGCACAAATACCGTGTACAACCCAAATCATAATGATCTCCAAACACCGAATGTAGGAATTAATGCAGGGCCACCATTGTCGTTGCCGAATACCTCGGTGATGGTCCCACCGACCACTAGCGGCGTAGGTGTTCCAGAATACGATCCGCAAACAATTCAACCACATCAATTCCATAACTACCATCCTTTCAGTCAACCTTTGCAGCCCCATTTTCTGGACCCTACTCAGTATGCTCAGGCGTCGCCAGGGCCAGGCAGCCCTATGGACTTGGGAGATGGCGGGGGAGAGGTCTTGCCGGACCCTGGGCCCTTGGAAGGATCTGTGATGGGGCCTGCCCAGTTATTAGCGTTGGAGGGGAAGCAATACGACCACGAGCTTGGGCCAGTTGCGTCATCCGAAAGGTTTGTCTTGTTCCTATCATACCATCATCTCATTAGGACATCATAGTCCTCGTTGTTACCCATTGCATTGCCATTCTCGGCTTACGACACCTGAAGAATAATTCACCACCAGTGGGATTGTGTGAGCAATGTTTGGTGCTTGCTTGCTAACTCCGCGATCTACTATAGATTCCGTTTCCATGTTGTTTTGAACGCACCCACAGCGATGATAAAGCATCCCGACGAGATTCCAGTTACATATCTTAACAAGGGGCAAGCATATGCAATATCAATCTTAGATACCACTCCGCCCCCTGGCGCTGGGCCCATGAGGTACCGTACCTATGTCCGAATATCTTTCCATGATGAAACACAACGCTCAAGGCCAGCATCATGTTGGCAGCTATGGAAGGAAGGTCGAGGAACTAATGAAGCTCACCAGCGAGGCGGAAAACTACAAGCCGTCGAGTACGTTGAAGCGTCTTCCCAACCCGATGATGACAAGAAGAAAGGGAGGGTCGACATTGAGACAGCATCGTTCGATAGTTTCGCGGTTATATGGTCTCCTTCGCCGTCCGGCTCTCCGGAGACCTCTGTGTCTGTGCGATTCAACTTCCTTTCTACAGACTTTAGTCATTCCAAGGGCGTGAAAGGCATTCCTGTGAGATTGTGTGCCAAGACCGAGGTTTTATCATCGGGCTCACCACAATCCCCGCCGGAACAGTCAGAGATCTGCTTCTGTAAGGTTAAGCTTTTCCGGGACCATGGGGCAGAAAGGAAGTTGGCCAATGACATCCTGCATGTTAAGAAGACTATTGAGAAGCTTAAGCAACAAGCAAACCAGGTTGAGGGGACGGGAATGAAAGTATTTGGCAAAAAAAGCAAGAAAGACGAGGATTCTGGAAAACCTGGAAAGGCACTAAAGCATAAGCGGACGTGGTCAATGTCTTCTACAAGCTCTGTTGGTGGAGGAAGGACCCAGGAAGAGGACACCAATGTCAAGCTTGCCAGTATGCAGGACATGTTCACCAGCACACGAGCCGTTAGTGTATTATATCTCCGAGGAAGCGAGATCGACGATCCCGATCTGCATCCGGTCCATCTGCCTGGGGAAATGCCGGAACTCTCAGAGGATGTGTGGGCCAGAAGGAGGTCAAGCGTGGCTACTACGAACACCACCGCATCCTCATTTGTCTCGCCAACGTCGAGCTCGGCATCACAGTCCAGCCAGCATGGCGATGCTTTTAACTCGCTAGAAAGGCGCGATTGGGAGAGGGAATTTCAGCCCCTGCCACCCCCCCAACAATCGCACCATCCGGGAGTATCTGATGATCCAGTTCGTGTCAAACCTGATCCTGGTATGCTCTCTGGCTGGATAGAAGCAATCGGTATTGACTCCTCGTATAACCCGCCCCCAGAGAGACTTGTCAAGCCCGGTCAGTAGCATTTCTCCATCCTCCACACCTTCCAACATTAGCCAACAATTTCACTGACAAAGTTTATAGTAATGTCCATATACATCCTCCCAACGCCAACTGGATCACCCCCACAAGCAAACCAGTATTACCGAGCGGTCTATCTCCAAGCCCGCACCTCATCGTGTCTAGCTGCAAGCATTGCCTCCAAATGCGGAATTGATCCCTCAGCTGTGCTACGAACTGTTCACGTTAAACCCCGTGGCCTGACTATCCTGGTTGACGACGAGTTCGTTGGAGAGATGCCAGAAGGGCAGGATATGAAGGTTCAGGCTATCGAGATTCGTGAGGAGTCTCCGTTTACTTCGCCCCCTCAGGAGTCCGAAGGCAAGGCCGGAGCAGTGGCAAAGAACGGATGGGAGCTGAGGCTCATGTATTAACCACAAGACCCTCTCTGGCCAAAAATCACCATTCCGTTATCTTTGTTTAAGCGTTTCTTTTGTGGTGTGTCCTGTAGGCATAGTGTGGGGGGTTGGGAATCCGCGTCCCTTTTGACTTTCATCTTGGGCTTTTCCAACCAAACCGAAAATTGAGACACAGCAGAGCTTCACAACGGGCCTTTTTATTCTTCGATCATATCACTTACTACGCCAGTTAACATCCGAGCATCTCCTGTTCATTTATGTCTTGCTATCATCTATGTCCCATCTTGTTTTTGTTTTTTTCCGTCTTTCCTTTCGGATTTTTCGATGTTTGGGTTGGCTTGTACACGATGGACGATTTTTTCTTGGATTTTCTTTTACTCTTTTTTTCAACCCTGCTCGAGCTACCGGGACAAGTAATCTCGCCTACCATACCATTATTTTCTTAGTACATCATTTTTTATCTTCCTGTTACTACTAGCTCACTTTGCTCCTAACCCCCTCTCGTCTTATGGCTCACTCACTGAGGAAAAAAGGCTCCTTCTGCTACTTGTTATCCTTTTCTTTTATTTCCTCTCCCTCTCTGGTCGCTTCGGGTTTCCTCTAGTAAAATGCTCTATATATCCACTAATGCATTAGCTTTGGTTATATTATCTAGTTTTGGATTTGATTATTATTATTTTTTGAAAAAGTGGAAAATATCCTGGCTCAAGAGGTTCTTTTGGATGTTTTCGACTTGTTATGGAGTGAGGGTTTAATCCTTGTTATGTTCGCTATATTATGACCTTTTGACTGCCCCCGTTTCTCTTATCCCTTTTTCTCACCATTAACCCGGGCTGTGGTTTGGTTCGGGATACCCGTGTTTGAACTCTTGCAAGGCTTAATCGTGGGACAATGATATGATATTCTATCTGGCTATCAATCGGATGGATAGGGTAATTGGTGTGCAACTTTTGTTCCGCTTCGTTTCATTGGTGTGTTTTGACACCGAGAGTTCAAATTGACCCGGTAACAATAGCCTCTGTTAAAAGTACCCTAGTTGCGATAAACCAGGGGTGCAATGGGGTTGTGTCACAGGGGAGCACTCGTGGTCCATGAGAGGCTACCAAAGGAGCCTTAGACATTGCCAAGACCTCTTGGTCTCGTGCGGCTCTTTTCGGATTTATCGAAAACTTTCCTTCAACGACACACAAGCACATTCCTCACCACCCCAGCCTACCCTTCCCACTCAACATTTGAGGGAGAATAGGGGAGAAAGAAAGAAAGAAATGAGGCGGATACGCTGGGTAGGCTTGCTCCGGGATCAATTGCTCTCAATCCGACACCCAAGCGCTCGGACGCTCCCGCCCCACCATATACGAGCACCCCACTCCACCGCTACGATCACTGCCACCACCGCCACCAATCTACGACTACTCTCTACCAGCACGAGAAACCGCAATTCTGTCACCGCAGCAACATCAGCAGAAACACCAAGTCCCAATGCCCCCGCGATCACCGCCCCCGAACCCCCACAGCCCACCCCACCGCCGCCACCCCCTCCTCCCCCAACAGCACCGATGACCCTCCCACCCTGCCGCTCACCCACCACCTCCGCAAAGCTAGCAGCACTGCACGCCCGCCTAAGCCTGCACCCAAAATTCCCCGTGCAAACACTAGCACGGGCGCTCATCCACCGAAGCGCCGACCCAAACCCCCCCTTCAACAACTGCTCGCTAGCAAGGCTGGGCAGAGCACTGCTGGACTACTACACGACGGAGTGGCTGCTATGCACCTACCCACGCCTACCAACGGAAGTCCTGAGCGCAGCACTGGGCGCGTATGCGGGGCAAAAAGCCCTCGCGGCGATGGGCCGCGAGTGGGGCGTCGAGAGCGCGTTCGAGCCGAAGGCGGATGTGGACGCCGGACTCCTCCAGTTTAAGCGTCTGCCACCGGGACCGGAGGCGGGCAAGTACAAGCCGTGGCAGGAGAGGGGGGAGAAGTGGTCGGAGGGCGTGACGGAGGAGGAGGCTACCGCTTCCTTCGTTGCTTCCACCTTTGCTGGGGTTTACCTGCATGAGGGGATTGCTCCCGCCAAGCAGTTCTTTCGCCAACACGTGCTCAGTCGGAGTTTGGACGTTGATAAACTTTTCAACTTTGTTCAGCCTACCAGGGAGTTGTCCAGCCTTTGCTCCCGGGAGGGGTTTGAGCCTCCGGTTGCTAGGCATATTAGTGAGGCTGGGAGGAAGTCTATCGCTCCGGTCTTCGTTGTGGGGGTCTACTCCGGCTTGGAGAAGATTGGGGAGGGGCATGGCGGGAGTATGGAGGAGGCTAGGATCAGAGCTGCTGTAAATGCGCTCAAGGGTTGGTACCTGTATTCTCCGGCTTCGCAGGTGGACTTGCCGAGCAAGACCGATGATGACCCGCGGGCTCCGTTTAGGCCCGCTATGATAGATGTTGGGGAGGTTGTTGTTTGATTCGGGTTTGCTAGAATAGACGGTTCGGTGGTGGGCTTGGTGGGCTTGCCCATGTAACTATAGTTGAGAATCTATGGTTCGGAAAAGAAAAAGAAAAACATGCTATTCTTGTGTACACAAAATTATTCCCTCGTTTGTTGCCTTTCTTATATACATATATATACACACAGGGTGCCCAGTTAACCAACCGCCAAACTAGATGACGCACGCAATGGAATCATCCAACACCCCTAGTTACACTCTACAGTATTGAATAAGAACCGCGTTGGTGGAGCGAAGAAAAAAAGGGGGGGGAAATTAGAAAATGAAAGAGTATCAAATCCGTGCGCTTTGGAATTTTATGAAAAAGAACTTTCTCCTCTATGCTTGACCCAACTTATAATATGCCACACAGCAACCGTCTTACCACCAGCGCGCTCCACGTCCGTAGGTATTGCCTTCATTACAACCACCCCACCAACAGCCCAAAGAGGCTAGCTATTACCAAGGTCTCGACAATGACCCTCATATAATGAAACCTCCCAACAAAACCCATTAAACAAGAGAAAAAGAATGGAGCCCCCTGTCCCCTCATATGTATTTTATGTGCTAGAAAGGTCCTAGTACCGGGGGAATATTATCAACAGTAGTCGAACAATTCCAAATGCGCAAGTTGTTCGTAAAACAAAAAACATTTTAGGTGTGAAGTGGGTAAGACGTAGGTCGCTACTTATTTATAGAGTATCGAAAACTCGTCCACGCACCTAGCATAGCTTCCTGAGACGCCGGCCATCGAGCGTCCCCGGGGAGGTATCAAGGTATTGCTGTTTATCATTGTCTTTAGTTTTGAGCTGTCAAATCTCCAAGATAGGCCGAATTACCTTGCGTCGCCACCATGCGGATTTCCGAACATAGGCGACCGGCGTCCAAAGCTCGTCAGGATTTCGATCCCCTCAACCCGAGCCCCCGAGCGCACGCAAAATCCAAGTAGGCTCTCCCCCTTTCTTGTATCTAAAGGAAAGTCCGAAACCTCGACCTTTTCGTGGCTCTCACCGCTCTCCCTACGGCCAAATAGCTGCGTTGATGAATCCTCATACATGAACTCCAATCCTCCCAATGCCGAGCCGTGAAATACCCTAATGCTTATCAACATCCTTCCGGGAGTCACTGTGTGCAAAATAAGTTGTTGAGGCTCAGATCCTCCAGCCTTTGGTCTTCCGAGTGAAGAGCTTTTGAAAGCTATCCCATAACCATTTGGTAATTGGACTTTTGAGCTTTTGACAATCGAAAAGTCTTCCACAATTGTTTTCCCTTGCCCCGCGGAGTATATCCTAAGTTTTATAGGCCTGGTTTTATGGCCGTCTGGCAGGCTCCCTCGGAGGTCATCTTCGGGCAACGAAACTTCTCGCTCTGGCCTGGTGAACTCCCGATGCGCCCGATAAAGGCCATCGGTGCAGATCTCCACTAAAACTATACCACTTTGAGCTCCAGCAACAATACCGTTCTCAATGGCATAGACCTGCGGGTTATCTGGTAGAGCAGGTGGCACAGGATCTGTTGGAATCCGGAAACAAGGGTGATAACGAAACCGAAGGCAATCAACCCTTTTATGCTCGAATATGATTAGCGCTCGGACATGCCGCCGGTAACAAACCACCATACCTGGGCCAACTAGACTCATTTTTGGGAACACAAAACCTGGAAATATGTTAGTGATAGTTCGCATAGCCGTTGGTCTGGGAAGGCATACCTCAGCCCAGGGGATTTGGATCGAAAAGAATATGGTTCCTACGATCCCAGTCAATTATTATAAGAAGCACCTAACAGGCACGTTTCAAGCGGAGACAAACCTTCATTAAAAACGTCCTATTAATATGCTCAAGATCACGGGGTTGGGTCGGCGGCTGGGGGCTGATAAAAGCTTCTATCATGTTTTTCATTGCAGACGTAGCAATTTCCCTGATTTCTCATGATGCATAAGCCCGATGCAGCGTTACGACAAAACATAGTACTGAACATGGCCTACCAAAAGCTCCCAGGCTCAGAGGAATCATTATTTCCGATCGCATCACCAGGGCGGGAACAGTCGCTAAACTATGAACTCTGTCAGCTCCGGGTAAAATCAATAGATCACTTATCTGAGCCATACTGCCGAAACCACTTCTTCCAAGCAGGATGGAAGGGTATATAACGAGCGGCTGCCACAGAGCCCCAAGCCATTACTAAATGCGGAACGGTTTATAAGATCTCCAAACCTCAATTCCCCCTTAGCGTCAAGAACTAGTACAGCAACATGACGCTTTGTCGCAGGTGCTATTTCTCCAAAATAATCCTCCACCGCCTCAGAGGCAATATCCCAGATCCCTTGAACGTCCTGGGAGGCCTCTCGTTGCTGAATATCTTTGACAGGTAAGCAACGAATATATAGGCTAAAAGAGCCAAGAATTATTACCCCCGACTGTTTTCTGAGTGCGTAAGATGTGGACCTTTGCAACGCTCCTCATCACTCCGTCATCTCTACTTGACAAGGAATCTGCTACCCACTCCTCTCCAAGTCGAAAACATCGTCGACCTAAGGCCAGTGTTAGAATATCAATTATCAGGCGAAAGGAAATATCGCTACCCAGTCTATGCCTGAACATCTGCTCACCAGTAAAGAGCTGTGCAAGATAACTTTGTGTCTATCAGAAAACCGACTAGTTTTACGGGTAATGTGATCTCATACGCTGCCATTCGGAACTTCTTCTTTGCCATCCGCACATCGTTTCCTTCACGGAGCTTTCGGTCACCATGACACTCGTATTCTCCTGGAGAATCCTTCGCGAGTAGTATGGCGAGGTGAAGTGGTGGGCAAGACGTCAAGGGTAGGAAATTAACTGCTATACCGGAACTAGTTGGTGCAATTTTGGAGGCAGAGAAGTCAAAGCGTAATCGGTTCATTCCTGGGTCAAGATGCACAAGAACCTTGAAATGACCGCTTGTAACCGGCCATTGGGTCGCCGGATACCCCTCTAGGTGGTGGTGTACAGTAATGGTCCCATCAATTGGGCGTTCAGACATCCCAACCTCCCCAAATACCAAAATTACACTCTGATGAAACCATTGTCCCTCCTGAGCAGAGATAAGGCGGGGAGCAAAAGGTGACAAAGGTACTGAAGACGATCTGACAACTGGGTTGGGAGAACTTCCCTTTTATCAAGTGTTAGTGGTGTTTCCCTGAGTATTTCTCGACCAATTGAGTGTACGAACATTTGGATTTGTCCTACCGCTGCTAGAAGTATATATTTCGGAAGTCGGCCTTGGGGGACGAGGTCTCTCCGGTGAGGAACGACGAGTAGCTGACACAGTGCTATTAGAGCCAGATTTGTCGCTTGGGAAGCCCAGGGAAGTTCCTAGGGTATCGGTAATAGAGGTTGTAGAGTCCGTTTTGATAGAAGGCGAAGGCTCTCTGGATTTGCCAAAAAAACCTATGCGAGATTTTCGCAAGTTAGGGAGCTTCATTTTGGACGAAAGGCGGGTATGTGCAGAAGGAGATTCGGTCTGAGAAGGCATGTACGGTTATTGTCTATAAACTATGGGGTAGGCTCTCGAGGCTACCGAGTGTGATTGGACAAAGTACGCTAATGGTCACAGCCAGAGAGTGTGTGTGAAACAATGCAAAAAGCGAGAGGCGTAATTAACACGACAATGAGCAAAACACGCGAGCAGCTGCAAAAGCAAAGAAGGAAGAAAGAGGAGAGAGGAGAGAGGAATTAGGGATAAGAGGAGGAGGCGGTGGAGGAGAAGGGAGGGGTGAAAAGAGGAAGAAAAGCAAGGAGGAGGGGGGGAAGGGGAAGTGGGAAGTGGAGTGTACGTATTCATGAGAGGAAGAAGAAGAGGAAGGATAGCAAGAAAAGAGGCTGAAGTAAAAACTGACGAACAAGGGAGCCGGTAGCAATTCCGACTGCCTGGTGAAGATCAAAGCGATAATAGTACTGAAGCCTACACTTCCATAGAGTAGCCAGGAAATTACTATTGAGACAAGGCAGGACACGAATACTAGAGACACAGCACAGCAATTGTGGACGCCTGTATACCGGAGGGCTAGAAGAACGAGTGGGTAAGTAAAAAAAAAAGGTTAGCCACCAAAAGGGTTAACGGTGATTGGTGTGCCTACCCATTAGCGAGAGAGAGAAGAAGGATGGAAATATAAGTCAGAGCTTGGGACGGTACGGTATCTGAGATATTCCGCCTTTGTACCGTACTTGTATGCGTGTTTACCTGCTTCGGTGCCAGCCGTTTATCTCAGATGCACGCTTATCCTGATCTCATAACAGTTTAACCAGCCCCAGAGCTACAGCAGCTTGCAAAGCAGGACAAGTTATGGAACAGTTATCCAAGATTAACCAGCCAAAAATTTCCCCGTCTGCCCCGATTATTGGGTTCCTCGCTTGCACCTGCACCGATCAGACTATCATTCGATTACGGGACACAGGTCAGAGAGCTCAAGGTCCTGTGGGTGGGAGCTGATCCCGGGGAAAAACTTTGGAAAGAACCGCCATCTATCACCGCCGGTGCGACCTCATGGTGTTGCTGAGAGCATTGATATCTCGACCGATGTTAAGCCCAGATCACATCGAGACTTGAACGATTCTCTTCCTCTGGTCCCAGCCACTTCTCCGCTGCCACTGCACCGTGCTCGAGTAAACCCTCCGCCTCCATCCTGCCACCGAAAGACAATCCAACCAGACTGGAGTCGTTCTCCTCTACGGTAAATCTACGAACTGGAGCTCTCCGACCGCTCTGGCCTCCAAGCATAACATTCATGTACGTCATCTTCCCGCAGCCATGCTTCTGAGGTTCCCCCCCTCCCCTTGCTCTTCATCCCAAAACGGGCTCGTTTAATCGAGAATAGGAAATAAACGGAGCAAAATGAGATAAACACAAAGACCAAATAAATTTCAGCCTCTTTTGTTGGGTGTAAACACACCGTCCCGCCCCTTTGGATGTCATCTTGGCTTTTTGGCCCTCGCTCGCACTGGTATCCCTCTAAAACTCCGTGAGAGAAAGAAAAGAAAAAAGACAAAACTCTGCCTCGCCATATCCACGCCTATCTGCCCTATCCCTACCGCCCCTCTCAATTACGGCACTTCGCTCACCTACAAGTAGCTTTGTAAGCTCCGCTGACCCTTTGCCTCTATTCCCTGAAAATCAATCGCTGCCCAATCATATCACCCTGGCTTCAAGGGCGTTTTGAGTGCACTCAGCTCTTCCCGTGGGGTCAAAAACCCAGGGCAAAGAAAAGTCTGAGTGAAGGGAAGAAAAAAAAAAAGAGGGAACAAGAAAGAAAAAAAGGAGAGGGAAGGACCATACGGAAGGAGATTTCTACAAGGAAAAGGTAATTCAAAGAAAGGCTGTTCAGATTAGCTCTTCCTTTCACCATTCCGCCCTCCTCATCCTTCCAATTCTCTGTTCTGCGTTTTGTGTTTTCGTTCTTGCGGCAAGCAACAGGAGTTCGGCGTCAAACTTGACCTCTCCACTTGTGTGAATTCCCGCCCCGTCCCCTTAACAAGGTTTTTTCTTCCTTTCCACATTCCCCATCGCCTATCCAACAGCGGCAACGTTTGCTACTTTCATAAAGCCCATTCCCCTACAATCGCTGCTCCTTTTCAACAATAATTATATCAATATCTGTTTCTCCAGGCCCTACTTGGAACATGTCTTCTTTACCGGCAGCTAAACCTTGGACTGAGAAACAAACCAAAGAAGTTATCAGAAAAGTCATTCGGCGGGCGGAAGTATCAAGGGTGATTCCTCCCCGATTTCCCCGCACTCGAGAAATCGGTGTGGTGCCTATTTTGGGCTTTGCTAATGCTTCTAGTGCCTAGATCGCAAGGCTTCTTCAACATCGACTTGCACTCGCAAATTTCAAGACGAAGAATGGATGGGAAAACTTAACCCTAGATACTATCGAGCCCAAGGTCGAAGAAGACCTACGAAGGAAACGTCAGAGGGGTTCACAGGAAAAATCACCGTCGTCAGGGACCTCCCTTTTCAGTGAAGGAGATCTCGAATGGTTACGGAAAAATAAGACAAATGCACAACAAAAACGACGAGGCAGCCAATCGTCTGGTATCGGCCCCCTTCCGAATTTTCGCAACTCCAGAAAACGTGTGCGGACATCCTCATCTGCTGAATTCCAACAACCACCATCCAAACGTCGCCAATCATGGAGAGATCAAAACCGCACCGTACAATCGTCTCCAGGATACCGATATGGGACAGGGGAGGGTAAGGATGGTCTCGAACATGCCTTCCACTCGAGTCCCCCTCGTACCCCACCAAGACGTATAGCCAAACCAGGGAATGCAAACAAGCCAGCGGGTGATCGTGGCGCTGATCTCTTGATATATCTCGCAACATCCCCCTCCCCAGCTGGAGTAATGCCAAAAGCAAAGTTCACACCAACCACACCTCCATCGAACTCCTCAGCTCTCCCCTCATCTGTCATGAATACCCCGGGAGCACCCCAAACCCCACAAACCGGCTTTAATTTTGCTGATTTTGTCAATATCACACCTTCCCCAGCTCAGGGCGCTTGGGGCTCCGTCGGTGCTGGGAGAGGAACTCCTATTGCAAATGCTCGCAAGAGGTTGAATTTCGATCAGCTTCATCCCCCCACAGGCTCCCCTTCAGTTCCGGCCAGTAGCAGTCGACATACCGCTGGGTTGGGTATGGAGTTAGGAGGCGAGCTAGTGTCTTAGAAGAGGAGGAGGGGCTGGTCGTGGTGCTTTTTGCGGGGTCTCATTTTCACGCTGGTGTTTCGGTTCTGCGGTTACCTCAAAACTATGTTTCGGATATGGATGGTGGTTTTCGTTTTTTTCCCTTTCCCTTCCTTCTCCCATAATATTATATATATTATATACTTTTTATGGGGAAGGGGGCTCGTCCTTATCAATTTTAGTCTCCATACATTTTTTATTTTTATTTTCACCTTATTCTCTAGCCTTAGCGAACTATATTTGTATATATCGGTATCTCTTTTCTGACATCCGTTTGCTCAGTTGAGGTAGCTTTGTGACAATTATTCATCCGAAAGTAGGTTGGTGGAATGGTGCATCGGACAGAGGTTGATGCGACAGGAAAAAGAAAAAAATAAAGAAAAAAGGGAAGGTCAGGGATAATTTGGACAAACGCGCCCTTACTCGAGGAAAGAGACGAACGCGAAATAGCGTGGCGGAAACACGAGGTCATTTCTATTTTGGGTGAATTACTGGAGGGCTTCTCCGTTCCGCAAAGTACTTAACCTGCAGCTGATCCATTCCCGATGTCCAGCCAAAAATCATTGAATGTGGCCTGCCTGACAGCTTCGAAGAGCGTACAAACCAAGCCCAGAGATGGTAAATTTGTGCGATGTGTAACCCGTGAGAAGACGATAGGGGAAAATAAAAGGAAAAAAAGTTGGGGGGTGTGGGAATGGCTCGTACAGGCACTGTACGAGTCAAGTAAGTGGGGGGGGGGGGTACAGTATGCCAACCCCTGTCTACCCACCGTTGCAGCATGCGGACAACTGTTTCAATTTGTGTCAATAAATCCGACAATTACTGGGACAACCCCCCCGGGTGGTAAACCTGGACAGCTAATCTCGGATGATGGAGATGGGAGGGAGAAGTCTTCGTCAGTTCATACGCTCAGTTGCGAGGAAGGAAGGAAGGAAGGAAGGAAGGAAGGAGGAGTTGTCGTGCGTTACCAACATTCAGGTGAGAAAGGTGAAGAAGAAGGAGGAGGAGGAGGAGGAGGAGGAGGAGGAGATTGATTGTGGGAACACCAAGGGGCAACATACTCGAGTAGTATAGGGTATTGATATGCATTCCCATGATAATAATGATAATATTATTATTATTATCATAATTATCATACTCTGCGGTACCACAGAGAGACTATCCTATCAACCAACGCTGCAGCCGGCTCGTCGGATCGGAAGAAAGGAGGGATTACTCGTATCGTACTCAAAGGGCTGGAGGCTTGCAGCGCGCCGCTGCCCGTCTGTGTTTGCCGCGATCCTCTGTGCAGCAGGTTGTGCCAGCTAGCCAACGGAGGAACGACGATTTAGTCCTCTTTCCGCACAGCCACGCTGTGGACTACCCTCCTCACATTCACTTGTGGAAAGGAGATCATCTGTTGGTGGTCTTCTGAATTTTCTATTGTCTGAACACTGTGCCTGACTTCCCCAAGAGAACCCTCGCCTCCCCCATCTTCACTGCACACACCCAATCAAAAAAAATCAGAGTAAAAATCAGAGTAAAAAAGGGCGGGAGAGGGTATCGAGACAGAAGGGAAAGGGGAACAGATTGCATGTCGGCACTATCGAATGCTGTAGCTCATCGTCATGAACACCATCGACAAGTTGTTTTTCTATTGGTTGTGAACTCCTCAGAAGTCTCCAAACCCTCAACCAACCTCCGTTCCCATTGTCTCGTGTTGTGAGGAATCTGTTAATCCTCCTCCCTTCCTCCCTCCCATTTCTCCGTGGTTGTCGTTGAGCACCAGCCATTCGTTTGCTTGTCCCTGTTGTTTCTCGACCCCCGTTCGTTTCGGTGATTCGGATAGGAAAAGGCTCCGAATTGTTGTAGTGCTTCCCTTTCCCTTTCTTCGCTCGCACTCTCTCGCACTCTCTCCCTCTACTGTAGTCTAGTCTCTCTTTCCATTAACCTTTCGGAAAACCCTTCAACCCCCCTCCCCCACAGTTAAACCCTAGTAAATTCAAAGTCATTCTTTTCTCTGTCTCTCTTGAATCCCAAGTTTTTCTTTCTTTTCTTCTTCCTCAATCCCTCGCGCCGAGCAAAACGAGTAATCTTTCTTCGGCTCTGCTCCCGCCGCGTGCGCCCTTGCCCTCATTTGCCTTCTCCTTCACACTTCCCTTTTCTCTCACCCCCCCCTAGTCACACTTGTCAACAACACCCGAGAACAAGGCACAGCAACACAACAGCCCGTTCCTGCATTGAGCTGCCTTTCAACCACGCAACCGGCATCTCACGAGTGAACGAGTCCTATCTTTGAAAGGTTTGTGATAATTCATTCTTCCCCTTTTAACTTTGTTCTTCCCTTGACTCCTATTCCAATGCCGGTGGCTTCTCACCACCACCACCACTATCAACTCTAACGGACAATCGCATCTGTCATTGAATTGTCTCGTTACTTTAACGACGCTGTTTGTATATGTTGCTGATCCGACCGTGTCCGTTCTGTTAGCACAACTCCGTACACTCTTTGCCCGAATATCGCACCACTACCACTACAGGTGGCCGCTCGTCGCCCCTGAACAACTTCGTCTCAGCACCCAACGCTAAATTGTTCTTCCATCACACTATGAAGCCGATATCTACAATTTTTTTCACTGCATTGGCAGGATATGTTCATTTGTCTGCTGCCATAGGTGACGCTACCTACTACGGATGTTACAACAGCAGTGGCTCCCTCCAGACAAAGGGGGAGGATAATTTTCAGTCGCGAGGGAAATGTAGGGAAACTTGTGTCAAGAATCCAGGCTATGCTGTACAGGCAATGACCAACAGCACATTTTGTTTGTGTGGAAACCATCTTCCGAATGATGCATACAAGGTGGACAACAGCAAATGCAGACAAGGATGCCCGGGCTTTGAACAGGAAACATGTAAGAGCCTCTTTATACTTTATACCTTTCTTCTGTTGTGAAGTTTCACCCAGCAAATATTCGAATACTTAGTCCAACTAACGCGTTATATAGGTGGTACCCGCTTGGGTGACTACTACTCAGTTTATTTGTCTGGATTGGAGGAGAGCCCCGATCAAGATCCTGTTTCGTCCTCGTCATCGAGTTCGCCCACTTCAACAGCAGAAGGTATGTATCGATTTCTATCTATAACGATGTGCATCCCTACTAATCCTCGGCCAAGGTGGATCTACTACTTCCCACCCCACAGTTACACCCACCTCGGATAAGAGCCTGTCCTCATCGTCTGCACCTTCAGAACCTAAGAAATCTGTCGATAAAGCTAGTGTTGCTGCTGGGGTAGTTGTGGGTGTGTTGGCGGTATTGGGGATTGGACTGGGACTTTTCCTTTTCGTCAGACGGAGAAAGAGGCAGCAAGTCGAGGAGGAGTACAAGAGGTCAGTCGCAGCTAGGGAGTTTGCGAAGAAACCTCAACAGGACCACCGACTCGACCCTGTCATGATCCAGAGGAGAGACAGTGTTGGAAGCATTGCGGATAATCAGGACTATTCGAGGAGAATTCTGAAGGTTGGTGCCCCATCTCTAAGTTTTGCCAAATGCCTTGCTAATAGGTTTGTGTCAGGTCACAAACCCCGACGATAGGTAAAAGTTCTTCTAATGGCAATGATAATTGGAGTTGTGTACTGCAAGTCTTGAGAGACACGGAGCGGTCTACTCTTTTCCTTTGTACCTTTTCTTTACACCAATTGCCCCTGCTTTATATCCGTCTTCTCTGTTTCCTATCAATATCAATTCCCGCATTATGTAAAGTCCTCGAAGGCTGTCCTGGGCACTAGCAAACTGGTGGGTATGATGGACAGAGGCATTCAAATTAATGTGCATTTCTTTCCTTTTATTTGGGATGGGATTGGGCGTGATTGGGAAGGTCATTGGTGAAGATGGAGGACAAGGGGACATAGTAGCTGATCCTGCTAAAACTCTTTTTATTTACTTTGCTTCTTTCATTCTCTTTTTTTTCCTGGTATCTTCCTTTTGTGTCACTGGCTTTTCCATATTCCTTTCTGCTTCTGGTCCTGTTTTTACTTCATGTCGTTATTTCCTTGTATTACTTTTTTATTTCTTCTTTCATACTAGAGCATGTTCTCATTGTCTGGACGGATCGGCCGTTCGGTCATTTGGTCGGGTTGGTACTGCACATGAAAGGCGAAGTTAGGACAGTATCGGGAGAGATAGAATAAGATGGGGGGGGGTCCTGGATTGGAGGTTGGGAGGGGTAATCGGTAACTTTTTTCTTCACACATCACTCCTACACTACCAAAAAAAAATACCACTTTTGTACATTTTCACTTGGAGGGTCTCTCATTCTTTCTCCCTCTCTCCCTCCCCCTCTCTCTATGTGTCTCTATGTGTCTCTTTGTGTGTGCGTGTCTCCATTTATTTTCCCCCCATACCTTCGTGTCAATACTGGAACCTCGCCGCTGGTAGATGAGGGACTAATACTTTGGTTTTCTTCTTCTTCTTTATATATATATATTGGACCTTGGTGCGTGAAGGGAGAGAGGGAGGGAAGGGTTAGAAGGGGGGAGTGTGGAGATGCAGAGGTGAGGAGATGAGAGGGATAAAGGAAAAGCATTGTTCTATTAGCTTATCATACAAGTATTAAGTCATATTATGCTATGCACGTGCCGCACCGTAATTTTTCCTTTTCCTTTTCTTTTCTCTCTCACTAACCGCATCGCATCGATGGCACCATATCAATGGCATCGGAGAGAACGAGTTCGATCTGGGTAGCGGGTTAGTGGGCGAGGGGGAGGGCAAGTGATTTGTCAATTACTACTACACACCGAGTATTATATCAGGTATGATAATATAATAACTTATTTCAGCAGCCGTATTTTTTCTTTTTTCTTTCCCTCCCCCCCACCGAGAGAGGGGGAGTTGTCAGTAGAGTATCAGCAGGAGAAACGCAAAACTGTAGTACAGTGCACACTACAAAAACTGCACAACAACCACCACCAATATGGTATGATAATAATAATAATTATCATACCACACCGTATATAATACTCGACTTATATAGTACGGTACCTACCAGTGACGAAACTACGCGGACAAGAGTGCGAAAAGAGGTTTAAAAAAGATAACGGCGCAAAAGGTGTACTGTAGATGACGTTTTAAATATATTGTTATATTACACCTGCAGTATCGGTACTGCAACTGTGTCGTATCGTATTTGTATTGTGCTGTAGCTTTTCTCGTACGCAACGCGTGCATGACAATGGGCGGGGGGGGGGATACTGCAAGTCAAATGGATAAAAGGGGGGAAAAAGCTAGCTAAGCCAAGAAGTTGACATAAGATAGAAGGAGGGAAGGAAGGAAGGAAGGAAGGAAGGAAGGGAGGAGGAGGAGCTCGTGATGATGTGTGCAGTATTGTGTAAGCGCGGGTTGTGCTACGGTACCGGTACTATACGATATGCACAGGGTATTATTAGGTGGGAGGGGAGTGGGGCGAGAGAAAAACCGTGTAAGGTATACCGGCATGCATAGAATTACTCCCTGAAGAGGGAGCGAGTGAAGAGGGAAGAAAAGAAATCGTGGTTTCTCGGATCATATCAGAACGTGTTGGACAGGAAGCTTCTTCCCCCGCGTAGACTATTGTTAATGAAGTGACTGGCGAGCCGATGGGCCAACGGGCTGACAGATTGACAAACTAGGGCAACATGGAATACTACACGGTAACTAACAAACCAAATTCAACTCTGCCCTCAAGTAATAGTTTGCTGGTTCGTTCGTCTATCATTCTCCTTACTTGTTTCCTCGCCCTCCGAGATATATTTCAGATAAAGGGAAAAAAAGACAAGACAAAAACATAGGGGCACACCCCGCCCTTTCCTTCCTTTCGTTTCCCTTCTTTATGTAAGAAAAGAGTCAAAAAAAATCATATCAAGAGCATTCGTACAAGGTGAACGTCAATTCAAAGTTTCGGAATATGTATCGACTTGGAAACCATCGCGCAACCGCTGGCAGCGAAAATCAGGATTGCGGGGTGGAACTCCAACAACCCAGTTCCGGCAGTGCCGAGAGGCAAATTGTCCAAGTACCATCCCTTGTATGCCCAGTATGCCATGACCATGACAATAGAGAGGGTGGTAGGGATCGGGGTGCCCTCAAAGTATTTGGACTTTCCCGCAGCATCCTTCGGGAGAGATTGAACCGTCACGTTGAAGCGCGCGAGACGTGAGAGGCCACAGAGAACGAAAAGTGTGAGGACGATGGTATCCAGGAACGTACGAAAGCCGAGAGCGAAGGCGCAAGAAGCCGGGGCCATGCCGAAAGAGATCTGGGCACTCGTTAGTAAAATTTCCATGTAGCACAAATCGAAGCGTCGGGGGGGGGGGGGGGTTGTAAACCAAAAATGCGTGGGAATAAAGCTCCTGTCCCATCAAGGAGCTCTTCTTTCTCCAGCGAGCTACTTTCCCATCCATAAAGTCAAAGAAGAGTCCGAATGGCATGAAAGTCATCGCGAGCCAAAGTTGAGCAAGGTCATCGGGGCTGCCGAGACAGTATCGCAGTGACGAAAAGATACTCATCGCTCCGCAGAAACCTGTAGGGCATTGCACATCAGCTCATCGCTCGGTCGGATTTGGCCTACGGGTTTTGAACGGACCGTTGAGCTCAGTGATTAGATCGGCCATATGGAGCGCTCTGTAGCGGGTTTGTTAGTTTTGAGAGGCCAGATATCCCATCAAATTTGCCATCCCGTACCTGATCATGGAGAAATGTCGGTCATCATCAGCGAGCGCAGTTACCTTGGCTTGATCCTCTGCAAACAATCAGCCAATGCCCGAACCATGCCAAACTGCGCAACGGAGGTCCAAGCACGACCTGTAGGCAGACTCCGAGCTGGAGAGGATCATACCTGGTGAAGCCAATGGCTTCTGCTCATTGGCAGCAGCGGCTCCGTTTCTTCGTGACATTGTGTCCTTTTAGCCCGTACGTAGGCTTAGGTGCTGAGGGAGATATACGCTCAGACTCCGTGTCTTAGGCGGGCACACAAAAACCGGGAGGTCTTCTAGTCGGGGGGGGAATCGAGAGGGGGCCTAGGTTTAATAAGAAGAGAGAAAGCGTTGCTATCAGATGTAGAAATCTGGGATTCGGAGAGGGGGCGGTGGTGTTGTTGAAGACTTGATGTTGAGCCTGTGTTTTTCTTGGTGTCTTGGGGGATCCGGGAACGGAGGCTGAGATCATGACTATGCCAAGAATTGCAAAGGAGAAAAGTGAGCTTGCCCACTGTTTGGGCAAACTGTGGCGTGCACCAACGGAGAATCTAGGGCGGTTTTTCGCCAAGACCGGGCGTTACTTAAGGCTGGGCGGTGCCTGGAATCTAAAATGGCCCCTTCGATGCCCCAGTTCTCATAGTAACTGAGGTGCGGGTTTCAGGTGTCTACTGTTATGCGGCTGAGTGTGTCACAATCACCCTCTGCAAGGGTTAAGATGGTGATCCCTACAAGCGAAGAAAATTGTGGGACAAATGGGTGTCTCCCACCAAAAAACTGGGGTTTACTGAATAATCATCAACAGCACAAAAATATTTAAAAATTAAGACATTGGGTAGATAGCTTCAATTACCTCTGGCAATTAACTACATAGATTTTAGAAGGTTAATATAAAAGGAATGTCTGTCTCCAACCACTGGAGTTGAAATTACCTCCAACAACCCTGCCTGACAGGCATTTTTCTGCTGTAGCAACAAGAATAACTTAATTCCCCACCTACTTAATCTAAATAGTGGAACACAAATGACATCTACATTCCTAAAACAAGAAGAGGTAAAGTGGAGAAGCAATAAGACTAGTGTATGAACTTATTTTCAGCTCAAGGTTGAACTCTAAGTTGGTATCAATGTGTGAAAACTCCATATTTTGGTGAGTTTTCGGGCTTGTCCCACTATTTTCTTCACCCGGATGATCAAAAAGGCGCTACGTACTAAGCAGTGAAGTACTGGACACCTAAAACCCACCCTTAATTACTATTGGAACTGGGAGCATTGAAGGGCCTATTTCAGACTCCAGGCACCGTCCACACTAAGCAACGCCCGGTCTTGGCGAAAAACCGGATAACACGAAAAAATACGGTACTTGAGTACCAATTGCGGATCGGCCAAGGGTCTTTCCCCCTTTCCTTCTTTCTTTCCCCGCACGAACCCCTCCACTTGATCCCGTTGCTGGCCGCAGCTTGGATCTTTAATTGTCCACACCCCCCCTCCCCCACACTGTCCTCTTGCAATCCTCCTTCCTTCCTCCCTTCCTCCCTTCCTCCATTATCACGTAATGTCTGCCCCGACCTCTACCAACCCGTTCCCAAGCGATATCAATGTGAATCGTGGTCTCATAGAACCCGAGGGGGCTACTGCTGGGGGGGACTCTGCTAGGTCGTTAGTAGCGGCCGCTGGGGCTATTCCAGGAGGTGACTACAATCACCCAGAAGAAGGCTATGCAGGACCTACTAGTCAGAGACCGCGAAGTGGCAGTCATTCCTCTACTTGGTCATATGATGACAAGGTAAGAAACTATCTGCTTTGCCTTTTTGCTGAAATATTTTGCTGACTGGTAAAACAAAAGCATCCTGCCCATTCGACTCTGGATGATGACGACGACGATTTCCTTCCAGTCGGAGCCGAAGTGCCCCCCGCAGTGGAGAGACGCATGTCTGTCAAGCACGACTACTCTCGTGAACATGAGCCCCGCGACCGAAGCTACAGCGGTGCTTCGGCCCGTAGGGGCCCTCCATCCCGCAAGCCTACCGCGAGCTACGGGTGCGACCCCGTAACCGGCCAGCCTGATACTGGGATGGGCTCACCTTCGCAGCAGCTCGCGAACATCGATTGGGCGCACGTAATCGCAGCCTCTGAAAATAAACATGCTACCCCTGCCGCCGCCTCGTCGAGAAAGACACCCTCTCGAAAGCCCACATCCAGCTATGGCATTGATTCTGTCACGGGGCATCTGGAGCACTATCATCTCGATGACTCGCACCACCCCCATCCTATTTCTGAGAATCAGCCCATTAGGACAGAGGTCAGTTCTTCCGTTGCAGATCCTGGTAGCCAAATCACTGCTGAGGGACCGGGAACCATTAGAACTGAATCGAAGAGCACGATCAGCGATCTCCATATTCCCGGCAAGTATCCTGAGCCCACTTAGATTTTGAGCCTAAGTTGGTTCTTTTTTCTTTTTCTTAGTATTTGGTTCTCGGTGTCCGCCAGATCCCTTTTTTGTGTTCTGTCTGCTTGCCGTTTTTACTCTTTTCCTTGTTTTCCTACGTAATAAGAATTAATGAGGCGTTCACGCTGTCTCACATGTAGGTCTTGATTGGGATGAGGTGATAGCACTAGCAAACTGTTTTGGGTTTTCGTTTGATCATTCACTTTCGGGACGCTTGCTTTTCCAAGTGATGCCTCTAATTGTCATTGGGTTCTAATGTAAACGAGTGATATACTGTGAGCAATGGACCATCAACCATACCCGTGCCCCATCTGTATTGAGAAGTGAGTCCAAGCAATCATTCCACATCCCAACCCGAATACCTCAACTCGTGTGGATACCCCAACAAACCGCAGCAAGGGAAATATGTTAATAGATACCTAGTCTCGCCTATCCGTCAGATGGGGAGGGGAGCCGCGGAGGACACTGGCGTCTATTCGCTTCCGAACTGGTTCCTTAGGTTATCGTACTTACTCCCAGGGTAGGTAAGAATGTTTTTAGTAGTCTCTAGCGACCCCGTACCACCGAATGAGTCCACAGTAGTTTTAATCAAAGACCTCGGGTCCCCGATCGGCTTATCGGAGCTCAATTCCCACCACATGCCACCGCCCAAGCCCTTGTCCCGGATGTACGAGCTCTTGGTCTGCGCAACGATGGGTGTATCGTAAGAAATCATCTCCCGGGCGGTAGGGTCATAACTCCACGAGGAAACGGTACTGCTGTCAGCGTGCTCTGTCGCACCAGGTTTCGGCAGGGCCTTATAATCCCACACGCCATTCTCCCAGCTTCCACCGCCGATTCCGGTAAAGGATGCTCCGGGCCCCGCAGTGGCCTGGAAGGAACGGCCGTAGAGGGGCATGCCGAGGATTATCTTGTTACACGGGACACCGGCGGCGATGTAGGCGTTCACAGCATCGTTGGCGCTGAAGGGCGTACTTGCTGGGTTGGAGTGTGAGTGGTAGAGGTTTGCCTGGTGGCCGGCTATGGTATCCCAGCTTCCGGCGAAGTCGTAGGCCATTAGGTTCCAGAAGTCGAGGTATTGGTTCATTTGGCCGATTAGGAGTTTGGTGTAGTGGGTTGCTAGGGGGATATAGTTAGTCTGGGGAATTTCCAATATGGGGGGGGCGCATACAGCCACAAGGAGCAGCAATAGTCAAAAGTAACTTGTGGCCTGCCGCATACTGGTTTCCGTAAGCGTCGAGTTGCGCACGGCACTCTGCCAATAGAGAAACAAAGTTCTGAGCCTGAGTGGCATCTAGAATATCGAAATATCAGCTTTAGTACTGCTACTATCAAGATCCCGATCCTATCGTACCAGCCGGGTATTCCCTATCGAGTTAATTAGCCAGTGCCCCATATAAAACACCAGACGAAAGGCCATACCAATCAATATCGATGCCATCAAATCCCAAGTCCCTGACTAACTGAACGGCAGTCCTGGCGAATGTAGACCTGCCGGCAGCCGTAGCTGCTGCTGGTGCAAAGTTGGCAGAGTATGTCCATCCTCCGATGGAGAGGAGGGTCTTGAGCTTGCGGTTGCACTTCTTCAGGAGGAAGAGCTGCTTGATGCAACCGTAGACGTTGGTGCCAGCGTCGTTCCAGGAGTCGGTGGGGTAGTGTTTTTCTGTTTGATTGTTGGCTTTCTAGCTAGATGGATGGACGGGCATGGGTGGTTGTCAGTTGCTTACCAAGATCGGAGTAAGTGTCACTCAAGTACCTGTGTGGGGTGTTTAGTTAGATCAGGTGTTTGGGGTATAGTATAAGGCTGCTGGATAAAGGTTTACACTTCACCGGTTTCCGGGCGGACGTTGGCGAAGGAGTCTGGCGCAGCATTAGCTCACCCGCCCTGCGTTTAGTTGCGCCATATTGCAGCGTTTCTGGTGGGATATATCCCTTGCCGACTTACACAAGATGTGTGTCAGATGAGAGGCTGGGATGTCTTGGGGTTGGTAGTTGCGGCCGTAAATGCCCTGTTCGTGGTGCCGGGGGAATCAGCAACAAAACTCATTCCATCAAAATAATAGCAATCGTAATTGGATATCACACGAACCCAGTTGACAAAGTAAGCAACCGTCTTCTTTCCAGTCATTGTAGCGTTGAAGGTTTCTGTATGGGTTGCAGTGAAGTAGTTAAGAAATGACGATATGCCGTTAGAAGCGGGGTGCAGGGGTTTGTAAAATATTGGAACCAATAAAGCTGATAGAGCAAATAGGGTTGAGCAGATGAAGATTCGAGTTGTGGTGAATGGAAAGGAGGTCATGATGAGGGAATCTGAACTAGTATTTATACTTGTAAACTTGAGGTCTTTCTTTTGCCGAAGTGTACTAGTTTTCTGGGGTATGGTAAAGAGATGATGTTTTGTTTGTTTTTCTGGCCTTTCTCGCACCCCATTACGAGTACTATTTCACTTCTGTCTTGCCCTCGGCCTAGGCAGTTCAGCCTGCGTTCTTTTTCTTTTTCGTTTTGCTTCAGCTCTTCGGGTGGCGCAGCCAGAGTGATCACCGATGGTTCTTTTTTGGTTGGGGTTGGTACGAGTACCGGTAAGGTGGTCAGCTTATCTATGCACGCACATAGCTATTGTACTCGAGTACAATTGTACAGTACTGTACTCGAGCACTCGCATATCATCACTACAGTGGCTGAGCTCTGGCTCACTGAGAGAGCATCTTTGTGGTAGTTTTTTCTTGCTAGGATGTTGCTACTAGTAAGGGTATTCAAAGTTAGGAACGGAAAATGACGGTTGAAGGGGGGAACGGAAAAAAAGTTCTTGGCCTACATGTACTGCGAGAGCTAGATGGCCAATAGGAGGCCTGAATGTAAATTTTTGGGAGTTGAGACTTTGAGTAACCTGGGACTGTTGCAGCGAACACAAAAAGCGGAGCTAGGGAGAAAAAGGGAAGATTTATAAATAATACGGTAGGAGTGGTATTCTTCCGTAGCGTTGACAATGTGCTTTTCGGCGTGAAAGGGTTTCAATAAGGTTTGGGTTGCATCGTATTGGTATGATAACAGTTATGACAACATAGTTATGTTGTCTACCGAGCTCTCCACCACGAGCACCTACAGATATTTCTGTTGAAAACTTTTTTGTCAAACTAACTTTATTAAGCAAATAGTGCTCG